>Ga0209045_1000193_pt1 | contig 77672 bp, 117 predicted proteins | sample SaaInlLV_10m_DNA_4_FD_184664 | JGI IMG/M metagenome (GOLD analysis project Ga0209045, IMG submission 184664) | Marine microbial communities from expanding oxygen minimum zones in the Saanich Inlet - Saanich Inlet SI072_LV_200m_DNA (SPAdes) (version 2) | ecosystem: Environmental > Aquatic >...
ACGGCCGATCACCGTACCCGGTCCGCCCTTGGGGTCAGTAGTAGACGCAGCCGGGGCGGCTCTGCGTGCAGAGCAGGCACGACACGACGCCGGGACTGCACCCACCGTCGATGCACGCCTGCCCGGTGTAGTGGTTGCAGTCGTCGTCAGGCTCACCGCCGCCGACGCCACCACCACCGTAGAAGGGGGGTGCCCAGTGCTCCTTCTCGAAGCCGATGGGCTCCCGAGGCTTGGTGCTGCCGAGATCGTGCGCGTCAGCGTCCTCGTCCTCGCCGTCGCAGTCCTGGTGGCCTGTCTCGCCGTCCAGGTCGCCCTCGAAACCACAGGCCGGGTTCACGCACATATCCGTACCGGCCCCTGTGTAGAACCAGCCGTAGGTGCCCATCTCGAACCCGCAGCCGGGACAGCCGTTGGCGGGGTCGGCTGCCCATGTTGAACCAGCCGCGTTGGACTGCATGGTCAGGTAGAGGTACCCGGCCGCTCCGATGCCGACGAGCACGAGGCCCCCGGTCAGGCAGGCGAACGCCTCTGCGGTGAGCATCCCGCCGCCGAACAGGACGGTCGAGGGGGTGCTGATGTAGTAGGTCACGCCTGCGATGGTGGCGACCCCGCCGCTGATCATCCCGAAGCTGGCCACGGAGATGAGCCGGTCGAACTCAGCGTCGATGGCGTCCTGATAGCCGTCCGATGCCTTCCGCATCGCGTTGCAGGACAGGGAGCAGCCACCGGGGGCTGTCACGTCGTACAGGCCCTCCCCGAGCATCTCGTTGGCGAGGACCCAGTCCATGTAGTCGTCGTAGTCGTCCTGCACATCGACCTTGGTGGCCCCTGCGCTGATGGGGCGTTCCGTGATCGGGGTGTCCGACACCCACACCTCGGCGTCACCGTTCGCCGTGGGGCCGTAGTAGAGCCACAGGTCAGAGGCCCCGCCCAAGAAGACCTCGGCGGTGGCCGTCACGGCGGACAGGGTGACCCACCGCTGATCGGTGGTGGTGTCCTCGTAGAAGCCCACGTAGACGCCGTGGTCATAGGTCAGCCCCATGGGGTTCGGGTTCGGGGTGATGACGAAGTCCGCATGAGCAGCGGACACCATTCCGAGGGTCAGCCCGATGAGGATCAGGCCCGCACCGACGAAGGTGAGGGGGTGACGAGCCCACCCCTTCCAGAGCACCCCACCCACACCGATGAGCGATGCCACCGTCACGGCAGTTGCCGCTACGAAGTAGCCCTGGACGGCCAGGATGAAGCTGATGATGGCGAGGGCAGCGAGCCCCACCGCGATTCCGCGTCGTACTCGTGTCGTCTCTGTCGAAGTGGGCGACATGATGTCGTCCTCCAGCACGCGGACGCCTCGGTCCGAACGTGCCGACACCATTGAATAGGTGTCACCCACCAACTACGGGGCGCTGGTTTCTTCTGAGCCGTTCCTGGCGATTTTGTCGAGGATGGCGAAGACCCGTGCGTCCTCTACCCGGTTCAGGTGGTGGATGGACTGGCTCTCCAGCATGTGCAGCGCGGCAGAGCTGGTCGAGAAGCGAGTCGGCCCTTCCATGAGGGTCGCGTCCGCCAGCGTCCAGCCCGTGACGAAGCCGAGGACCACCGGCTCATCTTCACCAGAATGAGGGATCAAGGGGCATCGTCGTCCTTGAGGTAGTAGAGGGAGGCCCCGGACGGCTCCGGCATCTTCTGGATGGGGAACAGCGACTTGCCGATGTCCATCATGTTGAGCCGTCGTCGCCCGGTGTCCACCTTGGCGAATTGCTCGATGATCGCCTGTGTGGACTTCGCGTCCTGCTCGCTGTAGTCCCGCAGGGCCTTCTCTACTTCCGCCTGCTTCGCCACTTGGGCCGCGAGGCGCAGCTCCATCTGGTCGTAGTCGTTGACGATGAAGACGCGGGGCTCTGGCTCCGGCTCATCCCAGAAGGTCGGGTCAAGGGGCATCGGGGTCTCCCTTGGCCTTGGCCAGCAGGCGGTCCAGTAGCTTCCCGCTGACGATCAGGGGCACGACCCTGCCGTGCTCATCCACGGTGTTCACCAGCGTCTTCACCGTCGCCATCTTCTTGTCGAGGATGGCCTTGATGCGGTCGTCGGGGCTTCGATTCTTGAGGTTGGTCCAGACCAGCGGCCGGTGCTTGTCCGGGTTGTGGATGGTCGTGACCATGTCGGCCTGGCGGCTGTCGAACGGCGGGAAGCTGATGGTCTTGGCGAGGTGTCGCAGCGACTTCCAGTCGAACGGCTCCGGCTCCTCGATCCAGAATGAGGGGTCAAGTGGCACGGGTGGCTCCGAGCAGCAGGGCGTACAGCCGCTTGTCAGCAGCGGTCGTGGTCGGCTGCCGGATGTGCTCCATCACCTTCTGTTCAAGGTAGCTCTGACCGGGGCTGGTGGCCGGGTCAAGGGCGATGAGCGAGTCCATGACGATGAGCTTGGAGTCGAGGCCGTTGGTCTCGAAGTCGAACGCCTTGATGGCGTCGAAGTTGGCCTGCGACATGAACGTGGTCTGTGGCTTGAGCTTCTGGTCGAGATACGCCTGCATCTGCTCCATGAGCGGCTTGCCGCTCGGCCAGCCGCCGGGCATCGGGTCCCACATCGTCTGAACCGGCTTGCTGGACGGGCCGGGGATCTCGCCGCAGGGGTTCGGCGTGTAGGGGACCTTGCAGCCCATCGACATCGACGTGGGCATCGCTGGCTTCGGCGTCAGGTCCGGCCACGGTGGCATCGGACGCGGCGGCTCCGGGTCCTCGATCCAGAATGATTCAGGCAGGGGCATCAATGCTCTCGAAGTAGCTGACCATGTGCTCGATGATGTACGCCTTGCTCATCGTCTTGCCCTCGCCCCTGTCGTGCCACTGGACCGTGCCAAGGGTCTCGGCCAAGGCCAGCAGCTCTGTGCGGGTCATCAGCAGCAGCTTCTTGCGCCAGTTGTCGTACCAAGGAACGGTGTCCTCGATCCAGAACGAGGGGTCAAGGGGCATCGGTCTAGTCCCCCTTGAGGATGCCCTGCCGGGTGAGGGCCGTGATCATGTCCCTGATGTAGTGCTCGCGCTCTGGCTCCGACGTGGGGACCTCGCCCTCCGGGCGTCCACAGGCCACCGACACCCGCTCGGGGAACAGGCGGACGAAGTTCGGGGCGATGCTCCACGAGAGCATGATCGGCTCATCCCAAAATGAGGGGTCAAGCGCCATCGTCGGTGTCCTTGCAGACGGGGCAGTCCTCTGGTCCGGGGACGTGACAGCCCATCGAGGTCATCGGGACGGGCTGCTGCGGGTTGAGCACCCGATCTATGGCCAGCACGGTCAAGTTGGCCTCGATGCCATTCTCGGTGATCTCGATGTCGGAGACCGTGCAGTCGTGCTTGTCGCCCGCAGGATCGGTGACGCTGACGGTGCCCTTGGCAGCCAGGTCAGCGGCGACCGACTCCAGCACGTCGTCTTCGATGATCGTCATGCCGTCCTTCGACGCACGGGGGACCATGAGGGCGTGGAAGCTCACTGGCGATGTACCTCTTTCCCGAACCACTCGGCGCAGGAGACGCTGGTGCTCGATGCGAACCCGCGCTTCCCCTGGCCCCAACTGCACTCTATGGCACAAGCCGGGTGGGCGTCGGAGGCGTTGAACTGGACGACCGTGCAGCTCACCTCATCGGGTGTCTCCACCGGGAAGACGTGCATGTCACCCTAGCCCTGATGGGCTAGGGACGCGGCGAGGCCAACGCCTGCCAAGAGCCATTGCCACCACTTCATCAGAGGATCTCCATTCTTCGACTACTCGGCATCAGGTGTTCCTGAGCCCCTCCTGCTGCCCGTACAGCAGCAACCACTCGAAGAGCTTGCTGGCGTACAGCTTCTCGCACCGTTCGATGCCCTCTCGACCGTCCTTGCAGACCGTCGTGGCTGCCTCATGCTTGAACTTCAACGTGACCGGCGGGAGGGAGAAGAACGTGCTGATGCTGGCGAGCTGGATTTCTCCACCGTACCGCCAGTGGTCGCCCTTCCGCTGAACGCCGAGCATCCCGACCTTCTTGCCCTTCCGCAGAATGTGGCAGGCGTGGGCACCTCGGCCCTTGCCCGCTACCCACGGCAGCCGTTGGATGATGAGGTCCTCCACGTCGATCCACGTCGCGTTGATCAGGTGCAGGTCGTACCCCGCCCTGAACGCCATCGACGTGTTGCCCATGAAGGCGTCCGGGTGCAATGCGCTGCGGATCGTCTCCAGCGCGGTCTTGCAGATGCCCCGGTGGACCCACGACAGCCAGGCCGCCAGGCCCGCGTCTGACTTGATGCGACGGGTCGCGCACTCGATGGTCGCTCCCCGTCGCCCGGTGCGTCCACGGGCGTCCACGTGGCCTAGGACAGCCACGTTCTGCCGCCAGAAACCCTCGTACATCGTGTCGTGGTCTGTCGGTCGCGTGGTACCGACGATGCCGACCCAATGGCTCCCGATCTGCGACGCGACCGTCCACGGGCCTCGTGCCGTGTTCGGCTCAATCACGCCATGCGGGAACACGGCCTTCAGCAAGGCGATGAAGCCGGGAGCACGGTCGTCCGCACCGCGCAGCTTCATCGCCTCCTGCGCAGCCTCTATCGGGTCCTGCTCAAGATCGTCGTCCCAAAAGGAGTCGGGGAAGCCGCTCATCACACCTCTCGCTTGACCACCTCACCGTCATCCAGACGGTAGGCAGCCATGAACAGGTCACGGAACCGACCGTGGATGGCCGTCAGCCGGGCCACGTCGTCCGCCACGTACTCCAGGGGAGGGGTGCGGTCGCTCGCGTCGATCATCGGGTCATCGAACCTGCCGATGCCGTTGATCAGCGAGTCCAGCTCCGATGCCAGATTCTTCTCCCACTCACCGTGGGAGTCGAACATCGTCGTGTCGCGCTCCCGGAGCCGTCGAAGCTCTGCGACCGACTCGGCCGCATCCTCGTGGCCATCGGTGGCGAGCAGTTCCAGCTTGCGGATCAGGGCCTCGTAGTGCCGGGCGGCGGACTCTCGCGTCCACCGCTTCGTCAGGAACTTCTCGGCGAGGTAACCGGGGTCCAGCTCACCGACGAAGTCGGACAGCGGGATGTCGCTCGGCCACCCACGCTTCAGATCGATGCGCTGAAGGACCACACCCGCAGGCGTAGCCGTCACCATGACGGAGTTGAAGTCGGTGATGTTGGGGGGTCGGATGCTCCAGCACTTCACCGGCCTGTCATCAACGATGACCGCCAGCGTGTGCCCGGCGAACATCGTGACGTAGTGCTCGGTGGGTTCCACGGGTTCTCCAGATCGGGTTTCTTACAGTCTCATCCGTACTACTCGCGGGCGTGACTGTCTGAGCCCTCCCTACTTCCGCTTCGGGCCACAGGGGCGGTCGTAGCTCTTGTCCAGCACGGCATCGACGGTCGCCGTGGGGTGCCGGAGCCGCCAGCGGCGGACGATCTCGCTGATGGGGTGGTCGCCTCGCAGGAACATCTTGGGGTTGGTCGCCAGGGCCGTTGCCTCGTAGGCCACCACCTCCGCGAACTTCGCGGGGTCGATGACCGACAGGCACCAGAACCAGCCGTTCGGCTGGAAGTGGCAGGCGACGCAGCCGGACTTCCGTGTGCCGTTGAGCCGCCGGGTGCGGAGGATGGCTGCTTCGTCGGCCTTGTTGATGCCTGCCTCGACCAGCGGGTAGGCCGCTACGACGCAGGGGTTCTCCTTCTGTGCCTTGCCGTCCACGGCCTTGATGCGGCCAGCTTCGTCGGCTGCGTAGCCGATGAGGACGATGTGCTGCTCTCGCTCACCCGCCTTCATCGCCTTGGCCCAGCCTCGGTTGTCGAGGCCGAACCGCTGCTTGCAGAGGTCACCCATGAAGCGCCCGTTGATGGGCCTGATCTTGTGGTTGGTGGTGCAGCCCGCCGACTTGCGGATCGTGATGGACTCCGTTCGCCGGTAGTCCTCCATGATCGGAGCGCGTCGGTGGTAGTAGCCGCCCGCTGCCTTCTGCTCGATGGTCGCACCCTTGAGCGCCTGGACCCACTTCGGGACGGAGCGGATGCCGACGACACCTTCGGCCACGTCCTTGAGCCGCTGCCGCCAGCCCAGCGGGCCAGTCTCGGGGGGCTTGGCGAGGACGTAGAAGGGGATGCCTGCCGTCTCGCACATCTTCCGCAGACGGGCGATCAGCTTGTAGCTGTGCTCCCACTCGGCTCCGGGGTCGGAGAAGCACACCCCGTCCACGTCGCGGGGGCCGCAGAGCACGCCGTTGATCAACAGCTTCCCGGCCAGCAGCAACACGATCATGGCGACCGAATCGCGGCCAAGGCCGAGGGAGAGGATGATCAGGCGTCGAGCATTGAGGGGGCGTCTCATGCCCCTACTACGGCTACGTCGAGCGTTCTGAGCCCCACACCGCCCACCAGCGGGAGTCCTTGCTCTCGGCCGAGGGGTCACGGAACCGGAGCCCCTTGTAGTCCTCCAGCCGGAAGGTCACGCCGGATTCTTCGGCCGCACGGAGCTGCGGGGTCGGGTCGGCCAGGAGGTCAGATGGCCAGCGGACCGTCTCGGTCGCTGATGAGTCGAGCAGCTCCAGGTGCAGCATCACCATCGGTCGGCCCTTGAAGGACTTCAGGACGGGCTTCTCCACGGAGCCTAGGAGCCAGCTCTGCCCGACGACATCACCCACCTGGACGTAGGGCTGTACCTCGCCGTAGACGACCACACCGGAGGCCCCACGGACCAGGATGGCGAAGGTCTCGTTCCACCAGGGCGTCTCGCGGGGCCGGGAGTTCGGGCCGGTGAAGGTCTCGATGCCGATCACGACACCGGCTTCGACGGCGACGACCGGCTGGCTGAGTTCGCAGTAGATGTCCACGCCGGAGTGTGTGTCGAAGCGACGCACGGCACCGTAGCGGCCTGGCTCATCGGGGAACACTCGCTCGGCCCCAGGTAGGGGCCACACCCACTTCGTCACATCGTCTCCGTTGTCTTCTGAACCTACGCCTTCGTGCCCTGACGGGCCTTCCGCAGCGCCTCTGCCGCGAACGGCTCGGCGACCCGCTCGACTTCGTGCAGGGCATCGTCGCAGGAGTCGCAGTAGAGGGGGTCAACGTGCTGCGTGACGACTCCCCGGCCCTTGCTGGCTGCCTCCTTCAGCAGGAGGTCTCGACGGTCCACAGGGCCGGTCTTGCCGCCCTCCGCACGCTCCTGCTTCGCGATGCGCCAGGACCAGCCCCACGGCCACCAACTGCTCTGGTACTCGCCGCCAGGGTGGACCAGCTTGCCGTCCGTGAAGACGCGGACCCGGTGCCATTCGCCACCACCCCACGACACGCAGACGCGCATCTGGTGGCCCCCAAGCTCGACTTCGGGCGAGAGGGTCCAGGTCACGCCGGATGACCAGTCCTGCTTCTCGACGGTCTTCGGCCAGTCGGCTCCGACGCCTCTGTACTCGGCCTTGCCGCCGAGCCATATCTCGCGTCGGGTCAGCTTGAAGATGGCCTTGGCTAGCTGCCTGAGTTGCTTGGCGCTCACGGGTGGGTCACGACGGGCTTGCCGAAACGGAGCCAGAACTCATCGAACGTCTCCTGGTCGGCCTTGTCCACCACGACCATCTTCTCGGCGTAGTTGTCGCACTTCGGGTCGTGCCCCTTGTGGCTGCACGTCCGACCGTGCTGTGCGCAGGAGTCCGGGTGGTTGAACCAGGTGGCCGTGAAGGGGACCTTCGGGAGCTTCATTGCCTAGTCCCGGCAGGCTCGGCAGTGGCTCTGGTTGGTGATCACGTCGCCGCCGTGCTTGCCTTTCACGCCCATCTTGCGGAGTCCGAAGTCGTCCAGGGGCTTCTCGACCTTGCACTTGGGGCACAGGCGGTAGGTCACTCCGTCGCGGAGCCCTGTCGCCTTGATCCGAATCTCGTCGCGTTCCATGTTCTGCTCCTTGGTCAGCCCTCGACTGTGATGCCGAGGCCCTCGGCCACCTCCAGCCAGATCGGCAGGTTCGCGGCGGGGTAGAGGTAGAAGGTCACGTCGATGGGCCAGTCGCGGTAGTCGTGGGCGAGCTGGAGAGCCACCTCGGCACAGACATCGACCGGGCATCCGTAGTCGCCTGCACTGATGGCCGGGTAGGCGATGCTGGTGCAGCCCATCCCCACAGCGGTCAGCAGCGGCATCTTGTAGCAGGCCCGCAGCGTCGTCCGGGCGACGGTCTCGGCCAGGATGCCCTTCACGCCGATCTTCATCTGGTTGCCCGCGAGGGCGGACATCGGGTTGTTGGCGATGTAGAGCTTCGCGTCGGGGTCAGACGGCCACACCGGGCCAGCCGTGTGAATGACCCACCGGCAGGGCAGGTCGAAGGCGGGGACCGGGATCGCTCCACCGTTCGGGACGCGGATGTTGGTGATGGGGGAGAGGCCGGGGCCGTAGCCCTCGCCCTCTGTGAAGGGCAGCGTCAGGCAGGCTGCGAGCAGACCCGGACCAGCCGCACGGTGGATGGCTCCATCGGCCCCGCCGCCGCCGAGTCCCGCGTTGTTGGCCGGGTTGACGATGGCGTCGCCGCCGAACGTGGTGATGTCGCCTGCGATGAGTCTGATCATGCTGCCTTCGTGGTTGCGGGGAACAGGTACTTGGCCGCTGCTTTGAGGGTGTTGGTCGCCACGATGGGGCTCGCGTGCATGGTCTTGCCCGTCTCCCGCCAGGAGTGGTAGCCACCGTCAGTCTGGAACCACGCGAAGTCGAGCACCTTCCAGCCCCGCTCCGTGGTCATCAGGGAGAGCGCCTGGCCCTTGCCCATGCTGCCGACGCCGACGCTGGTGGTCGTGATGCGCAGCTTCTCCCCGGTGGGGGTCGTCGCGAAGGTGCTGTCGCCGATGAGAGTCCACTTCATGTCCGTGCTCCGTGGTTGTCGTCCACCCCTACTACTGGCAGGGGCGGACGACTGAGCCCCTAGAAGCTACCGCTCGAACCGCCGTAGCCACCGCCTCCGAAGCCGCCGGAGGAGCCGCCGTAGCCGCCCCCACCGAAGCTGCTGGACGATGACGATGACGACGAGTAGCTGTCCCGACGACGACGTGCCGCAGCCTCATCGGCCTGTCGCTGACGTTCCCGGCGACGTGCTGCCTCCGCATCACGACGGGCCTGCTCCTCTGCCTCGCGGATGCGACGGAGCCGGGTCTGCTCGGCGTCGTAGGCACGCTCGGCTCGACGGGTCGTGGTCGGGCTCATCGTGCGTACTCCTCACGGAACAGGTTGGAGGCGTGGTCGGTCTGTGCCGCCGTGGCACCCGACCGCCGGTAGCTTCGCTGCAAGTGGGCCAGAGCGTCGTCGAGCGTGATGGCCTCTGCGACGTAGAGGCGGGCGCTGCCACGAATGCGCTCGCTGTTCATGTGGGCCACGTCAGCGGCTTCGGGCTTCCAGATGTAGGGGACTCCGATTCTCATGCTGCTACTACGCCTCCGTGCCGGTGTCTGAGCCCCATGCGGGGTGCATCGGGACCAGCACGCCTTCGATGCTGTCGGGCAGCAGGGCAAGCTCATCCGCGTCGTCGTCGAAGTGCTTGACTACGCCGAGGGCCACCAGCATCGGGGCCTTGTCCTCGCCGTTCGTGAAGATGATGAGATCGGCAGGGAGGTCGTGCTTCACGACGAAGTCGGCAATCGCCATCCGCTCGGTCCACCCGTGCGTCACGACCCCCTCGAACTTCTCGCACCGGGAGGTGACGATGAGCACGGTGTCACCCGCTGCCTTGTGCTCCCGCATCAGGGCGATGATGGGCTCGTTCGGCCCCGCCTCGATCAACCCCTGATCGCCGTCCGGGACGGTCTGGAGCAGGGTGTCATCGAAGTCGAAGCTCACGCGGGCCATGTCTAGTTCCAGTCGTGTGCCGGGCGGTTGCGCTGCTCGATGTTGCCAGCCGACATCGAGCCGTTCTTGTGGGCCGTGACGACGACCCCGCTCCATGGCTTCACAGCCTTGCTGGGGCCTTCCGAGCCGTTCGCCCATGCCAGTACATCAGCCGCGAGGGCACACCAGTCAGGGAACGACAGAGGGGCCTGTGAGCCCCTGACCATGTGGTCCTGATCGGTCAGTTCCCATTTGTTCGTGTCCTTCGCCAGGAAGAGCGCGAATCGAAGGGGCTTGCGGGCCATGTCGTCCTCCTACGCCGCCATGCGACGGGCGATGCTCTTGCGGCTGGCTCGCCACTCCCAGGTGTCCATCAGGAGATCCTCGGCAGCTTCGGCGTCGGCCAGCTCGCGGGCCACCGCTGCCGCCTCGTCCGCAAGCTCCTGTGCGGCCCACGCAGCCTCGTCCGCCGCCTCGATGGCCCCCCACATCGCCAGCTCCTCGTCAGAGGGGCAGAGGGCGTCCACGGCCTCCCAGATGGCCTCGGTGGAGGTGCCTTCCCACCGCATCCAGCGGGGGCGGATGCCGTTGTAGTCCTTGTAGCAATCCGAGTACGCCGAGATGGCGGCACTGCGGTCGGAGTCGGCGGGGGCGGCGGTCTGGTTGGCGGTGTTGCTCATGCCCCTACTACGGGGCTCTTACGGGTTCTGAGCCCCTTTCCTTGCACCACGCTCATTTAGATTCTTGCCCTGCAATTTCCCGCAGATAGGGGCTCAGAACCCGGAACACGTCCGTAGTAGGGGTGTAAGCGACAGACAACGAGTGGAGCCTCTGATGACCGCGACCCGCACGACCCTGACCGCCCTCCAAGCCAACTTCGCCGAGTGGCGTCGGCAGGCACGCATCGAAGGCTTCAAGGGCACCAACGCCGACTTCCGGCAGGCGTGTCAGGCCCACATGCAGGGCGAGCCCACCCCCGAGGCGTGGGTCGCAGCAGCCGAGAACGTCCACTGGGACAACTACGTCGAGAGCCACTTCGACGAGTTGATGGGCGACGGCGATGACGACGACTACTACGAGCCCGAAGGCCCCGGCATCACGGAGCCCTGGGAGTGCGCCTACGGCCCCCGTGAGGTGGCCTTCTAGGGGGCTCAGAAGCCTGACCGCAAGCGTAGTGACACTGGACGACGGAGACGACGATGCCTTTTGACGACGAAGACTACGAAGACCGACGCGCTGACCTCCGGGCCGAGTACGCCGAAGAGCTGGCCGCAGAGCGCAACAGCCGACGTGGCCGCTACAACTGCGGCGGCTTCGCATCGTGGGATGGCCCCTGCGGAGCCACGGACTGCTGCTCCTGCTACCCCGGTGGCTGCGATGAGGACGAGCCCGACGAGTCCGATGAGGATGAGGAGCTGGTGGTCCAGACCATCAAGTTCGTGACGGCCCGCAAGGCTCGCCCCGCCTTCTACGGCAAGTCAGAGATCCGCATCGGTGACCGGGTACGAGTCACCAGCGGCTTCACCTACGAGGAAGGCGGACCCCGGACGGGCTACTTCCGCTCCTACAATCTCGTCACCAAGGGGCCTGCGTGGAACGTCGCCCCCGCCATCGTCACCGCCGACGACAACGACATCCCCTGGTAGGACCATGACCACCGACAAGACCAAGATCGCCATCCTCGGCACCCCCGGATTCGGCAAGACCGCCCTGCTGGACGCCATCCTCAAGGCCGCCGGGCTCGACCCCGACCAGCGGGTCATCCTCGTGTCCCCCCACGAGGCGACTCCCGGCAACGCCATCTTCCTCCAGACCAAGGGATCTGCCCCCTACCTCGGTACGGACACGCTGGATGCAGGGATCTCTGCCCGGTGGCAGGGCATCCAGTTTCCCAAGGACGACTGATGGGCTACTCGCTGTCCCTCCCCTGCAAGTCGAGTCCGGCCCGCGACAAGCTGGCCGGATTCCTGCGGGCGAACCTCCGACGCTTCACCCTCGTCTGCGACGAAGAGGTAGCGATCCGGGATGAGTGGACGGCGGATGCCATGACCCGACCGGGCCGACGCACCCTCGACCTCCCGGACTCCAACCGGAGCTACGACCCGACCCGTGAGATCATGGTCGGACGCCAGCTCGCCTACGGAGCATCCACCAGCAAGATCGGGTTCAACTTCTCGACGGCGGGCGACTTCTCCATCTACATGCACGCGGTCCTCTCGTGGGGCGCTCTGCACAGTGGGCGTCGCAAGGGCTTGAACGCCCTCTCGGTCGTCGGCCACGCCGATCAGGCCGTCCACTACATCACCCACGACCGCACCCCCATCCCCGTCCTGACCGTCGAGGACATGGCCGAGTGGGACCCCAGGGACCGCGAGTACGGTGAGATGCAGTGGCAGGTGGATGCCCTAGGGCTCCGGGTGCTCAAGGACGCCGACTACTACGCCCTCCACAGCTTCGGAGCAGCCATGCGGGAGGTCGAGCATCGACCCCTGATCGAACGCATCTTCCGACGTGAGCAGGCCCTCCACCGCATCACCGCACGGGAGATGCAGCGGCTCGACACCCTCTGGAAGGACTACCCCTGATGGCCGACGAAGAGCCCTCCCTCCCGCCCCACACCGATGAGACGGGTCACGTCTTCATCCCCCACCCGCCCGGAAGCGGCGGGCTGGAGTGTGTGATCGGGTGCAACCCGATGTGGGACGGCGTCCGGCACCATCCCGACTGCCCCAAGCTCCAGGGCTGGAGGGCAGCTCTGGCGAACGTGAGGACCCGCGAATGACCCCCGACCAGCGAACCGACCTCGTGGACCTGGTGACCCTCATCGCCGAGCTTGACATGCCCGTGAACAACACCGAAGCCGCCCTGGTCCGGCGTTCCGGCATGTCCGAAGAAACCGTCGCATGGGGCCTCGACGTGCTGTTCAACGACGGCAAGGGCTGGCTCGATGCCCACGATCACCCGAAGACCGACGAGCGGGGCTACCTGCTCAACGCCAGATTCGATGACGACGGCGACATCGAGGATCTGTTCGCCCGCTGGTCCGCAGCACAGGCTGATGCCCTCGTCTTCGATGCTGACGACGAGGACCCCGACGACGAGTGGGCCGACATCGACGATGAGGACGACGACTGATGAAGTGCCTGACCTGGTTTCTTGGGGTGCTCGGACTGGAAGAGCCGATGGAGCCGCGTGGCGTGCTCTCCGATGGGCAGCGGGTCGAGATGCTCGTGGACTTCGTGGGCCTCGCCATGGATGAGGACTGCCAGGGGGTCGCCCTCTCCGACGACATGGAGACGGTCGAGCGGTGGATCGCGGCCTACTGCTGGCTCCAGGACGACGCGAACAAGGAGCGGCCCGACGTGTACCAAGAGGAGCTGGAGGGTCTCGAAGCCATCGAACGTCGCTGGTTGGAGGCTCAGAAGAATCCCGTGGGGAGTAGTGACGGAACATGAGCACAGATCCATCTGACATGCCTGCCGCCGACCTGCTCAGACCGCTCTAGGGCGGGCCTGGGCCGTCCTAGACGGCATCATCGACCACTGGACGGAGTGGTGGATTCCCCCGACGTGGTTCCGGGGTCGAGGGAATCCCTCCGACCCGCTGGACGAGGTGGACCGCAACTGGTCGATCGATGAGGTGGTGAAGTGGTCGCAGACGGGAGAGGCCGACCCGAGCGACCTGTTCGATCTGTTCGCCCCACCCGGCCACGAGAATGGCTGCATGAGGTGGGGCCTCTGTGAGACCGTTGCGTCCGCTGGCGACATGCCCTGGTCACAGGTCGAAGAAGACCTCGCCCCGGTGCCCGCAGCCCCCGTGAAGGGGCCGCAGACAGACTAGAGGCCGCAGTCGGCCTTACAGGTCGCGTCGCGTGCTCTTCGAGGCGCTGAAGCGCAGGACGCTGCGAGCGGGCACGTGGACCTCGCCGCCGGTCTGCGGGTTGCGGGCCGTCTTCGCGGCGACCTGCTTGCGCGCGAACGAGCCGAAGCCGCGCAGCATCAGGGTGTCCCCGTCGCTGTTGGTCTCGCGCTCGATCAGCTCGATGGCGTCCTTGATGGTCTTCTTCTCTGCGGTGCTCATAGCCATGGGTCAGTGTCTCCGTACCCGTTGTGGGTCGAGCACCTTACCCATGCTGGGCACGGGATAGACCCCCCCGACGCGATCTTCAAATCCGGTCAGGGAGGGGCTCCAGGGATCTGTCGTCGAATGGGAGCCCCAGAAGCACCCGCAACTTCATGCGAAGCGGCTGTTCCCGCCACCACTCCATCTGTTCCCGCTGGTGTTGACGGCGTTTCGGCCGGGACTTCCAGAAGTAGGCTGGCAGCAGGGGGTCGATGCTCCGGTTGACGGTGCGGTACTCCAGCGTTGTCTGGATCCCGAGTCTCCGGCAGCGAGCACCAAGCTCGTTCAGGCTCATGTCAAGGCTCCTGGTGCCTGCTGGTGGGACTCGTATGCCTGGTGGTACGGCAGCAGCAAACTGGTTGGGCCAGCGCCGTACCCATTCGTCGTAGTGCGTGTCGATGTAGGTCTCGACATCGAAGTCGGGGTGGGGTGGTCCTCGGCGACGAGGTGGCTGGCGTACACGCTGCTTTCCTGTCGCCCGTGGGGTGGGTGCCGCGTTGGCCACGGGTGGCTGTAGGAGAGCGTTGATCTCCTGAAGCCCCCGCAGGATCTCGCGCTGATTCGCAAGTACCTGTGGCGAAGGGTCCTCGGGGGTTGCTCGTTCTCGGCCCTCTTCCATGGCGTAGGTGATGGTCCGTGTGCCCCTGAGCTTCTGAGAGGGTCCCTTGAGCCCATCGACGATCTCGCTGATCAGTTGAATACGCCCCTGCCTGCATCGAAGCGGTAGATCAATGAGCTTGATGACCTTGCGCTGGAGACCCACCGAAATCGACTGGTCCCGGAGGAGGGCCTCCAGCGCGAAAGGGGCCAGGACTCGCAGCAGCCGAGATACCTGGTCCGGTCTACTCATCGAAAGAACCGGGCTCGGCTGACCACGCTGTTGTTCCGGTTCTTGGCCCGGACCTCACGGACCTTGAGCCGCAGGTCTTCCGGGTTGAATGCGGTGCTCTGGAGCCAGTCCGGGAACGCCGGAATGCTCTGGTCGCTGATGCGTGAGAACACCTCGGCACAGAGCCGCCGGTAGTCGTGCTTGGCGACGGCCGTCATGGCTCGCCACGTGTCGCCGGGCTGCGAGGTGCGCTCCGGGCTCAGGGTCGTCCGTACAGCCGCCGGGATGAAGTGCTTCGGGAACGCCTCGTACATGACCTGGAACCACTCTTCGGCCTTGACGCCGTAGGGTCCGACCGGAGTGGCCTTCGGAATCGGCAGGTACTTGCCCACGGTGAAGTAGAGCTGAAGCGGGGCATCACCTCGCAGAACCCGCTCATGGTTGGCCGTCTGGATGATCGGCAGGAGGTTGAGCATCCCGATGATCGCGTCGGTGCCGTCGATGGGCATGATGATCACGTCAGCGGCGTGCAGCGTGAGATCCACCGTCAATCCCCGGAGGGACGGCGGGGTGTCGATGAAGATGTAGTGGTAGTAGGGGCGAAGCTCGTCCAGCGCCTCCTTGAGGCGGAAGACGATGCTTGGGTCACGACGACGGCGGTACTCCAGAAGGAGCAGCGTCTCCTCGAAGGAGGTGTCGCCCGCCACGAGGTCGTAGCGCATGGCAATCGAGGGCACCTTCGTCGTCGTCACGTTCTCGCTGTAGTGCTCGGGCGTCCATCCGTCCATCGACTCCAGCAGCGCCCTGCTGATGTTGCCGTTGGCCTCCTCCGAGTACGTCAGGTGGCTCGTCATGTTCGCCTGGGCGTCCAGGTCAACGGTCAGGGTCGTGTCCCCGTGGTTGTGAACCCGGTCCATGTTCAGGGTGGCGGTCACCGTGGTCTTTGCACACCCACCCTTCGGGGACAGGGTTCCGACCACCACGCACTCTGGCTCGGGTTCGACGCCCGGGATCGGCTGATCCCCATCTTCTGGCCGGTGGAGGGGGCGGCGTCCTACATAGGGCTGTCGAGTCATGGGCTGCTCCTGGGTCGAAGGGCTGACACAGCGGTCAACCGCTCGTGGGTTCAAAAGCCTTACCCGTGAGCAAAAACCCATGAACCCCCCGTGTGAGCCCCTGGATGATTTTTTCCCTGCCCACCGCATGTGCGGGGGTCCAAAAGCGCCTACACGTTTTTTTAGACCCCCTCGTCAGTCTCCGAAAGACGCCCAGATAGCCTCGACCAGCCGAACGCACGTCGGCCCGTCGAACTTGGCGATGTGGGCGTCCTCGACGTTGAGGCCCATCGCCTGCTGCATCCAGTGGTAGGCCGCAGACCGGCTGTCGAAAACCGTCTCATCCCCATTCCACAGCGGGTCGAAGGCGTTGTGGGCAGCCATCCGCAGTTTCTTCGTCCGGTGCGTCGCCGGGACACCCAAGGGCGTGCCGTCCGGGTGGGCTCCGTGGCTGCCCCGGCACTCAGGCCATGAGGTGCAGCCGTAGAACAAGCCGTACTGCGACGACTTGAGCCTCATCGGCTCCCCGCACTCCGGGCAGGACAGTGGAACAGGGTGGAGAGCCGTCTGAGGAACGGTGGCCGTCTGGCCGTGGGCATCCCGGATGTGATCAGCCAGGCCGACCTTCCGCTTGCCACAGTGGGGGCACTGCTGCTTCGTGGGGCGAGGTAGACCGGGGATGTGCGACGGCCTCACTTCGAGATCGACCAGTAGGCCCCACCGGGCACTGGCGTCATCTCGGTCAGGTCACCCATCGTCGCCAGCAACGCTTTCAAGCGGTTGCCGGACTGCTCCCCGAAGTGCTCCTTGAGCTGTCGGTACGTCTGGCCGTTGGCCTCTCGCAGCCGGTCGAGGACTTCCTCCCGTGTGGGGCTGGTCTCGCGGTCGTCCCAAAAGGTCGCAGGCAACGGCATCAGGCGTACTCCTCCCCCTCTACTACGGGCCGGGTAGCCGGTCTGAGCCTGTCAAGCTCCGGTGAGCAGATCGTCAATGCCGAGCACCTGCGGCACCGGCTTGCGCTTCAGAGCCCGGTTGATGGCCTGCACGATGCCGAGCAGGTACTCCCTCGACCCCCTGATGGCCTTCATCAGCTCCTTGGGGTCCTGCGTCCGCATCTCGGTGATGAGCAGCTTCGTGGCCTTCTTGCGGCCTGCTGGCTTGATGCGCTGCATGAACCGGAAGTGGATGTCCCGCGTCTTCGACCTGGTGCCCGACAGGATCACCCGGATCTCGTACTCGTTGAACGTCACCTCCGCATGGTGGCTACCACCCAGCGTCCGGGGGCACAGCACGTCGCAGCCCTTGTAAACGTCCTCCAAGGCCGCCTTCACGTCGAGGATGCCTAGACCCTCTGCCATGCCTTTGCGGTCGTCCTTGTCGCTCATCGCTCCTCCGGGGGTGTCTCTGATCTACCCGCGAGGACAGCCGTGACGACCCCCTCCACGTCATCATCGTCCACGGGACCCCCGTTGAGTCGCGCCTCCCGGACAGCCCGGAGCCGGAGCCGCTCGGTCGCCTGCTTGCTCTTCTGGACCGCGAGCCGGGCGTCAAGGCGTGCCTGCTGGCCGAGCTGTTTCTTCGCCAGCTCTGCCAGTTCGTACACGTCCGAACGGTCGTACTCGTCGTGGACGAGCACCTGTTCGATCAGCTTGTCGAGCCTTGAGGCCATCGTTCCCTGATGTGGAAGACCCGCTGTTGCAGCGTGGCCCACTTGTTGAAGTCCCGCTTGTGCAGGTTCTTGAGGATGCTGTGGTCGCACACGGCCACCCGCGAATCGTGCTCGGGTCTCCACTCGATCACGAAGTCATGCTCCACAGGGGAGTCCGACAAGCCGTCGAACGTCTCGCGGAGGAGAGCAGCCAGCGACGGAGCCAGCCTGGTCCACCCCATCGGGAGGGCCACGGCAGAGAGGCCCTTCAAGTCCTCCGGCCACAGCACCAGCATCGCGTACACGCACTGGCCTTGGACATCGGCTTGAGCGGCGAATGGTTGGTCGCCGTCCATGATGAAGCTCACCCGCTGCGGGCTGTCCTTGGGCAACCGGATGTAGTCCCTCGGAGCCGTCACCGAGAGCAACGGATTCGTGGGCCAGCCCGTCCACGGGGGCGGCAGGGGTGCGGGCTCGTGCCAGAAGGAGGCGGGGAGGGCCATCAGAACTGCTCGCCTCCCATGAGGCGGTTGGCGAGGTCGTCCAGGTCGCCCTGGAAGCCGCAGACCACCCCGTTGTAGGCGTTCTTGCAGGGGTCGAACCGGACGCTGGCGAACGTCCCGTGAACGCGGGTCATCAGCATGTCGTGAGCGTCCGGCCGCCACTCCTGGAGCACGTTGCGCAGGTCCACCACGGCTTTCCTGCTCATCCCTACGAAGCCGACCTTGAAGTCCACCCGGCTCGCCGCAGGCGGCAGTTGGGGCTGGCTGACGGCAGCCACGACGTAGTGCCGGGTGTAGGGCTTGCTCGACACGCCCTGCTCCTGCCTCTGGAACAGGAGAGCATTCCCCGTGTTCTTGTCCGTGAAGAACGACAGGCGGACCTGGTCGCCCTGCTTGAGCTTGACCCAGTCGGGCGACACACGCGAGGGCGGCAGGTCCCCCAAGGCCAGGTCCGCGAAGGAGAACGGCTTGGTGGGCGGCAGGGGTGCCACAGGGACCTTCTCGTCCCAAAACCAGTCAGGCAACGGCATCGGCTACACCTCTCCAGCCAGACTACGCCCCGACCTACTGCTCTGAGCCCTCGCCGTAGGGGCCGGTCAGGGTCAGGACGTGGCGGGACACCTCGTCCGCCGGACGCAAGAAGGTGACGTTGACCTTGCCATCCGTGTTCCCGACCCAGATGAGCTGGCCCGGAGGCATCAGCCTCTCGGCCTCGTAGCGCAAGGCGTAGTGGTCACCCCGGTCCTCGATGCAGACGGCCGGACCGAATCGCGCAGACGTGATCCAGCAGCCGGGGACGATGGCCGTGGGGTCGGTCGGCACACCGCCGAGGATCTCGGCAACCCGAACCGACAGGTCTGCGAGCGTGCCGTCGTTGTGGACGTGGTAGTCCACGAGAGCCTGAAACTCCGGGCTCTGGCGGGCCGTCTCGCTCCTGTGCCCCAGGGCCTCTGCGGAGAGCTGCTTGCGAGCTGCCTCCCGGTGGGTCTCGATGATGATCCCGCCCGCTGCCTTGACGGCCTCGATGTCCCGCAAGAATCGACAGTCCGTGATGACGGCGAGTCCTTGGTGGACCGAGGCGGCCCGAGCCGCCCGGACGGCGTAGATCGCAGGGAAGGTGGCCTCGGCGAACTCCCCGCCGAGCTGCTGCATCGCGTGGCGAGGGGTCAGGTAGATGACGGCCTCCCCCTTGCAGACGGGGCAGGGCTGCCAGTTCGGCTCCGAGTAGCCCATGATGTCGGTGGACACGTCGCGGTAGCCCGGCCGGGGATTCTTCCCGTAGGGGCCGACCACGCAGTTGTGGCAGTCGCGCGGGTACCGCTCGTCCGGCACGTCCTTGAGGTCGCCGTCCGTGTGCTCCACGGTCCAGTCGTAGAGGTCCCGCAGGAACGCCTTGAGCGGTCCAGCGATCTGGATGCGCAGCAGGTTGTCCGTGGGATGCAGAGCTTCGAGAGCGTTCGCCACGCTGTCCTTGCCGCTGCGGGCGATGCCAGTGAGTCCTACGATCATGCGCTACACGTCCAGTCCGGCCTCTGTCGGGATCTCGATGCCGACCACGGACTTGATCGACTCCTTCCACTTGATGCGGGGCTCGTCCTTCAGCCGGGCGTACAGCGCGAGGATGCGCTCGTCCCTCTGCGACTCGACCAGGGCCTCGGCCGCCCGCATCAGCTTCACGTCGTCGCCGAAGCCGTTGCGCTTCAGCCTCTCCGTGGCCTTGTTCATCTTGCCGAGCCACACGGCGTCGGTGACGAAGGGGACGACGGAGCGGAACGTGTGGACGATGCGCTCCTCCTGCGTGTCGAGCATCGGCTCCATCGACACAGAGGTCTTGAACCCCTGTCGGTGGGCGTGCTTGAGGGCACCAAGCCGCTCCTGGAAGTCCGGGGCTCCGGGCTCCCACAGGGTCAGCGTGTCGTCGTTGCACGACCCGATGGTGAACCGGAAGAGGATCTGGTCCTTGTAGGCGGCGTAGGCCGCGCACATGGTCTCGACCGTCAGCCGGTGGGGCTTGCTGACCACCAGCACGTCGTTGCCCTTGGCCAGCAGCCGACCGAGGATCAGGAGGGTGTGCTCCATGTTCGCCGGAGTGATGTCGTGCGTGGTCGGGAACATGACCGTCCCCTTCCGCTTGCTGAAGCCCTTGCGGAGCAGCTTCGGCTGGACGACCTCATCGGCCCACTGGCCGGGCTCGACCCGTCCGAAGCGGCGGGCAGACGACCGGGCGTAGCAGTAGCGGCAGTCGTGCTCACAGCCGAGCATGACGTTCACGTTGCTGGACGCCCACTCGCGGGTGCCGGTGGCCGCTCTCGGGGCCTTGGGGGTCTTCGGGTCGGTCACGGTCTTCTCTCCTAGCAGTCCAGCAGCCCGCCGACCCCGTCGATGGGGCCACCGGCTGCCAGCTTGTCGCTGGCCTTGTCCAGCTTGAGGGCGGCAGCATCCACGCGGGCCACGGCATCGGTCAAGGCGGTCTTGAGCACGTCACCGAAGGCCGCCTGGATGACTGCCTTCCGACTCTCGTTGTTGTCCATCCGGTTGAGGGCGATGGTCGCCAGCTTCGCCAGTCGGTCGGTCATCGGGCTGCGAGGGATGAAGACACCGTGCGAGTCCCGCATCGTCGTCAGCTTGCCCTGCGGCACCATCAGGTCGAACCCGGAGCCGTCCGGGGCGAACTTCGGGCGTCCGCCGTTGGCTCCGATGTCGTCCACCTCGAAGATGCGGAGACCGCTGCGTCCGTTGTCGAAGCGGTCATTGCGTCGGAGGCGGCCCACATGGAGGGATGGGAGGCGCGTGTTCACGATCCAGCACTCCTGCCCGTCCACCGGGGGGATGTCCCCGATCCACGTCCCGCCGCTGCTGCTGTCGGTGATGATCTTGAACCGGGAAGCCGTGCCGCAGTCGGCCACATGCTCGAAGACCACCCGGTCTCCGTGGTAGTCGGCGTAGCGCGATGCAGCTTCCGACGCCGCGCTGAAATGCTCGACCTCTGCCTTGTGGGCCAGCCACTCAGCTTCGAGGATGGGGGCGACCAGTGCGGCGGCAGCATCGGCAACCAGCAGGTTCCGACGCTGCTTCACCTCATCGCGCCAGCCGTGGCCCTTGGCGATCTGCTCCGGCGTCGGCTGCGGGATGTCGGCGTAGGGGATGGTCTGGTCGTGCTCGGCCGTGCCGTGGGTCAGCACGATGGTGATGGAGCCGTCGAGTGCCTCGACCACGAGGGTCGCGTGACCTTTGATGAGGGGGAAGGTGCAGGTGCGGCCGACGACCATGTGGTTCCCGTCCACGTCCGCCCACTTGGCCTTGGTGTCCGGCTTGCCGGAGGCACCGGGGAAGCGGGAGGGCAGCACCTTGCTGACTGCCTCGACCACCCGGCAGCACATGGTCTGCTGGTCGGCTGGGCTCGTCTCGGCGGCTACGTCGGTCATGGTCGTGGTCCCGTCGTCCAGAGGGTTCAGCTTGACTACGGGTCGGGCTCCTCGTCTGAGCCGTCAGCTTCGTCGTCGTCGGGCTCCTAGGGTCGGCCACCGAGCCGGGTCCACATCTCCTCGATGTCGATGATCTCGACCCCGTACTTGCGGGCCTTGGCGAGCTTCCCGCTGGTGCCCTTCGGGTCCTTGGCGACCAGGATGGTCAGGGCCTTGCCGACGCCGGACTTGACCGTCCCGCCAGCAGCCTCGATGGCCGTCTCGCAGGTGGCGTCCCGGACGTTGGTGAAGCACACCGACTTGCCCGAGAAGGCCCCTGTCGCCTGCGCTGCGATGGTGATGTGGGCCAGCAGGCCAGCGATGACGCCCCGGTCCAGGAGGTCCCAGAAGCCGTCCACGAAGGACTCAGCGCGGGTCTGACCCATGCCGGGGATGGCCGCGACCGTGGACACCTTGACCTTGCTCATCTTGTTGAGCGAGTCGAGCCCCGCGTCCACCAGCGTCTTCGCTGTCGAGCGACCGACGAGCGGGATGCCGAGGGAGCCGATGAAGACGTGCAGCGGGAGGGTCGTCTTGGCGTGCAGGTTGCGGAAGGCCTTGTCCGCCGTCCCGCCGACCTTGCGTCCGCCGATGTTCATCGCGGCGACCTTGGCCGGGTCCAGGGTGTAGAGGTCACCGATGCGCTCGACCGTGCCCGTCTCGCAGAGCATGTCGATGAGGCTCGTCCCGAAGTGCAGGACGCCGATCTTGCTGATCCATCGCTTCATGGCTCCGCTGATCTGCGCGGGGCAGGAGTCCCCGTTCGGGCAGATCAGGTAGGCACCGTTGCGCTCGACGGCGGCGGCACAGTCGGGGCACTCGGTCGGGATGCTGAAGACGACGGCGTTGGCGTCGTCGTTCGGCTCCGTGACCGACTCGACGTAGGGGATCACGTCGTTGCGGCGGGCCACCATGATCTCGTCACCGACCGAGAGGTTGGTCTGCCCGGCGTCGCCAGCCAGCTCGTCCATGTAGCCGATGTTGTGCAGACTGGCCTTGGAGACGTTCGCCCCCGCGAGGTTCACGGTGTCGAAGTCGGCCACCGGGGTCAGGCGACCAGACTTGCCGACCTGCCAGCGAATCGCCCGCAGGATGGTGACCTTCTGTGCATGGGGGAACTTCAGAGCGCGGGCACCGTTCGGCCGCATGTTGTGGCTGCCGAGGGCCTCACGCTCATCCCGGTCGTTCAAGTCCACGACCAGCCCGTCGATGATCCAGTCCAGCTTGTCCCGCTCCGTGGCGACGTACTCATCGAAGACCGCGACCAACTCGTCGATGGTGCTGACCAGGGCACACGGGGGAGTCACGAAGCCCATGTTCTCCAGAGCGTCGATCTCGGCGGACTTGGTGACGAGGGGGACGCCATCGGGGAGGAGCTGGTAGGCGACGACCGTGAGGTACTGGCACATGGACGAGTCGGTCTGCGACTTCGACTTGCCGGATGCCGTGTTCCGCTCGTTGGACTCGCCGGGGAAGTGGACCTTGAACTTGCTCCGGCGGACGACGATCTCGCCCCGGACGTTCACGCTGTCGGGCATCGACGCGGGGAGCACCCGGACGGCACCCTCCATCAGCAGGACGTTCCGCGTGATGTCCTCACCCGTGCTGCCGTCGCCTCGCGTGATGGCCTGGACCAGCTTCCGATGCCGGTACACCAGGTCGATGCTGATGCCGTCGAGCTTGTGGGTGATCGCCTTCTGGCCCTTGGCCTTGACCTTCGGCCACCACGACCGGAGGTCCGTGTGACCGTCAGAGGCGTTGGAGGCGTCCGCTGCCACGTCGGCCTCGAACTGGCACTTGTCCAGCGAGCCCATCGGGATTGCGTGAGCCGCCTTGGGCCACGAACCGCCAGAGGGGACCGCGACTCCCACCGTGTTCCACACGGCGTTGGTCGGGTCCAGCACCTTGAGGGCTGCCTCCTCCGTGTCGAACACCGCATCCGACACGAGGGGGGTACCACTGCGGTAGGCAGCGTTCCACCGTGCGAGGCGGGCGAATCGGTCAGCGAGGGAAAGGGGCTTGCTCATTCGTGGTGCTCCGTGAGGGTCGGTGCCCTCTCTTCACTACTACTCGCGCGGGCCGGGATCTGAGCCCCTGACGGGGACTCGGGTGGTCCACTTGTGGCCGTTCGCACACTCGAATCGGGTGATGACGATGCCGTCCACCGTCTTGCCCCCGATGTAGTGGGTCTTCGAGGGCTCTGTGCAGGTCTCGCACTTCGGGTCGTTCGGTGCTCCCGTCGCCGGGGCGTCGTGAACCAGGTGCCAGTCGTATCGTCCGCGACCGCCCATCAGGAGCCTCTGACTCGGCTGATCAGCTTGCGGAGGTAGTTGCGGGCCATCCCCAGGCCGACCGTGATGCCAGCGAGGCTCGGGAGGAGCATCTGCTCCCCGCAGCCGCCGCCGAAGATGTGCAGGAGGTGTTCCATCTGTCTCCGTTCGCGGGTCACTACGCGGCGGGTGCCCCGTCTGAGCCCTACGCCAGCGGGGCGTGGTTGGTGAGGGGGGCGTCGTTGACGAGGTAGGAGGCTGCCACCCAGGCCACGTCCATCCGGCGTCCGTTGCCGTCCTTGCGACCCGTCAGGTCGAGGCCGACGCGGGTGGGCTTGCGGAGGTCGTCCATCCAGAAGACCTGACCGACCGTACCCTTGCGGACCTTGCGACCGGCGACGACTCGCATCGTCTTGCCACGGGCCACCCGGTTGTGGGCGTCCTGTGCCCGCTGGCGGGACTGCTGGACTCGCCGGGCTTCGCTGGCGACCTTGGCCGCTCGGGCGGCGATGTCGCGCTCCTGCTTGATGGTCTCCAGCACCGCGTCAGAGGCGTCGATGGTCGAGTGACCGTAGGTGCTGTTGCACTCGAACTGGTAGCCGAGGCTGACGGTCTCGACCTGCTTGGTCTCGGGGTTCCAGACGTTGACGTAACTCACGTCGCAGTACACGTCCGACATTGCACGGACTTCGCGGGTCCAGCTCTCGCTCACCACCAGACCCTCATGGGTCGTCCATCGCTTGATGACTTCGCGGCTGTTCACCTTGTACTGGGTCCAGTCAATCGCCATGTCGTCTCTCCGTCTCGGGTTCTCGCTTACACCCCTACTACGGGCCGGTTCCGGGTTCTGAGCCCCAATCGTATTCGCTATTCGCGAATAGCGAATATCCAGCGTTTACGCGGACTTGCGCGGGCGGTGGGCAAGAATCTGGAATACCTGCGGACCGGGGCTCAGAACCTCGACCCCCTCCGTAGTAGGGGTGCAAGAGAGAACGACCCCGACCGGAGACGACGATGGCACAGCCCCGAGGACGAGCAGCACGACGCGACACGCAGAGCAAGGCCAAGGGCCGAGCAGCGCGGCAGCTCCGTGCGATGGGGCTGGACAGCGGAGCGGGTGCGGCGGGACGACGAGCCAACCACGGCAGCTTCCGCACCTCGGAGCCCTACAAGCGAAACGGCCTCGACCTCCGCAGGCCACGGATGACCAACGAAGACTGGAGCGAGTGATGGCAAAGCCCCGAGGACGCGCGGCACGACGCGCACAGGTTGACCGAGCGAAGGATCGCAGCCGCCGCACCTGGCGTGAGATTGATGCGCAGGACGGGAACCGCACCACCCACGGACGCGACCAGGACCCCCGCTGGGTCGGTATGCGGGCCACCACCCGCACCTTCGCGTCTCAGGAGGATCGCTCCTGGCGAGGCGCTCACAAGCGGGCTGCTGTCGCCCACGACACCGCAGAGCAGGTCCGAGAGGCTCAGTAGCCCCGACCGGCCCGTAGTGACCACGGACGATGGAGACAACGACGATGCGAGACGCTTCCGAATACTTCGCCAAGACCGTGCTCAAGGTCATCGCCCCCGATGGCAGCGAGCGCGTCTACCAGGCCGGACAGGTGGTCCGCCGCCTCAACCAGACCGACCGCTGGTCTGACTGCCTCATCCTCGGCTTCAGCGCCCCCGACAAGTACGGCACGGTCGGCGTCAAGATGGTCCGCCCCTTCGCCTACGCCTCCTGCATCGGAACGACCTGCCCCGGTGGCCTGTTCGGACACGAGGACATCACCGTCACGATGACGGATCTGGTGGAGCGGTTCACGGTGCCCGGAACCGAACACCCGATGGTCAGCGGCTCTGTCGCCCCCATCGACCGCCCCTACACCGACGAAGTCCTCGACCTCCGACCGGGGGCTCAGAAGTAGCCACCCGCGAGTAGTAGAGGCACAGGACGACCAGCAAGCATCAACGGAGTGAACGAAGACATGGCCCCCAAGATCGTCAGACAATGCACCCTTCAGAACACCGACCTCACCGGCAAGGTGAGCGGTTGCACGACCCTCGGATCGAACAAGTTCTGGAAGGGCTGGGTCGAGGATCTCGGCAACGGCTCCGCGAACTTCTGCTGCCAGTGGGGAGCCACGGGCACCCCCGGCAAGACCACCGGCTCCAAGCACGGCATCAGCCTCTCCGCTGCCATCGCCCTCTACGACAAAAAGCGCAAGTCGAAGCTGTCGCCCAAGAAGGGTTACACGGAGCTGGAAGTCCGCGACGACGCCGAAGAGGCCGCCAAGGCGAAGGCCGCTGGAGTCGTCATCCCCACCAAGGCCAAGGCGAAGGCCAAGGCGGTCAAGGCCCGCACCTTCGACCCGGCGGTGTCCACCCTCCTTCACACCATCTACCAGTCCACGGCGAACACCGTCCGACGCGGCCTCTCCGCGCAGGCGGGTTCCACCGACGACAACCCCATCGGCAACCTCTCCGACCGTCAACTCGACATCGGCGGTGGCCGACTGGACGAAGTCGAAGCCGTGCTGGTCGCTGAGTTCGGTCGCGAGACGGCTGACAACAAGGGCCAGACGCTCCCGCTGGGCCGCGACGGTGCCCCCTCCGACCGCATCATCACCCTGACCAACGAGTACATGAGCAACGTCCCCCGGAGCATCGACCGGGCGGATCGTGGCCTTCGGAACCTCCACCGTCTCGTCATCAGCAGCTTCGAGCGGCTGGCCGAGCAGCGGCGATTCCTTCAGCTTCTCCGCGACGCCCACGTCGCCAAGGCGGTCTTCGCACAGGCGGCGGTCCAGACATCGACGGGCGGCAAGGAGGCGGTCTGGTACGACGGTCTCGGCTGCGACATCGAGGCTCTGCGACCCGGAAGCGACGACTACAAGTTCGTGGCCCGCGTGTTCAACAACCAGCAGTCCCGCCACAACGCGAACTGGTGGCGTGGCAGCAAGTCCCGCCTCCGCATCGTCCGGGTCTTCAAGTTCAGCCGTCAGGGCACCGAGGCTGCGTTCCTGAAGTACGCCAAGAGCGTCAAGGCCAAGCGGGGAGCCACCGGCAACATCTTCGCCTGGCACGGCACCCGCACCCCGAACCTGCTCGGCATCGGTAAGAGCGGGCTCCTGATGCCCGAAAACCTGCCTCGCGGCGTCCACACGACCGGCAAGGCGTTCGGCAACGGCATCTACCACGCCCCCGCGTGGAACGCGACCGACACCAAGATCGTCGCCGGGAACAAGACCGATGGGACCAACGGTGCCCTGAAGTCCATGAACTACACCGGCCACCACGCCAGCTACTACGGAGGCTCCGGCACCGGCAACGCCTTCATGTACCTCCAGGAGGTCGCTCTCGGCATCCCGGACGTGCGGCACTCGGCCTGCTTCAACCAGCGACGCCCGAACGGCTGGCCCCAGAAGGACTGGACCTACGCCAACGCGGGCGGCTGCCGCACCCTGACCCACGACGAAGTCGTGACCTACGACGAGAACGCGCAGATGTTCCGCTACCTCGTCGAAATCGCGGTGGACTAGGGGCTCAGACCCCACCACCCGCGAGTAGTACAGATACCCAAGGGGGCGGCTTCCGAGCCAAAGCGTTGCTGACGCCCGGAAGCGCCCTCCCACAACCCCCCGCCTCCGTGGCAAGGACCAGAGGAACAAGACCATGTGTGAAATCTCCCCCGACAACGGCAACGGCAACGTCGCCGCCTCCCCCTTCTCCTCCGCGCAGGGTGCTGCCGATGCCGCACAGACCGCGCAGGAGGGTGCCTGCTTCCTGGCCGAGTTCTGGGTCGAGCAGGGGGTGTGCTTCACCTCCGGCCACATCGTCCACGCTCTCCGCGAGGCTCGCGGTCGCAGCCTGATGGTGAACCAGCGCCCCACCGGGCAGGCCCTCCAGGACTACTTCACCTCCGGCGACCTGCCCTCGTTCGACGACGGCCTCGGCGGCGACGGTGAGCGTCCGGTCCGCAAGCTCCGCTCGACCAGCCGCACCGACACCCGGACGCCCGTGGGCACCGAGGTCTTCGTCTACGGCCCCTCCGAAGACGACATCGACTGCTTCGAGTTCGAGCTGAACATCGCGGAAGCCCCGCTGGTGGACGACGGCCAGGGCGGCACGACCTCCCCCGCCGCTGCCCTGCTCAACGCCACGCCGAACCTCGCGGCGGGAGCCCCGGGCTCCTCCGTCATCCCCCCGGTCCAGCCCAGCGGCACCGTCGCCACGGCCCACGGCAAGATGGTCCCCGGCACGCCCCTGGCGGTCATCCACACGCGGGGCAAGGGTCAGGTCCGCCTGACCATCCCGCGCATCGCCTTCGAGGCTCTGGCCTTCGAGACCGGCGACCCGATCACGGGCGGACAGCCGCTCTACGTCGCGGACAACGGCGGGGTCGTGACGGTCTGCCAGGACCAGGCCAACAACAACGGGACGGCCTACAACCCGACGACCGACCGCCTCCGGCTCCACCTGCCGGTCACCCTGCCCCTGACGGTCGGCACCGAGTTCAGCATCGTGGTCGGCACGGACGGCCTGACCATCGACCTCAACGACCCGCGCCCCTAGGAAACGAACGCCGGGGCTGCTCCGTCGTCCAACTCCGTCGCCCCGGCGGTCAGAAGGCCCGGTCACCCGTCAAGGGGGCCGGGTCTTCGCCCTTTGGGGTCGGATACCACTTGCTGTAGGTGTAGGCCTCCGCAGCGCGAACGGCCTCGCGGTAGTAGGCCTCCCGGTCGCCTAGGTCCGTGACGGCCGGATCTTGGGGTCGTGGGGTCACATGGACGGGCTTCATCCCCATCACCAGCTCGCGGTCGTACTCGACCCCGGCGAGGTCGAGGGCCGAGCACAGGTCTTCGCGGAGGTGCTCCTGACGGCCCACGAACTCGATCCCATCGACGTACAGGTCGAACCAGCGTCCGACCCACCCGGGGAGGTGGGCCAGGTACAGATCGAGGAACTCGGTCAGCGTCTCGGCCCGGCACACCTGGTCCAGATCACGGGACGGATGCCAGCCTCGCCTCTGTCGGTGTAGGTAGTAGGACCGCAGGAAGTCGAAGGGGTCCCGCACGAACCCAAAAAGGAAAGCATCCGGCTCCCGCCGACGTACTTTCGGGAGCTGGCTATGGGTGAGGCCAATTTCGTTGCCTGCGACCCCTATGGCCTTGAGGGTATGACGCACCCACATCCCTCCGGTCTTGTGGAGGTGCATGAATACAACCGGACGGTCCCCGGCACTCTTTACTCGCAGAGCCATGGTTGTCCCCGCCCGTATGGGCTTGAACCTACCCCGCTGGGTAAGGTGCTCCTGCGAAGGAGATGGGCATGAAGAAACGACCGCTCCAGATTCACATCCCCAAGACGGCAGGGGCTTCTGTGCGGCAGGCCCTTGGGGTCAAAGACCCGGAGCACTTGCGGGGCGATCAACTGCGGGCACACGTCGGAGAGGACCAGTGGGCTGCGGGCTTCAAGTTCACGTTCGTTCGGAACCCCTACGACCGCTTGCTGATCTTCTACTTCTGGGGATGCTCTACCAAACGCCGGGTGCGGCGCTCTACCAAACGCTGGAGCGCATCCCGGTTCGTTGCAAAGTGGCCCACCTTCAATGAGTTCGCGACTGACATGATGCGGCAGGCCCTCGACGGCAGGACCCCCGCCGCCGCTCTGACGCAGCTCTACTGGATTGGCGGTGTTGATCTGGACATGGTGGGGCGCTTCGAGGACATGGACCGCGATTGGCCCCTCGTCTGTGAACACCTCGGCGTCCCCAACATCGTGCTGCCAGAGGTTCATGTCACTCAGCATGAGCCCTACCCCGCCTACTACGATGCAGAGGCCCGCGAGCTGGTGCGGCGGGTGTTCCAAGGCGATCTAGACGCCTTCGGATACTCCTTCTAGTCACCCCCGGGCCTCGACAGCAGATACAGGGTCTTGGCGGGCTCCATCGGACAGGGCACCTCGGTGACCTGGATCTCCGGCGGCACCGTGAAGGGCCGGTAGAAGGTGTGCTTCGCAAAGGCCCCTTGGTACTTCTCGACGATCTTGTCGTTCCACGCGACGACCAGGGCCACCTTCTTGAATGAGCGGCAGACGTTGGCGATCACCATGTCGTGCCGTCGCTGGGTGGACTGGTGGAACAGCACGTCGAAGCAGATCACCAAGTCGGCCTTGGCCGAGATCTTGCGGCCGAAGTCCTTGACCTTGAACGTCTGGTTCGGCAGGGCCTTCGTCTGGTTCAGCCGCACTGCGGTGGGTGAGATGTCAAGCCCTTGAAAGGACGCCAGCTCCGGCAGAGCCTTGCCCACGGCGGTAGCGATGCGCCCGTCGCCACACCCCAGGTCCAGAATGCTGGCCACCCCGAACTGCTTGGCTGCCGCCACGACCTGCCGCACCTTCCAGCGGGCCTCCTTTCCCTCCGAACCTGAGCCGCTGCCCTTTCCACTCAGGTAGTTGTCCTCCCAGTACCCTGCCTCGGTGTACTCCGATGGCTTTCGGATGGCGATGATGACGCCCTTGACGCCCTTGTCCCCGGACTGGAGGGGCTTGCCTTCCCAGTCGGTGCAGGCCACCACCGCCCCCAGAGGTTGCAAGACGCTGAGATAGTCGGCCACGGTGTTCTGGTGGATTTTGCCTGTCGGACGTGCGCCCGAGAAGGTGGTCACGATCTGGAGCACGAAGGTCCCACCCGGCTTGATCCACTCGAACAGCCGTTCACAGCGGGCCGCGAGCTTCGCGTCCATGTTGTAGAGGAACCACGACATGCCCCGAGCGAAGATGCCGTCCACCGGCTCACTGGGGGTGTACTTCTGCAACTGACCGGCCACGAAAGTCGGCCCCTTGTATTGAGCCTTCGCCGCCTCAATGCCCACGGAGGATTTGTCCAGCGCGGTCACCCGAAAGCCAAGCTCGTGCAACAGCGATGCGTGGAACCCCTTCCCGCACCCGACCTCAAGAATGTGCCCACCGGCAGGCCACCCTGCGGCCTTCGCCACCAGGTCGCGAATGAGCGTGATCTGGGCGGGGCGCGTCGGTTCGTAGTTCCACCCGCCCTTTGCGTAGAAGCTGTCGTAGTAATCGCTCATGGGAGTCTCCGGGTGACTGAGGGTTTGTCGAACGCGCTGGTCGAACGCCCGCTCGCTGGGGAGCGGGAACAACGTCCACGGCATGTGCCGCTTGGTCAGCTTTGTTCTCGCCATCTCCACGTCCATCGAGGTGTTTGCGGCCTTGTCTGAATGGGAGAAGATGCTGTCAGCGTAGTAGTCGAGATTGCGGAGCCATCTGCCGGGATGGGCTAGGACCACCAGAGGCACCCGTTGTTGCTGGCTCAGAACCCCAAACCAGTTGTCGGCCATGTTCGGCAGGGCAAAGTCTGAGGGGCGGACGCGGATCGTGTCCGTGTGGAAGCCCGCGACCCCGGTGCCGAGGATGTGGGCTGGGGTGTCGCAGCTCAGGGGTTCAGAGAATCGAATGGACCGCTTGGACCGGATGTAGCTGTGGATGGGGGGGACCAGGACGTTGCCGTGGAACCCAACGGCGGCCTTGCGGTGGTACTTCTCGATGCCACGGACGACCTGGGCCACATAGTCCGGCGGGTAGATGATGTCGTCGTCGCAGGTCAGGTAGTACCCCTCATCCTGACCCGTCCAGAACATCTTGCCCGCGTCTCCGCGATCCCCGTGGTCCTGACTGCGGGCCACCGTGATCCGAGGGTGCTTCAGAAACTCGGGTACATCTCCGTAGCCATTCAGGTACAGGCAAAGCCGATCCACTTGGGGCAGCAGCGACTCCACCACACGGGGCAAGGTCTTTGCCCTGGAAGGGATGCAGGCTAGAGCTGCGACGACCATGGTGTGATCGGGCATCAGATTCCCCGTGACCTTGCCGATGGCACCCCGCTCAGGGGACAGGCAGGGAACGGGTTTGCCCCGCTTGTACCCGGCCTGATCCCTTTTGATCCTGCGGCTGTGCCGGAGGCGTACCGGCGATTTGTTGTTCGTGTCCTTGTGGCGGGTGAGCTGGCCACCGCTTTGCCGGGCGTCGTACAGCGACTCAGGAAGAACCTTGGAGCGCAGCCCCGCAGCGAACCCCCGCCTCACGAACTCCGAGTCAGCGGCACACCGCCAGTTGTAGTAGCCCCCAAGCCGATCCAGCACCTTCCGCCGGAACATCCAGACCCCGAAGGCCGGTCCCTTGACCAGCTCCGTTGCATGGTTCTCGCCCACCGTGGAGTACCACGAGTTCACGAACGAGAGGTTCGGGTTGGCCTCAAATGCTCGGATGAACTTGAACAACCTGCCGGGCGGGATGGTGTCATCGGCATCTACGGACTGCACCAGCTCACCCTGAGTGAATAGCTCCAAGGTGTTGCGGACGAAGTAGGGGCCACCATTGGTGACCATGTCCACGACGCCGACCCTAGGGTCGTGGATGGCGTGGGCCACCTTCGAGGTGGCCGGGTGGTTGTCCACCCCAATCAACACCTGCAACCGCCACCCTGTCGGGAGCCGCTGTTCAAGAACCGACTCGACCGCCAAAGGCAACCACCGAACGGCATTGAAGGCTGCGATCAGGATAGTCAAGACCTGCTTTCGGATCACCCGCAAGGGTGGAGCCTGCGCCGTCCCGTGAAGCTGCCAGCGCGGCCAGCTCAGCACCGTTTGGGTGTTCACGTCGGAGGTGGACCGCCGGACATCCCTAGGCTCGGTCAACAGCTTGGGCTGGGCCGCGTGGGCGAAGATGCTGTTGCCGACTGTCCCTTTGATGAACCGCAGCCATCGGCCCTTGTGGGCCAGAACCAGCAAGGGGATGCGCTTGCGCTGCGCGACAAGGGCGAAGGCAACATCGACCATGTTGGGCACAGGGAAGTCAGCTCGCTGAAGGCGCAACAGGTCGGTGTGGTAGGCCAGAACTCCAGTGCCGATGACGTGGGCTGGCGTGTCAGCCCCGACGTGCTTCATGCAGTGCAGGACTTGGCGGGATGAATGGTAGGTCGAGATCGGGAACCGAAGCCGACTTCCGTGGTACGACACCGCAGCCCGGTAGCCCTGCTTGGCCAACGACTGGGTGGTCCGCCGCACATAGTCCGGCGGGTAGATGATGTCGTCGTCGCAGACGAAGTGGAAGCCCGACAGGGCCTCGCACCAGAACATCTTGCCCGCTGCACCACGGTCCCCGTGGTCCTGACTGCGGGCCACTATGATCCGAGGGTGGTCCAGAAACTCGGGCACGTCGGCGTAGCCATTGAGGTACACGCAGAGCCGATCCACTTGGGGCAGTAGCGACGCCACCACCTGCTTCAGAGCTTTCCGCCGGGCTGGGATACTGGCCAGTGTTGCCGTGACCTCGTTCCAGCGGCCTCTGGGTGCCATCGTCAGCCCTTGGATGGACCGGATGATCTCAGCAGGCAGGTTCGCCGAGGTCCAGTGACCCTCACCGACGATGCTGAACTTGCCCTTCCTGCGCTTCTTGCCCTTCTTGGGGAACGGACGGGTGTTGATGTTGTTCCCGTGCTGGAGGCAGATGAGACCCTCACCGATGTCCCCGCTGATGTCGGCGAACCGGCCCGTGGTCGCCTTGGTGCGGATGCGGTATTCGAGGTGGCCGTCCTTGCCTGCGGCTACCGAGGGGTAGCCGCCCACCTTGAGGAAGAGCTGCCTCGTGATCGAGATGGAGGTGCCGACGTGACCGCTGATGGCCTTCCCGTCCCACCGAGCCATTGCTCCGGTGGTCGTGTTGAGGAACCGATGCAGCCCCGTACCTGACCACTGTGCCCCCTGGTCGAACGCGCGGACAGCAGCCGCTAGACGGTTCGGTGGCTGAAGGTCATCGTCGTCGGCCATGAGCAGCAGCTCGGCCTCTGTGCTTTTGGCCAGGTGGTTGAGCTTGTCCGTGACCTTCGATGACTCCGTCGCGAAGAATCTGGCTCTGGCGTAGCGGGTCACCACATCCTTGCCGGGGTCGTTCGCCTGACCAGCGACCATGATCTCGTAGTCCCACCCCGCAGGGACCTGCTGCAAGCTCAGGTGGTGGAGCACCGCCGCGAGAAGCTGCGGACGGTTGGACGTGGCGACGAGGAACACCGCCAGGCGGGTGCCTGGAGCCGGTGACCACTCGACCGGAGCTACCGGCCACTCGACCGGAGCCACCGGCCACTCAGCCACCACCGGCTCCAGGGGATGAAGGACCACCACAGGCTCACGGGGCTTCCATCCGAACTTCGGATAGGTCACCAGCTCAGGCAGACCGGGGATCAGCTCCCGGAGGTCAGCACCAGGCGGGACCAGCAAGGCGGGCGAGGCAGAGTCCGCCATGTACGCAGCGGCATCAGCACGGGTTCCTGGTTCCCCATGCCAGCCGTGTCGCCGGATGATCTTCCGCTCGGCCTTGTTGACCCCACCCCCACCGAAGACCCGGACCTGAAGTCGCCAGCCCTGCTGAACGGCAGAGGACAGCAGCGTGAGCTGCTCGATGGCCTCTCCGGGCCTCGTAGTCGTGATGACGATGAGGCGATGTGCTTGCTTGACGGCCACTCGCCTCTCCCGCGTCTAGCCCCAGCTCACGCCGAAGACAGCATCCTTGGCCTCGTCCCAGTAGGCGAACCGCTTGCACTCGGCCAGCGTGTAGACCTTGAGCAGCTCCTCACCGAACGTCGAGGTGCCCTTGGTGAGCCCCTCCTCCCACTGGAAGTGCCACCACTCCGCGCCCATGTAGCTCCCGCCCTTGAAGAAGCTCTTGCGGCCCCGGATGGTGTTGAACCCGGCCTTGGCAGCCATCTCCGTGAAGTTCACCGCCCGGCCCGTCCACTCGAAGGTCCTGAGCTGCGTGTACCGCGTGCCGTTGGCCCGCTTCAGAGACCTCGCCACCGTCGCCTGGAGCGTCACCACGGGGGCCTGGTCGGCCTTGACCCACACCGTCCAGTTCCGCTCACCGTTGCGGACCACGATGAAGGGGTCGGTGTCGGCGTTGCTCATGCCGGAGTACGTCGCCAGGTCGAAGGCCCTGCCGGTGTAGTGAAAGCTCTTCTTCGAGCGAGAGGGGCTGGACTTCCCGCCGAGGCCCCGCTTGCCGCCCGCTGTGGTCAGGTAGCCGCCCAGGGCCTCGACCTCGTTGTGCAGCTTCTTGTAGGCCGTCGCCGTGTCCGACCGCAGGGTCAGCCGCTTGTAGCCGTGCCCGTTCGGCATCGGCGTCGCCGGGCACTTGATCCATGCGAGCTTGTCGGTCCCGGTCTCCTCGACCGGGTCGGGTGCGACCTTCGGGTAGCCGAACTTGTAGTTCTGCTTGCCCTTGCTCTCGCAGTAGTCATTCCACGCGGCCATCGAGCCGTCGCCGAACACACCGTCCGGGTACAGCTTGACCTTGGCCTGCCATGCCTCGACTGCATCCTCGGTCTGCTGGCCGAAGATCCCGTCAGCGGCTCCGGGGTGGAAGCCGAAGTAGGCGAGCCCCGCCTGAAGGGTCTTGACCTGATTCTTGTCGTTCGATCGGCCCTTGCGAAGCAGCATGTCGTTCTCCCGTGGGGTGCGCCTGCACCCTACGAGAGGAGTCGCATAGAACGATCAGAGGAGCTTCAGATGGCCCGTGATGGGGTTGATGCTCTCGGCCTCGGCCGGGCCGATGGCGATGGCGGTCCGGGTCTTGACGCCCTTGAACACCGTCTTGCCGACATCCTCGACCAGGGCACAGGGGAGACCCGCCAGGGTGGCCTTGTTGAACAGGGCCATCAGCTCCTCTTCGGAGCCGACCTGGACGACGACCTTCGTGAAGATCCCCCCGACCCACTCGGCCATCGCCGGGGTCAGAGGGACATCGAGCCAGTGCTCGTCCGGGATCTTGCCCTCAGGGTCCTCTGATGTCTGCACGGAGCATCGGGTGAAGAACACCTTCATGGAGGCGTGTGCCCCCTGCGCGATCATCTTCCCCGGCTCCATGCCGATGTCGGTTCGGATGACGATGATCTGCTTGGTGTTCATCGGACCAGCTCTCCAACGAGCAGCAGCTCGTAGTTCCAGTAGGGGGCCACCGTCTTCGTACCGTGCCGGACCCACACGAGGATGTGGTTTTCTTCAGAGGCGGTCGTCTCCAGCCCGATGATGCGGCCCGTGGCTCCGTCCTTCCGGGCGTCCATGTGCTCCGGGCCACACAGCATCCCCTTGGTCGAAGCGATGTGGGTGACGCGGACGATGTTGCCGACCGTCACCTCGTCAGACCGCAAACTGCTCCTCCAGCATCTCGGCCAGCGTGCAGAGGGTTCGGGTCGTCACCGTCTCGCGGGCCTCGTTGCGGTCCAGCAAGTCGAGTTCGATCCGGCCACCCACGGAGAAGGGGCCGACGACGACGTTGAAGTAGGCGTGGGCCTCCGTGATGCCTGCCTCCGGCCAGGGCTCTGCGTAGCCCGTGACCGCGATGACGCACTCGGCGTTCATGCGGTTCTGCGCACCGAGGCACATCTGGAGGGCGATCTCGTCGGAGACGCAGTTGCACGCGGCTGCCTGCTCGCGGTTCACACCGAGCAGCTCGACCTTCTGGTCGATGTTGTAGGCCACGATGCCACCCTGGAGGTACTTCGACGAGCCCGGCGTGTCGGCGATGGCGGCCGAGATCATCCCGGCGGTCAGGCTCTCGGCCGTTGCCACCCGGAAGCCCCGCGCGATGGCGATCCGGTGGATGGTGTTCAGGGCTCCGCGACGGTCTTGCGTGTTGCTCATGCGACCCTGCTCCGGGCCTGGCCCGATGGTGTGAAGAACCACTCGTAGCGACCGACGATGTGGGCCTCGACCTCGGCGTGCAGCCGACCTTCGAGGACAGCATCGCCGTTGATTTCGAGGACGTAGTTGAGCTGCTGACGCTCTGCCGCGTCCAGACCGGGCTGCGTCAGCAGCTTCACCACCATGTCGTGCAGTGTCATGGCTCTCCTACCCCGCCGGGTCAGCGATGAGGCTCCCCAAGCCCGTCTCTGGCAAGACCACCACGTTGCACCCCTCGTTCCTCAAGACCCCTGCCGCCGCCCGACGCAGATGATCCGTGTCGTCCACGATAGTCATCTTGTCGGGATGCCAGCCGTAGTCATCCATCCGGTCAAGGATGCTGGACCCCTTGCACCACTTCTCATCAGCGGCAGCGAGCAGGCCGGGGAACTTCCCCCGGATCTCGGAGCCGGTGCTGCCAGACCAGATGATCACCTTCACGTCCGGCTGCTCTTTGAGCTTCCGAACGAAGGCAACCGGGTCGTCAAGGGTGGTCAGGGTGCCCCTGAAGTCGAGAAGGATGAGGTGCATGGTTCCTAACTGGTCAGGGCGATAGAAGCATCAGGGGATTCGCCCATGAGCCGCTGGAACTCTGCCAGCGTCGGAGGAGTCCCCAAGGGCATCTCCTCGCCGTGGATGCCGGTCCAGACCGTGCGGGCCATGGCTCGCGTCTCCTTGTCGTCCGACTTGAGGCACTTCTTGAGCAGTGCGTTGAGCGGGCCGTCCTGACGCCCTGCGGCTCCGGGGCCTTCCACCTCGATGATGTCGGGCAGCGTCGATGGGTCGAAGTCGGGGACCTTCGCCTGCTCGTAGAGCCAGACCAGGAACGGCTGGAACAGCACGCTGATCCAGATCTGGTGCTTGCGGAGGTCGGAGCGCACGTTGCCATGTGGCGAGAAGAGGGCTCCCTCGTTCGTTTCGAGGTCGAGCACCAGGAGGCATCGGGGGTCGTGGGCTCCAAGGATGAGGCTCTCGAAGCCCTTGATGGCCGAGCGGTGTGTCCACTCGTCCGGTCCGAACCGGGCGACTAGGAACTTCGACCAGCACCCGCCGCCGAGCGCCTCGATGATCTTCCCTTCCATCCCCTCAACTACGGAGCAGGCTCCTCTTCTGAGCCGTCAACCACCCTCTCCAGCGACCGCTCCTTGACCTCCAGCATCAGCGCCCACACGGTCGCGTTGTGCGGCTGGCGGGCGAGCTGCTCGGCATCCGAGTCCGGGTCGAGATGACGAAGCCGCTTCTCGGCCTCGTACTTGTAGATGCGGACGTTCTGCTTCTCCGTCATCGTCCACGCCAGCACGACCTGAGCGTCACCCGTCAGGTCGTCAGGTGACTCGATCTCATCCGCGAAGCGGGCCATCACCGCCTGCGCGACGCCCTCGGCCTCCGGCTGCCGACCTTCGTAGATGCCCTCGAACATGGGGCTCCACACGCCGGTCTCCGCATCGGAGAGGAGGTAGTTCACCCCGTTGCAGAGCCAGAAGACGTACTCATCGTCCGTGATGTCCGGGACATCGACACCCCCGGCCATCAGTGCAGCGGCCTCCGCTGCCTTGCGGGCGTGGGCCTTCATCCGCTGCCGCTGGGCCTTGAACTTCGCGACGCGGGCCTTGCGGTTGCGCTTGCGCTTCGCCAGTTTCTTCTGCGATGGCTTGCCCATCAGAGCCTCAATGCCCCGCACACCAGAGCGTGAACCTCGTCCGGGGTGCCGAAGGCATTGACCAGGTTCATCGTCCCTCCGTCCGCCAGGAACGGCTCTGCCTGCGTGACCAGGTCCAGGTAGCGGGTGCGGTTGCGCTGCTGGATCTCCAGCTTCTCGTAGAACTCGTTGTGCCCCGGCCGCCGGGTGGCCCGCTGAAGGGCGACGGCGGGGTCGAGGTCCAGGACGATCAGGTCAGAGGCTCGCACGGGGAGCTGGCGGTGGATGTCCATCAGCCAGTCCAGAGGCCAGTTCTCCTGCTGGTAGACCAGCGTGCTCATCCACGACCGCACCGAGACGACTGCGTGCCCCGCCGCCAGGGCCGGGCGGACCTTCTCGGCCAGCATCGCCATCCGGTCAGCCAGGAACATCGCCGCGTGGGCCTCGATGTAGGTCCCCTCCTTGAGCATCTGCCGGAGCAGCTTCCCGGTCGGCAGGTCGTTGTCGGGCTCGTTGACCCGCAGGACCGTCCGCCCGGACTCATAGAGCTTCGAGACCAGCAGATCGGCCTGGGTGTCCTTCCCCGTGCCGTCGATGCCCTCGATGATGATGTAGGTGTCCGCCATGCTGCTCTCCTGGTTCGCACAACCCTACCCGCCGTGCGATGGGGCTCATCCCCCGCTCTCTCGTCAAAGTGTCGAGCAAAGTGTCGCGAAAGCCTCCCGGGTTCATGGAGCCTGAGCGTCTCTAGTCACTTTGCTCGACAAAGTGATGAGCTAGCTGTCAGGACTCCGGCTCCACGGCGTCTCTCATCACGAACCCCATCAAAGTGTCGAGCAACCGACCGGGGCTCAGCCTGCGCATCACCAGCGTAGTGTTTCAACGCACGGAGAGACCCATGACCGCCATCCACATCAACAGCTTCGTCCGCCGCCAGACCGCTGACTCCCGCTTCGGCCACACCAGCCAGAGCGACGATGAGCTGCTGGCCGAGCTGCACGCCAACTTCGAGAAGGCCACGCCCGGCTACCGCGACGGCGTCTGCCTCGTGCCCGTGGCCCCCGAAGGATGGTTCACCAGCACCACTCTGCTCGTCGAGGGGATGCCGCTCAAGGCCACCTACGAGCCCCGCAGGGAGGGTGAGACGCCTCGCCTGCACGTCGGGGCCGCTGTGGACGACTACGAAGCTGCGAAGCTGCCTGCGGTCGCTGTGGACGTGGTGCTCTACGCCTCGACCACCCTGGCAGAGGACGGGAGCAACGAACTGCCTGCCGTCGAGGGGAACTGGGAGATCGTCTCGCTCAACCCCCGGCTGTTCGTGGAAGACGAGCCGATCCGTCCCGGCGTGTTCATGGCCAACCACTTCGGGGACGACGGGGGCTCTGCGACCGGCATGACCGCCGAAGAGTTCGTGGAGCAGCTCCGCATCAGCCGGGCCTACTGGATGGACAAGGTCGATCTCGGCTAGGGGCTCAGACCCGACCCCCGGCGAGTAGTCCCGTCAGGCGACCATGGGGGACTGTAAACCCCCCGAACGGTAGCTGTACGTCAAGTCTTCGTGCGTGGCGGGTGGAGTCGGCCTTTGGTGGTCGGACCCCGTTCTCGTCTGCGTAGTGGAGCGGGAGATCGGCCGTCGTCGAGGAGACTGAGCCCCCTGGCGTGTAGCTCAACTGGCTAGAGCGCCGAGAACAAACCTTGGGTGTGTGGGTTCGAGTCCCACCTTGCCGATAAAGGGGGCTCAGTCTCCATCCCTCGCCCGTAGTAGGGGTGAACGACGGATACGGAGACGACCATGAGCGAGCCCACCCCCCTGACCGACATCGAGAAGCAAGTACAGGCACGCCTGTGCAGCCGCCGCAGCCGTGGCTACGGGGGCAGGCCCTCCCACATGCAGCGAGCCGACGCCAGCACGCTCGGCTACCGCTTCGCGGACGCCCACCGGGGCGGCCCCATCTACTCGCCCTTCGGCGGGTTCGATGTCGACCAGCAGGTCGAGTGGGCCATGCGGGTCCTCAACTACCTCACCGAGCAGCACATCACCGTGCCCGGCCACCCCACCACCCCTTGCGGCTACGACTCCAAGTGGGCCGACGCCAAGGCCCGCATCGAGGCTCTGTACGCCGAGCAGTTCGAGGCTGCCCGCACCGAACTCCAGGAGGAGTACGACGCTGACCCCAAGGGCTTCCGTGGATGGAACGAAGATGCCACCGTCGAGGATGGCAAGGTCACGAACCCGTGGGCCACGACCTTCACCGCCGCTGCCGACTGGTTCCTGGCGAACATGACGCAGTACACGGTGTTCACCGTCTGGCAGGCCTGCTTCGACGCTGCCGAAGAGTGCGTCCGCGAGAACCTCGGCCTCTGGGCCGAAGGCGGCACCGACTCCAACCCGCAGCAGGAGGCCGCTGATACCTTCGAGGCGTCGATGCGGAACCTCTCCGAGTACATCGACGCCTGCGTCAAGGAGGCCGCTGCCGCGTGAAGGTCGTCTTCCTCGACTTCGATGGAGTCATCAACCGCAACAGCGGTCGGTGGCTCGTTGAGCTTGTGGAGCGGCTGAACCGCATCACCGACCAGACCGGAGCCAAGATCGTCGTCCACTCATCGTGGCGGGCCGACCGTTCCGTGGAGGAGCTACGCCGGGTCCTGACCACCTACCACTACGGCCAACCCGTGACCGGCGAGGTCTACGACGCCACCCCCTTCCCCGTCCACAGCATGACGCCTGCGGGCATCTGGGTGGACGACGGCGGGTGGGCCGACTTCAAGGGAGACATCGAGAGCAACGACGAGCGGTGCATCTCCATCCAGCGGTGGCTCGACGCCCATCCCGGCCTTGTGACGAAGTACGTGATTCTTGATGACTCCCCGGACCTGGGCCACTTCGTCGGCACCCCGGCCTACATCCAGACCATCCAGAACGTCGGCCTGACCGACAGCCACGTCATGCGGGCCGTCTACCACCTCAACGGAGTGACCTGGTGACCTGGTTCGCCCGCCTGAAGGCCCTCGTCACCGGCTGGCTCCACACGCCAGAAGGCGATGACCCCTTCGCGGAGCTGGAGGCCGCTGGCTTCCAGCGCGTCTACCTCATGGGCAAGGACGGGCAGCACTACGTCGCCTCCGACCTGGTCGGCCTGTGGGTCGAGGACCACGGCCGCTGCCTGCGGTTCAAGGCCAGCGTCTACGACCCGGAAGCCTGGCCCGTGCTGAAGAATCCGCTGTTCGGCAGCACGATCCGACCGGGCGAGCTGATCCGCCAGTACGTCGCCGACCCCCACCAGTGCTGGTGGAGCGAGGACACCCTGGTCCTGCACCCCTGCTCGCCAGCACAGCTCCTTGAGCGGCTGGTCGAGGCACCGGGGGAGTGGGAAGTTGCGGCCCGCCACCTGGGCGTTGGCACGCTCCAGTGGTGGGCTCGCTGATAGGTACACGCGGGAGGACTCGAACCTCCACCCTTCACGCCTCACGGGCATCCGCAGTCTTCCAGGGAGCGACCCCTTCCAGCCTGCTTGAACCCGAGGTCTGACACCGCACAGTGGAGGCCGAGGGTGGAACCCCCACACGGCCTGTTGCGCTTGGTCTTGCCTGGACGTGACGCTCTACCACTTGGAGCTACACGCGCAAAAGATACGCTGGGGAGGACTCGAACCTCCGACCCCCAACGGTGGCCCCGGTGCTTGGATGATTGAGGAGCGACCCCGTCCGCACACCTTCGGGTTTCCCCTTCGTGACCAGCCCACTCGCAGGGGGTGACGCCCCCCATCTGCGACCGAACTGGTCAGTCCGGTTTCACCACCCCTGGCGCTCTAACCAACTGAGCTACCAGCGCATAGGCGCGAGGGGTGGGATTTGAACCCACGGCCGACCGGATTTAGAGTCCGGCTGCTGAGCCACTCAGCTTCCCTCGCATGGCGCACCGAGAAGGGATTGAACCTCCGGCCTCCCGACTTGACCCGAAGGCCTATCGGTCGCTCTACCACTGAGCTATCGGTGCATGGTGCAGGAGGGAGGACTTGAACCTCCGACCGTCCGAACGAGCCCGAAGGCTGATCGGCAGCTCTACCAACTGAGCTACTCCTGCGTGGTGCCGAGGGAAGGGGTTGAACCTCCGACCCCCTGTCGTCACCCCGAAGGGGCGACAGGCGCTCTACCACTGAGCTACCTCGGCATGGTGCGGGGACCGGGAGTTGAACACCGGGCCTACGGCTGGCGAGCCAGCCGTCGCTCTGCACTGAGCTATCCCCGCAAGACTTCACTACGCAGCCCTCCGTTCCTCCTGCCCGAGCAGGGGCAGGTTCATGCGGCCAGCGTCCGTAGCGAACGCGGTGGCCTGGTCCTTGAGGTCCGGCTCCCGCCAGAGGATCGTTCGGCCCCCATCGGGCACCAGGTCGAGAAGCTCCCGTTCGGAGCCGACCCCGTAGACGATGACGGTGCCCCGCTGCGGGCCGTACCGGGCCGACCACTCATCCATCGCGTGAATCGCCTGGGCCATCGCCCGCCCCAACCCCACATCGGTCCGCACGACGAAGTACAACCGATTGGTTGTCTTGACGCTCATGCTGCCCTCCCCGTACACTCGTGACGCAAGCGGGAGGCTACATGAAGATCGTCCCAGGAATGGTGTTCCACCACCTCGAAGTCCTTCACCAGGGACCGTCCGACCCGTCGCGCACGACCCGCTGGTTCTGTGGTTGCATCTGCGGAGCTGAGACTCTGGTGCGCTCTTCGGCCCTGCGGAGCGGGCACTCGCAGTCGTGCGGCTGCATGGGCAAGGCCCGCCTTGAGCGGGACAAGACCTACAACGCCTGGAGTGCCATGCGGCAGAGGTGCCGTAACCCGAACAATCCTGCGTGGCCGAACTACGGTGGCCGGGGCATCTCGGTAGCCCCGGAATGGGACGACTTCGAGACGTTTCTTCGGGAGGTTGGCCCAGCTCCGAGTCTCCAGTTCAGCCTCGACCGGAAGGACCACAACGGCAACTACGAGCCCGGCAACGTGCGATGGGCGAGTTCCCGCCAGCAAGCCCGGAACCGCCGTAGCAACTGCGTGGTGGAGTTCAACGGTGTGACACAGACCCTCGCGGCCTGGTCCGAGCAAACGGGCATCTCCCGTGCGGTGCTTCAGTGGCGGCTGAAGAACTGGGACATCCCGCGTGCTCTCACTACTCCGGTGAAGTCCAGGAGGGCTCCCCGCAGGGCGGCGGAGGACAAGGCCAAGCTCATCACTCGTGCTGAGACCGAGGTTGAGGCGGCTCGGACCGCCCTCCGGGTAGCCGAACAGCGGTTGGCCGAAGTCCGGGCCTAGCTGCGCGGCCCGGCGGCCCTCACCGATGTCGGTGCGGGTCACGAAGTAGAGGCGGTCGTCGCGGGCCATCAGCTTGCCTGCCGGAACAGGTCAGCGATGCCGTCCGTGGGTCGGGTGTCTTCGGCCTCCTGGGCCTCCTCCAGCTCGCGCTTCGCAGCCCACCACGCCTCGTTCGCCACCCGGACTCTGGCAGCGGAGGCGTCGTAGTCCGCCTGCCTCCGCTCGACCGTCTTCTGGGCCGCACGGAGCGCGGAGGAGGCAATCCCGCAGCGACGGGTCTGCTCGTCGAACTCGCCCTTGAGCTTCGCGATCTCGGACCGCTTCTGGTCGAGCGCGACGAGGCCAGCGATGCCCTTGTCCTGGATGTAGGAGAGGCGCAGGTTGCCGCTCTTCAGCCACGCCTGGGCGATGGCCTCGGAGTGCTTCTGCTCGCCTGCGGGGAGGTGGGGACGGATGTACCCGCCGATGACCGTGAAGTCGGCGTCGGGGGTCTTGTGGGGGTTCCGCTTCGACTCGCACTGCTCGTAGGTCTTCCCGTTGAGAAGGGCCGCCGCGAGATGCGCGTGCCGCCGTTCGTTTCGGGAGTCCTCGGCCTGGTCGAGGAGGTCGATGCCCGCCGTGTGGCGGCACCAGCCCTGAGCGATGAGACGCTCGGCCTTGACCTTGTTGCTGTCGCGGAGTTCGCGGCCGTCCTTGCGGAGCTTGCGGCCGGAGATGATGAGGCGAGACGCCTCGTGACGCTGGGCCGCCGTGAGGCGGCTGTTGACGTTGATCTGTGAGCTGAGGGCGCTGTGAATCATGGGGTTCTCCCGGTGTTGTGGTTTCGCGCATCGTCAAGGACGGAAGCGAATCCACAGGGAGGACCCCTAGAGGCCTGTACCTACGTGAAGGTGGTCGCGGCGGTGTAGCTCATCATGTCTCCATCCTAATGACCCCGGAGGGTCTGTCAACAGTGTTTCTGCTTGTCACTACTCGGGGGCGATCACTTCTGAGCCCCCGTGGTGGTTTTCCTAGAGCAAGCCCGTCTTGACGCCACTCAGGATCTTCGCCAGGGCGGACAGGTAGAGCCTGTCGGCCATGTTCGAGCCAGCCGATGAGGATGCCTCCAGTGGGTGCCCCGGCATGGGGCTGTGGTGGGACTACGGGGCGGGGTGGTGGACTGAGCCGTTGAAGTTGGTGCTCTCGGCGGGACTCGAACCCGCGACCTACGGATTTAGAGTCCGTTGCATCTACCAACTGAGCTACGAGAGCGTGGGGTCATCTATTGCGGTCAGGCTTCGGCGTTCGCGGTGATCTCCGCGTCGATCTCGGCCTGGTTGGCGATGTAGTAGGAGCGGGCTGCTTCCAGGGCGGGGATGCTGATGGCAGGGAACGCGGCCTTCGCGTCGATCCACCAGATGAGGATGCTGTGGTAGCCGTCCTTGAGCACCACCGGCTTGACGGTCCGCTGGAGCATGAACTCCACGATGGTCCGCACGGTGATTCGGGTGCCGCCGAGCCGGGCCGACCCGCCGCAGACGCCTTCGGTCTTCACGACCGACGCGACGTGGAAGGGTCGAAGGCAGCTCTCCGGGACGCCCCGCTGGATGCGGTGGGAGCAGAGATCGAGGATGGTGAAGTTCTGCCAGGCTTCCGGGTCCCAGCCGTTCGGAGCCGCCTTGTCCCTCAACTGCTGATCGGCCTGCGTGAAGTGCTCCCACATGGGGATGTCGTAGGTCTTGTGCTCCTTGTAGGGGGAGAGCACGTACTCGGGGTCGTAGTCGCCGTCGTCGGGGTCGCCGCATCCCTGCCCCTCGTGGCCGATGACGTAGCAGGTCACCTGGCCTTCGATGCCGGGCATGAAGTAATCGAACTGGTCCGCGTCCTCGTGGCCCGTCAACGCCTCCGTCAGCGGAAGGGTCATCCCGAGCTTCGTGCCCAGGGGGATCTTGTGTGTCATCAGTCGCGGGTCAGCAGTCATTGGTGTCTCCATCGTCCACCTCAACTACGCACGGGGAGCCGTTTCTGAGCCCCAAAGATCAGGGCTCAGAATGCCCATGCCGTCCGTAGTAGGGCTGTGAGGCGCTGATGAGGGCTAACGCCCTGCCGGTTGCGAATCCCGGCTCCCCTTGAGGGGGAGGTGCTCTTAGGCAGTCAGTGACACGAACGCGGAGGGCCGCTGAGTAGCTGGGGAGGAACCCCCGTTGCGAAAGGACCCCGAAGCTGGAAGGTAAGCCAGGCCGGTCACCCCGGCGTTCCCCTGGTCCCTCACGCCCCTCAATCAGGTCAGGAGACAGGCGATGGACAAGGGAACCAGTTATGTAGCCATCTTCCTGCTCGCGGCCTTCGTGGTCGGAGCCTGGGTGTACGGCACCGAGATGAGGTGGGCCTGGCAGCGAGCCGAGAGCATGGACCGCTCGGCCCTCTCGCGGGACATCGACGACAAGATGGCCCGGCACTCCCGGACCACGTCGATGGACCTGTACGGCCGATGGGCCGTCACCCTCCAGCCCCTCAAGGGCGGGATGGAGACCGGCGTGGTCCAGGCCTGGCTCGATGGCCCCTGCTACGCCTACGTCAGCAACGAGAGAGGGCTGTCCAGCCACCCCGTCGAGTGCCCCGCCTGGCTCCTACACGACCCCCGCTACCTGCCGTCCGGTGGCTCCAGGTGAACTCGATCGCTCTGGTCCACCCAGCCCACCTGGGCCTTGATCCCCACACCCCGGACGGCCTCGACGCGACCTCGCAGGAGGTCGTTGCTGGCTGACGGGGTGACCCCGCTCGCTGTGCTGATGGTGACGTGCGGTACCCGGCCCGGAGTCACCCGGAACTTCGTGGGAACCTCGACCACCACAGCCTGCGCACGGTCGTCCTGTGCGTGCCCTACGACCTTCATGGTGACCGTCTTGCCCCAGGGCAGGTCCGGTCGCTCCCGGCTGTCGTGGAAGTGCCAGAGCGTCAGGTGATGGACCCACACGGTCGGGTGGACCGGCGGGAAGTAGGCCAGCAGTTTCTTCCCGGCCATCTTCGGCAGGAACCACCCGACGTAGATCACGCCGTCGTCCGGCTGGAGAGCCGCCCGGAGGTACCGTGCTGCGAGTCGCCCGACCGGGTCCATGGGTCCTCCCGCTACGGGGTTGTCGAGATCCATCCGAGCAGCTCGCCCACCTTGACGACGGCGGCGACACCACCCGCAAGGGCGAACAGACCACCCACGAGGTAGGCCAGGCCGACCCAGCCCCGCTTCATCCACTTGACGCCTTCACCGGCCTCCAGCAGGGGCTTGATGGCGAGGGCCTGGTCGTCGATCAGTTTCTTGTTCGCTGCCGTGGCATCGGCCAGTTCGGTCTTGCACTCCACGAACTTCGCGTCGATGACCCCCACGAGGTCGTCCCGCAGTTCCTGGACCCCGCTCGTCAGACCACCAGCGGCTCCGGTCTTTGCGGCGTCGATGTCGCTCCCCACCTGCCGGAGCCGCTCGGAGACACGGACACCTGCCGCACGGTTCTCAACGATCCGTGCGTTGCAGGCGATCTGGCATTCGTTGATTCGGTTGCTTGTGGCGTCCAGCCGCATGTTCACGCCGGTCTTGTGCCCAGCGAAGTCGATCTCCATCTGCCGAAGCAGATCTGTCAACCGCCCGACCTGATGCGTGAGCCCATCATCCTGTGGGCGGAAGATCTCCGGCAACCGGCTCGCCAACATCTGGTCGAGCAAGTCCCTGCGCGGATCGTTAGACATCGGCTCTCTCTGGTTCTGGATCTGCAACGACAATCTACGTTGCCATCTGTGCGACTGCTACGGGAGAGACGTGCCTGTGGCGTCCTTTGTCGCCGTGACGGGCCATGCTGCGTGGGTCGCCGTCGCGACCTCATGCAGCTTGTGTTCGACTTTGGCCAGCATCCGTGTCACTCCCGCCATGTAGGTGACCGCCGCCCGCACCGCATCGACGATCTGTGACGCGGGGTGGATCGGCTTCAGGAGCCATTCTTGCGCCTGATGGACGCCAAGAGTTTGCGGAACCTCCGCGTAGCCGGTCACGACGACAAGCGGGATGCCCAAGGACACCTCTCGGATGGCCTCGATGGACTTGCCATCGTTCGCCTCCTCCAAGGACACGTCGGGCAGCAGCAGATCGAGGACGACACAGTCGAAGACGACGTGCTTCATCGCCCGTAGGGCAGCAGCCAGCGTCGTCACGACGGTGACCTGCATCCCACCGTCTTCGAGGAACTGGCCGTGGAGGCGGGCCACATCACTGTTGTCTTCGACCAGAAGGACGGTGCCTGTCCAGTTCAAGAAGCCCATGGTTCCATCCTTCTACTGCCCCCCTACAAAGACGATTGCCGATGATCCCGGTGGGGTCAATCGGACTTCTGGGAGGCGATCCAGCGACGGGCTACACGGTCCACGCGAACGGGGTCCTGAGTGCTGGCGATGACTCTGGCAGCCATCTTGACCACCTGGACGGCCGGAGCCGGACCATGCCCATCCCACGGCTTGCCGGGGGACTTCGCCTCGTCGATGACCTCGGAGAACCATCGCTGGTCGAAGTCCCGCATGTACCCCTCGTCGGAGTCCATCTGCGCGGGGCCTTCGATCTTGCCGATCTCCTTGGGGTCGGTCTCGAAGGCCGCTCGCTTCTGGTTGCAGGTCGAGAGCTGACCGTCGAGGTAGCTCATCAGCCGCGAGAGGGCCGTCTTCCAGTTCTTGATGGCTCCGGTGTCGATCTCGCCACCCAGGAGGGCGTCCGCCCGGCCCTGCATGTGCGCGATGTTGTCCTTGATCTTCTTGGCCATGGACGAGTCAGCGGAGGCCAGCTCACGGGCCGCCAGCGAAGCTGCGTCGTTGAGGGCATCGGAGGCGTCACCGAACTGCATCCGGTTCAGGAACCCCTGCGCCTCCTCCAGGTTGAAGCGGATGTGCCGGAGGGCCGGGATGCAGAAGGCCGCGTCCTGCACGCCCCACCCGAAGGCCGGGTTGCGGGTCAGACCGATGGGGTACTGCCCACGAGGCAGTTTCTTGCCGTTGGGGGAGACGTGGCGGGAGCCCCACACGTCGATGTAGCCCTTGCCGGTCTTGGCCCGGTACTTCTTCTGGAGCGCGGCCTGGGCCTGCGACTTGCCGAGGTGGGCGAACTTGCCGTCCCACTTCGCACCGTCGATGCGCCCGGTGAAGCCGGAGTCGGTCAGGGCACCCCACCGGAACGTGACGCTCCACGTCCCGTCGTCGTTCTCCAGCATCAGCCCCTCGTAGAACTTCGAGTGGTTCGCACCCGCGTCGATCCAGTAGAGGGCAAAGCCCTCACCCGCACTGACCTTGCGGGCGTCGAGGCCCTTGTTCGTGAGGATGGGCTTGTTGGCGACCTTGGAGTTCATGCTCGACCTCGCATCACGGAGCGATACGCTCTCACTCTCTGGCCATCATAGGCTGGATAACGGAGGTCAGATCAAGTCAGTTACGTCGATGTCATCGCCCAAGAGGCTGATCTTCACCGGGGTGCCTTTCCTGCCGCAGACGCGACTCAACCCGTGCGACAGGCCGAGCAGCTCCTCCCGCAGAGTGTCCAGTGCTTCGCAGGCTTCGACCCACCCGCTGCCGTGCTTCCGCCACAGAGCTGCGCTCGACCCCCCGACCGCCTGGCGGATGCCTCGCACCTCGATCACCAGGCCGTCCACGTTCGGCTTGTAGCTCGGGGTGCCGTGGAGCTTCGTGTCCCAAACGCGAATGCCCACCTCGACGAAGCCCACCCGGAAGGTGTCCTCGAATCCGGTGGGTAGCTCCTTGCGGTGGCGGCGGGCCTTCGGGAATCTGGCCTGTACGGCTCGGTCGAAATCGCCCCGGTCCGTGATGTCCCCGTCGTCCATGCCCGGACTACTCGGCTGGGCCAGGAGTCAGGCCCCGATGGTCGGGCGGACGGCGGTGATGATCTCGTCCAGCGAGATGCCGGACTGGACTGCGTCATCCAGAGCCTTGCCGACATTCTTGACGGCCCACGCGACCGCTGCCCAATCCGGTAGCTCGTCGGCGCTCTCCAGGCCCGCCAGGAGGGTCGCTATGGCCTTCTGGACCACGGCGGGGTCAGTGAGCGTGGGGTGCGCGAAAGCGACTGCCATCGCGCTCTGGGTGTCCCTGACGGCACGATCCAGCCGGAGCTTGTTCATGGCGACGACGTTGCCCGTGTCTTCGGGTTCATCCTCATCGTCAAAGCAGCCGTCGCAGAAGGGGTCGCCGTTCATGGTCAGTCGGCCTTGTCGAAGGGTGGGGTGCCTTCACGCCAGCCCTTCCAGGCGGTGTCGAGGTACGCGGTGGCCTCCCGGATGTGGGTCTGGTCAACCCGGTGCCCCTGCTCGACTCCCATGATGTACGCGAACCGGATGATCGCCATGAGCGGGTCGGCTCGCATCTCATCCTGCTGGAGGGCGAGCTTCTCCCTTGGCGTGAGTGAGGTGGCCCAGATCGGAGCCGTCATGTCCCCGAGGTCATCCTGGAACGGGAAGGTCACGGGCTCGCCGGGTGTGCTCAGTTCGGCGTGGACTCGTTGCAGCGCCTAGAAGAGCCGGGCCGCGAGGAACGTGGGGGACGCCTTGCCTGCCCTCTCGACAAAGCGGGCCATGATCTCGCGGGGGATGTCCCGCAGCTCTGCGATGTGCTCGGGGGAACCCCAGGGGGCCAGGTCGTCCGCCATCAGCTCGCCGGAGCCGGGCGGTTGACCCCTGCGAGGAGCTGCCGGGCTCGCTTCACGACGTAGCGTTCGTAGTCGTCGGTCGAGTCATCGTCGTACAAGCGGACCAGGCACCAGCCGGTGTGGGCGTCCATGCGGCCGACATCCCGGCCGTCCTGGGTCAGCACCCGGCCGGACTGCGCCCCGGAGTCGTCCTTGCGGCTGTCGAGGCCGCGCGTCCGCAGGGCGTCGTGAAGGGTGGGGCCGGACATCAGGTCATCTCCTGCAATTCGATGGCGACGGCCATCATGGTCTTCTGGAATGCGGTCGGCCGGTACGCCTCGACATCCTCGGCGTCCCAGATACAGAGACGGCCGAGCCGCTCGATGTCCGCGAGCATGTCGGTGACCTTCTGCTCTCGCTTGGCCTCGTAGTCGTTGAGGATCTGCAAGGCCAGCTCGACGGTCAGGGCCGGGGCGGTCGGTCGCCGGGCTCTGAGGAGATCCCGGTTCTGGTGGAAGTAGGGCTTGGCGTCTTCGTGATCGGGGTCGCAGACGACGTGCCCGTCGTGCTGGTCGTAGCGGAGGTAGTCCACGGACGGGTCGCCATCATCGAGGATGTGGTAGCCGATGAAGTGGGCCATCCACGCCATGAGGCCGCAGGGTGAGTCCGACGAGGCGTAGCCCGAGAAGCTCACGATGTCGCTGTCGGGGTCCTGCGTGTACCCGCCGAACACTTCATGGCGAGTCATGGGGCTGATGGTCAGCATCCTGACGGCCAGCTTGCGGATGGGGTCGTTGTCCTGCCCCTTGAGGTTCGGGTAGTGGATGTACCGCATCGCCGCCGTGACGGCCTTGTCCCACTCGGCGGAAGCTGCCTTGAGGTGGGCTGCGTGCAGGTTGAAGAGGCTGGTCATCATCGTCTCCCGTGGTGGGCGGCGGACGCGCCGGTTCTGACGGGGTCCTGTGCAGGCGCTTGGTCCTGCACAGGACCCGTCAGGTGGCTCGCGCCGCTAGGAGGCGTTCGACCGCTTGATGGCGTCGCGGATCTCGGGGGTGAAGTGGATGCCCGCCTTCTCGGCTTCGACCTGCGCGGTGCCGCCGCAGCGGAGCAGGAAGTCATCGCCGGGCTGGAGGCGGTAGCTGACGTACTTGCTGATGGGCAGGCGGTTGGTCAGGAGACGCTTGGCGACCGACTTCGGGGCGGACTTGCTCGCGGGGAGCTGGCCGTTCGCGGCGGGGGTGATGACCCGGCTGCTGACCTTGAGGCCCTGGAGGTAGATGGTGCCGACCTTGGCGGCGGGCTTGACCCCGGCCTTGGCGGCGGCATCGGTCTGGCCGGTGTAGACGCGGGCTCCACGGACGGGCTTGCCGTCCTTGACCAGCGGCTCGAACACGTCGTCGGTCGTGCTGCTGTTCGTACCGTCGATGCTGCTCTGGTAGCTGGCCACCAGTTCGGCACGGGCGGCGGCGAAGTCGGCGGCGGTCAGTTCGACCTGGACGGCGTTTTTGCCGCGCCCGTTCCAGCCCTTGATGCCCTTGTCCTGCGCAGCGGCGAGGACTTCGGCGTCCGTGACGGTCGCCAGCATTTCGAGGCTGCGCTCGACGAGGCCGATGTACTTGAAGCCGGTGAAGATGCAGACGTGGACGGTGTCGTCGCCGTAGCGAACCTTGTTGCCCTTGGGGCCGCGCTCGGCTCCACGCTTCGTGGTCACGAGGCCGGTGAAGGTTCCGACGCGGGAGTCGGCGAGGAGGGCGGCGATGAGGTTGCTGTTGGCGTTGGTCTTGGCGTTCATGGTCGAAGTCTCCGGGCGGGTGGTTGCTCCCGCGTTCACAGTCACTACGGAGGGGTCAGGGTTTCTGAGCCCCTGTTCGACGACCGGCCCTACGATTCCGCAGAAAGTCGCGGATGCTCCACACGGCCCATGCGAGGCCGAGAGCCTCGAAGATGAGCAGGACCCACAGCGGGTCGCGCATGTGCTCGATGAAGGGTGCCGCGAGGAGAGCGGTGACCAGAAACACGTTCACGAACCCCGTCTTGATCTTGCCGTCCGCGAGGCTGAGGTAGACGGCGAAGTACGCGGAGAAGAGCCAGGTGCCCACCGTGACCTCTCCGGGCTTCCACTGGCCGTACAGGAACAGGAACACCGCGTAGACGAGGACGGCCACGATGCCGACCTTGCTGAAGTGGCGGCCGAAGCCTCTGGGGGTGGGGTCGGTCACGTCGTCTCCGTTCAGGCCTGGGCTGCGAGCCAGCCAAGACCGAGCATGGCTACGGTCCAGATCAGGCCGAAGCCGATCCACTTGAGGGATCGCCGGGGGATGGTGGGCTCACCGCACATCATCCAGAGGAGGGCAGGGCCAGCGAGGATGGCCCCGAGGATGCGCCTGACGATGTTCGGGGGGGCCTTGTCGCTCATGCCGTCTCCGTTGGCGTTCCCCTGCACTACGGGTGGCTAACCCGATCTGAGCCGTCGATTTAGGGCTCAGAACGGTGGGGGTCTGCGTAGTGGGGGCAGAGAGGGAAAGCCTCTCCAATATTTTCAGACGATTGAGACATCACCATGAGCAAGATCGACCGCATCGACCGTTCCGCCTGCCGAGTCATCACCGACAAGGCCGAAGCCGCCCTCAAGGTCCTCGCTGACGAGTTGGGCATGACCCTCTCCCGCGAGACGAGTCGGTACGGCACCGACACGGTGACCGTCAAGATGACCTTCAAGGTGACGGGAGCCAACGGAGTCGCCACGGCAGACGCCAACAACGCTGTGCTGCTCGGACTCCCCGCCGACGTGATCGGTCAGACCTTCCGCGCTGGCGGCACCCTCTACACCGTCTCCGGCATCGTGATGCGCCGTCGCAAGTACCCCGTCAGCGCGACCGGACCGCAGGGTGGTCGCTACAAGTTCGAGACGAGCCGAGTGCTGGCCGGACTCACCAAGGTCGCCGCCTAGCGGGGGCTCAGACCCATCCCCCAGGCCGTAGTAGAGGCACACGGAGACACCATGTACCGGCGAATCGGCTGCACCACCATCGACCCCGACCGCGAAGCCCAACGGGCCGAAGAGAAGGCCCAGCGTCGGGAAGATGCGAGGGCCGAGCGAGCCGCCCCGGCTCCGACCAGGGACCCGATGGACTTCGATGGACTCGACGCCAACGACGACGAGTTCGGCAGCGTCGAGGACTTCGCAGAGTGGATGGTGGACGACGACCGTGAGGAGTTTGACCACCGGGAACTCCAGTGCCTCAACTACCGGCTCAACGTCTCCGTCCCGTCCATCCGCAAGCGGCTGGAGTCGTGGGGCTTCTCCCTCGCCAAGCGGGGCCAGCAGCGACGCATCCGGGGCTTCAACGCGAACAACCACGACCGCTGGTATGGCCCCGGCTCCGATGCCACCCACGGTGGGAGCGGCTTCTAGTCCACCAAGGAGACGACGATGCCGATCACAGAAGCAGAGGTGCTGGCTGAGTACCGCTACCGCATGAGGCTGGCCGCCGACTGGGCGAGGACGTGTGAACGTCAGGGCAGGGTGCAGATGAAACCGCCGTCCCCGGACGAGAAGCGGTGGCACTACTCGCCAAAGCCCGGCTGCTTCATCGGCCGGGTGGAGACCAAGCTCGGCCGCAAGAAGTCGGTCGTGTGGTGGGCGACGTGGGGCAACCCAGACGCACCCTCCTACCGACGTTGTGGAGGCGGACGCCATCGTGGCCCCGGCCTCGCTGATGTGCTGACGTGGCTGAATGAGCACATCGGTGATGGTGCTGCACAGGCCAAGGCAGACGAGAAGCGCGCGGAATGGGTGCGTGCAGCCAACAACACCAGCGGCCGGAGGCAATGGAAGGCCCAGATGTGAACGGGACACCGATTAGGGGCTCAGAACGCTGGACTGCTCCGTAGTAGGAGTGAAGGACGGGAACACAGATGCTCGACGCCTACATCATCAAGCAGCAGGAACAGCAGCGACGCGAACGCGAGTGGCAACCCCAGCCCCTCCACCTCCCCGTCGCCCCCCTCCCCGAGTACCCCTCGCAGGACCGTGAGCCTCGACCCGAACCGGGCACCGAGCGCGGCGTCACCACCATCCAGCTCTGATTGAAGACCATGCCCACCCCCGACATCAAGCTCGACATCAAGGCCCTGAAAGCCGCCGTCGAGGCAGCCCTCGGTCACCCGATCTATCAGGGTGACTCGCAGGGCTACAAGAGCTTCAGTCACGGGATGGCCGTGGTCCGCATCTACGGGAACACCTGGAACTTCAACGGAGTCCTCAACTTCCGCTGCGAAGGCTCCGGCCACCCGGTCGGGCAGACCCCGGACGAAGTCCTCATCCCCATGGACATCCCGCACTGGTTCGACCTCGTGGTCGGGCAGATTGTCGAAGTCCTCTCCACCGGACGCACCGTCGAAGTCGGCAAGGGCATCGGACAGCGGGGCTGGATCTTCGAGGTCCGCGACCAGTACGTCTCCGAACCGTGGGACGATCTGGTCTTGCAGATTCGTGGCCAGGCCGACCGCACCCGCACGGAGCCGTGGGATCTCAACCCCGACTACCAGCGTGGGGCCGTCTGGACGAAGCGCCAGCAGGAGCGGTACATCGGCCACATCCTGTCCGGCGGAACCTCCCCCCTCATCTACTGCCAGCGGTACGACCGCAACACCAACGCCCCCAAGGGCACCGACTACATGCACCTCCCCATCGAAGTCATCGACGGGCAGCAGCGGCTCCGGGCCGTCTGTGCCTTCATCGACGGTGACATCGGCGGGCAGGTCTTCCATGACCGGGAGTGGCACACCTACTTCTACGCCGACATGGACGAGGTCGAGCGGCGGTTGGGGAGGATGAGCGAGCAGGTCGTCTACGTCGATATGTCCCGGCAGGACCGGCTCCGCTTCTACCACCGGCTCAACGGAGGCACGGCCCACACCGAAGAGGAGCTGGCCCGTGTCGCCCAGATGATCATCGACGAGTTCGGGGAGGGCGAGTAGATGCCCCTCGACCCGTCCTTCTGGGGGGCCGACCCCACCAAGCTGCTCAAGGACCGCAGGCACGGCCACCTCTACCTCGACGTGGTGCTGTACCGCAGGATCGGCTGGCCCGAAGTCTGGACGCCCGAAGCGATCTGGCACCACCCCGACCTGCGCGACATTGCCGTGTGGTTCATCGGGCCGAACAGCGACGGAGGCGTGTCCGGCTACCAGGCCCTTGAAGTCACGGCGAACTGGTGCGGCAAGGGGAAGCATCGAGTCGAAGGCCGCTTCTCTGGCTGGACCCTCGGCCCGGATGAGCCGGAGATGCCCTGTGGGCGCGATGCCCTCCGAAGGCGGACGACCCTCGACGTGGATGACCTCGCGTGGATGTTCGCCCACTGGAACCCGGAGCGCCCCTACCCCCTGGACGAGTGGTGGCGGGAGAAGCAGCAGCGGGTGGCCAAGCTCGGCCTGCACGCTGATGCCGCCACCCTCATCGAAATGGCCATCGAGGAATCAAAGGGGCTCAGAACGACGATGCCGTCCGTAGTAGAGGGGACGACGACACAGGGCGTAAGCCCCTGAAACAACACGGAGATTCCCCTCATGGCCGCTCGACTGATTGCTGTCCCCTTCCAGATCACCCCCACCCACACGACCGCCGCTGAGGCCTACGCCAAGCTCTTCCGCACCATCCACCCGTCCCGCTCGAAGACCTCGCCCCTGACGGCCGAACAGCAGATGGACGTGTACGACCTGGCCGGTGGCTACGGCTGGGACCGCATCATCGACGCCAACGACTTCACCACGATGGCGATGGCCGAGCGAGTGGACGAGATGATCCGCGAGCAGGCCGCCTGATCAATGGCCCTGACCGCAGCCGAGACGGAGACCGGCAAGATCTACCGCCGGACGCGGAACAGCTACCCCGGCACCTACTACAAGCGACCGAACCTCTCCGTCGCGAAGTTCATCGCCCGGCTCCGACGCAGGGCGAACCCGCTCTGCCGCGAGGTCTTCATGCTCCAGCAGCACAGATCCCACCCGGATCTGGTGCTGCTGTCGCGCTACAACAGGGGTACCGACCCCCTGACCGGCGACCGCTACGAGTACCAGGCCTACGTCTTCGTACAGCCCGAGATGATGCTCCGCGAAGTGGCGAAGCCCCCGGGCTACAGGAGGCCCGCCAAGGGAAACGACCGATGAACCCCTTTCTCGACATCGCCATCAGCCACGCCATCGACAGCGGAGACTTGCAGGCGGCCCTCCGGCTCGCCCGAGCGGAGGAGCCCGGAGAGGGTTTGATCGCCATCGCGTTGTCGGAGCACGCCCCGCCGAAGGTCATCCCGGTCCCGGAGGACCGGAAGACGACGGGCGGGGGCCTGTTCAAAAACCTGTTCATCCTGGTGCTGGACCAGCGCCTCATCGACCGGCTTCAGCACTCGCTGACCGGCGAGCGGAACATCCGTGAGATCCTCTTCGGGGACGACGACTAGGGCGCGATCTTGAACAGGTTGCGCAGCGCGTCAGGGTCGATGCCGATCTTCTCGGCCTTCGCCGCCTTCGATGCCGCAGCCCCGACCGCCAGCCCGCTCGACCGTTCCGGCTGAAGCCGGTACTGGCAGTAGAGCCCGACCGGCAACGACTCCTTGATGATGTTCTTCGCCAGCGTCTTCGGCTTGCTGTTCGGACGCCACGGCCCGTTCGGGGCAGGCGTCACGACCTTCTCCCCCAGCTTCACACCCTGCACGTAGATGGTCCCCGGCACCGGAGCCCGGTCGTCCTCCGGGCGGTCCGGCCCGTTGTAGATGCGGCTGCCCCGCACCTTCACCCCGTCGATCTCCAGCGGCTCCCACACGCTCCCAAGCGGAGGGGCACCCGGACCACAGGTGTCGCCCGCCAGCACCTTGCGGAACCACTCGCGGGTTTCTTGCAGGGCCTCGCACACGTCCTCGATGGTCGCCCCTTCGTGCTCCTCCAGGGTGGCCCGAGCCAGCCGCTCGATGTAGCCGCCCTTGGCGAGCTGCTGGTTGAGCATCTTGTGGGAGCGGGCGATCAACGCCCGGTACGAGAAGCCCGTCCAGATGATGACGTGGACCTGGTCGTCTCCGTAGATGACCTTCGACCCGTTGCTCCCCCTGGCGTCACCCATCTTGCGAACGACGACCGTGAGCAGCGTGCCCTGGTCGAGTTCGGTGAGGGCCGCCAGCGTGGCTGCGGTGGTGGGCTCGGTCGCGTTGGTCTGGACTGCGGGGGTCGTCATGGTGGACATCTCCTGTCCCATCTACCCACTGGGGGCTCAGATGCACCGCCTACGCGAGTAGTATGTCCCGTCAAGCTGACTGGAGACCCTATGCGACCCCGTACCGCCCACCGAATCGTCAGCCGCGTCCAGACCGGCAAGGTCAAGGCCACCTCGTACACCCGCGAGGATGTGACCAGAGCGTTCGAGACGCTCAAGGTCGATCTGCCCGATGGCCTGCTCAAGCCGTGGGACGATGCCGACGCGGAGCGTGAGCGCCTGAAGGCACAGCGAGAGGCAGACGCCCCGCTCGTCGCCGAGCGGAAGGCTGCCAAGGTGGCGAAGTTCGCTGAGAAGCAGGCCGCCAAGGACGCGAAGGCTGCCCGGAAGCAGGCGTTGGAAGCCCAGCAGCGGGCGGACTTCCTGGAGCGGTTCGGCCCCCAGGCCCAGGTCGCCGCAGCCGCCGGACGCGAGGCGTTCCAGCAGGCCGTCGAGGGGGAGATCGATGAGCTGCCCGAGAGCATCGAACTCGAAGAGGTCGTGACACCGGCTCCGGCCCCCGACATCAGCGGCATGAACCGCGACGAGCTGCGTGCCGAGTGCAAGCGACGCGGCATGAAGGGCTATTCGTCCTTGAACAAGGCCGGACTCGTCGCCAAGCTGAAGGCTGACGACGGGCTGTAGCCCTCGTCGGAGCGGCACCATGACCTTCGATCCCACCAAGTACTCCACACCCGAGCGGGTAGCGCCCGCTCTTCGTGGAGAACAGCATGGGACTCGAATCTCGTCATGGCCGCAGGCGTCGTCTCACCGAGACGATTGCCCGCCGCCGCCGCTCTGACTTCATCCACAGGTGCCTCGACGGCGACTCGTCAGGCCACCTGTGGACGACCTCCCCCTACTACTGGGCCAAGAACAGCACCGACCCGTGCAGGTGCGCGAAGCGTCGTCATGGCGTGCCGCGTCTGTGCAAGGGGATGTGCTGCATCGGTGAACGCAGCCGCATCTACCGGCTCCGGGCACAGGCCCTCGAACTCAAACGGCTGATCCGCCGTGGTGCGGATCTGGATGGGGACGACGTGGCCTTGCTGTCGCGTGCCCTTGTGAGACCGACATGAAGATCATCATCGAAATCCGTAGTGGCGAGGGCGGCAAGGACGCCAAGCTCCTCGTGCGCGATCAGGTCGCTCTCTATACGAAATTCGCTGCCCGGAGGTCACTTTGACCTCGACATCCTCACCGACCTCCCCGGTCAGGTCACCCTGGTGGCATCGGGCAAGGGCGTCGAACGGGCCTTCCACAACGAGGCAGGAGGCCACCGATACCAGCGGGTCCCGCCGACTGAGAAGCGAGGCAGGGTTCACACCAGCACCGTCACTGTCGCGGTCCTCGCTGTCCCCGAACAGCGGGAGCTGCGCATCGACCAGAAGGACCTGGAGTGGAAGACCTGCCGGGGCTCTGGAGCTGGAGGTCAGCACCGGAACACCACCGACTCTGCCGTGCAGCTCACCCACCTCCCCACCGGGGTCAGTGTCCGCTGCGAGAGCGAGAGGAGCCAGCACCAGAACAAGGCGTTGGCCCTCGACGTGCTGCGGGCTCGAATCGGCCAGGCTCAGGCGGCAGAGGTACGGACCGGAAGAAACGCGGCTCGGCGGCAGCAGGTCGGGAGCGGGATGCGGGCCGACAAGGTGCGGACCATCGCCATCCAGCGGGACCAGGTACATGACCACCGGACCGGACGGAGGATGTCGGCCAAGGCGTACCTGCGAGGCTCAGTCGATGGGCTGTGGGCCTAGCCGTCGCCGTCGCGGATGGAGGCGTGGACGTGGACGGTGGCCCGGCGGTTGCCCTGGGTGATGCTGACCCCCTCGACATCCCTCCACCTCATCTTGTTCGGGACGAGCCAGCCCAGGCCTTCGGCCGGGTAGTCCATCATCCAGTCGGTGTTGCCGTCGTCGTAGTCGTCATCATCGTCGCCGTAGTCGTCATCGTCGTCCCATGATGCGTAGCGAGACGGGGCACCGGCTGGTCTCGGGGTCTTTGAGGGGGCCTTCGCCTGGACCTGATCCCAGTTGTTCTTGAGCCACTTCTCGATGAGCTTGTCCGGCACCTTCTTCGCCGTCCGCAGCATCAGCGTGATGGTCAGGCTGGTGTCGTGCCACTCGTCGATGTCCTCGAAGTCGGCGGTGACCGTGAGCACACGGTTCACCACCGCCTCCGGGGTCAACTTGCCCATGAAGAAAGCTGCCTCGCCGGGGTCGATGGTCTTCAGGCCCTTGCGGATGAACGCCTGCACCTTCGCCTTGTTCGACATGAACTTCAGGACGGCAGCCATGCTGCGGAACTTCTGCTCGACCATGAACGAGGTGGCCATGTACTGCTTGCGCGGCACGTCCCACCCGGCCTGGAACGGGATCTCCTTGCTCGTGAAGATTCCCATGTAGTGCCCCTGGTCAGGGAGCTGGTAGCGCAGCCAGGTCTGCGTCGGAGCCGGGGTGTGGGAGTAGGCGAAGTAGCCCGGCCAGGTCTTCGCGCTGGTGTCGTCCAGGTCGAGGCCAGGGAGCTGTGCCCGGACGGCTCCCGCAGCGACTCCCCCGGCCTCCGCGACCGACTTCGCCGACCAGGCGACGGCTGCTGCCTCCCGCTCCTTCAGGTACTTGCTCCGGGCCTCCGTGGGGAAGTCCATCGCCAGGAGCACCTGGTCGGCCAGCTTCTCGATTCGGTTGTCCATGTTGCTCCCTGCTCGCTTGGTCACTTTGCCGTCTGACTTGATCTCGCGGATGCCCTTGGCAGCCTCCAGTGCAGCACCAGCCGAGGGGTGGCCCTCCAGAGCCCAGACGCCCTTGCCGCTGACCGGATACCACTTCTTGTCCCCGTGGACGTTCTGCCGAACGGTGTGGGGAGCGAACTTGCTGGTGGGCTTCCCCGGCACCTGCTGAACGGAGCCTGCCGCCAGGAGGATGCTGCGAGCCGTGAACGCCCGCTCACGGCGTCGGGCCGCCTGCTTGGGACTCGCGGTTGCCGAGGCCACCCGGACGCCACCATGACGCTGCTGGAGCAGGTAGAGGGTCGTCTCGTGGTTGTTCGCCAGTGTCCGCAGGAAGTCGTCCAGCCCGAGCGAGAGCTGACCGAGCCCTTCGAGTTCCGCCACGATGTCCTTCAGCACCACCTGGAACACCCGCTCGCCGTGGAGCCCACGCTCGAAGGGGCAGGAGATGGCGGCCAGAGCCGTCACCATCTTGTGCATCGCGGCTGCCTGGTTCTCGGGGTCCACCGCCGAGGGGCCGAACGTGCCGACGAGCTTCTCAGCCAGGTCGTCAACCTCGCCCACGGTGGCTCCGTAGATGCGGTCGAAGAGCTGGTGGTCGCCGTAGCTGGAGTCGCCGCTGATCTGCCAGTGACTCGCCAGGTGGTTCCACTGGAGAGCACGGAGGAGGGCCAGCACCGTGCTCATCTGCCCCTTGGCCGCGTTGACGGCTCCGGGCCGGGGCTCCGTGAAGCCCCGCTTCCACATGGCAGTCCGGGGCAGGCCCTTCTTGAACATGCCCGGGCTGTACGAGCGGACCATCCCGTACTTGAGATCCTCGTACCAGGTGGATGAGTCGTACTGCGAGCTGCCCGGCCCCGTACCCTTCTTGGGGCTGGTCCTGCGGGGTCGAAGCGGCTTGGCGATGAACGGAGCACCCTCCCCGAAGGTGGGTCGCCCCACGTAGACCAGGACCGCGTTCCAGACCCCGTCCCGCTGCTTCTCGTAGACGTAGTAGCGCCAGTCCTGACCGGAGACGCCCCGGTTCGGGGCCAGCATCACCTTCGCACCGGGCGGGGCCTTGTCGATGAACTTGTAGTCCAGGGTCTTCGACGTACTCAGATCGAGCACACCTTCAGCAGAGGCCGCCTTGACCCGCTTGCCCTTGTTCCGGGTGTCGTTGACCCACCGCCAGAAGGCCCCGATGGGCATCGCTGTGTACTCGTCCTTGAGGAAGAATCCGGGCCGGTCGTACTGCTTCTTGTAGAGGCCGATGGCCTCCTCGACCGACTCGCAGCCGATGACGACCTTGTCCTCGTCGTAGGCTCCGTCCCAGGGGTTGTGCTGGTGGATGACGACGACGATGGAGCTGTCGTGGTTGTCGCCGACGTACACGTCCAGCATGTCGCCGTCCGTGCCTTCGGTCCCACGGATCTCGCCGTAGTGGGCGTGCATGAACGTGGACCAGTCACCCTCCGGCCCGGTGCCGGAGCGGGTGCCGCCCTTGACGTTCTCCACGTCGATCTTGATGCCCTGGAAGTCGATGTAGCCCTCGAACGGGTACTGCTTGCGGACCTTCTTGGGCGGCTCCAGATTGACCGCGTGGAAGGTGTTCGGCACCTCGACGACCTTGGCGTTGGTCCTGGCGGTCTTCGAGCCCTTGGGGGATGGCACCTTTATGGCCTTGCCGTCCGATGTGCCCACCCACAGGGGGACCTGGTGGAGAGCTGGGAAGTGAGACGGCAGGTTCCTGCGACCGACCAGACCTCGGAAAGCCCGGAGCCCTAGCTTGACCGCCTGCGAGTCGGACAATCCGGTGTAGATGAACCAGCCCTTGTGCGGGCGGACGTAGCGGAACATGCCGCCCACCAAAGTCACCACCTTGGCGTCCCGCATGAGCTTGCGCTCCATCGCCATGATCTCGGATGACGAATGGATCTGCCGCTCGAAGTCGGCGACGGCCAGATCCTCTGGCGTCGCTGCGGGTGGGTCCTTGTCGAAGGTGTCCCAGTCGCCGAAGTCAAACCCTCCGGCGGCCCTCGTCATCTTGAAGTTGCCCGCCTTGACCTCGCTCCAGGCGTCCATCGCTTCCCGCTTCTTGCGGTAGCCAGAGGGTCGCCCGCCGACCTCCAGGTAGCGGCCGGTGTAGTCCGTGATGACCCACATCTTCGTCATCTGCCCCTGGACACCACCCGTTCGCCAGAGGACGTGCTTGTCGGTCTTGTCCACCAGCTTCTCAGCACGCTGTCCGCCGTGCGGGGGCTTCGGAGCTGCGGCGAGCTTCGCCTTGCCGTCGTGCTCGACCATGTCCTCGGCGAGCAAGAATCGGATGGCCAGCTCCTCGGCGGGGTCGGTCTTGGAGCCCCGCTTCTTGCCCTTCTCGTAGACGGCCCAGTCCTCTGCCGTGGGGAACTTGCGGAGCTGCGGGCTGACCAGCTTGACGGCACGCTCATCGGCGTCGTCGGCGTCGTTGGCCCGGAAGTCCTTCGTCCACAAGGGCTTGGTGTCCCTGGGGTCATTGCTGAAGAGGAAGACGGTGTAGGTCTTCGTGGGCATCAGGGGTTCCTCATTCCTGCCAGAAGTAGGCTTCAATCAGCGGGTACCCGATAACTTCGACGCCAGGGGTGCCACCACCGATAGCCGTCACGCGCTGGAGACTGAACACTAGAAGATCGCCAGGAAGCACGTCGGGTAGCGCGATCTCGTGAACCACCAGAGCCTCTACGTCGTCGGTAGTACCACTTCCGGTGTACGCCTGCCCGTCTGTCGCCTCGGTCAGAGCCCCGCCAGCGCCGGGGATGTTGTCGCCTGCCTTGAAGCTCATGGGGACGAGACCGCCGTAGGTCAGGGTCACCTGCGGGTTCGGAACCGCTGTCGTAGGGGCTGGGATGTAGATGAACTCAGGGGCCAAACCACGACGGCCACCCGAGGACTCCCCCCGGATGTCGTCCATCATCAAGTTCGATGCGCTGAGGCCCGTGTGGGTCAGACGAATCTGGATTCCCTCGGCCACGGTGTACCTCCTGCCATGCAGGCTCTACTTCGCGGCCGGGATAGGGAGACTACCGCCCCCAGCCAGGTGGCCGACCACGCCTCCCGTCGTAGATCATCCGCTGCGTGCTGGTCGGCTTGTTCCGCCGGATGATGCCTTCCATCCGCATGATGCGCTGGTTAGCGGCCTGGTAGTCCCGGAGGGTGAACTCGATGGTCTCCTTGCGCTGGAGGGCCTTCGACGCCTCCCGGAGCATCACAGGATCGGGAAGCTGCCTGCGAGTATCGCCCCGTGGGTTCGGGAGCTGCTTCGTGAACTCCATGCCGTCGCCGGGCATCCAGCCGTGAGTGCTGGTGCGCTGGAGCACCTCGATGCGGGTGGCGAGTCTGTCGAGGTCGAGGGCGTGCATGGGGTCTCCGTCGTTCACCCCTACTACGGAGAAGTCGGAGGTACTGAGCCCCATGTGCCGCGCTTCACCTTGCGGATGAGGCCCCGCCCGTGCAGCCCGTTGAGGGCGCTCCAGGCGCGGTTGCGGTGCTTCGGGTCATCGAACAGGGCCTCCGTGATCTCCGCAGTCGTCACCGTCTGCTCGGGAGGGAGCTGCTCGATGAGGGCGAGCACCTGGACCTGCACGGCCCCCAGCTTCTTGTCCTTCGATATGAAGCGGGGGTCGGGGCCTTCCGGCTCATCCAGGAGACCCCGGAGATCAGCGATGGCCTGGCGAACGTCCGCCTGGAAGGAGGGGCCGGACTGGATCTCGATGAGGACCCGCATCAGTCGTCGAACAGGAAATCGAGCGGCCCGGGCTCGTCGTCTCCGTCGTCGCCATCGTCCGGCGGGGTGACCGTCTTGGCCCTGGCTGCTCGCTTCGCTGCCCTCCGTGCTTCGAGGTCTTCGTCCCGCTCGCTCACGCGGGGGTACTCAGCCCGGAGCTGGTGGTCGATGTCGATGAGGTAGTCGCGGCCGTAGTCGCCGTTCTCCAGCCCGTCGATGAGCACCTGCGGGAGTCCGTTGCCCGTCTCCTGACAGACCGCTGCCGTGGGCATACAGATGGCAGCCACGGTGTCCACGTCGCCCGTCCAGGCGATGCACTGCTTGAGCACGTCGGCCATGTTGTTGTGGAGCATGAAGGCCGTCAGAGCCGCCCTGACGCACTCCAGACCGGGAGCGTTCACCTTGCCCTTCCAGGCCACGTCGAGATACACGCCCGGCAACCACTTGGTCAGGAACGCCGGGAGGTCTGCCTTCGGCCCGAGTCGGTGGTAGCGGTGATGGAACATCAGGGCAGCAGCCGCAGCCGCGTACATCCCGTCGTGGGTCGCGTGCGTCAGGCTGGCCTGGAACATGGCGAGGTCACGGACCTGCTCGATGTCCGGGAGGAGCCCCACGGGGAAGGCCCGCATCGCCCCGCCGGACTTGTTGGAGCCCGGTCGGATGTTGTCGAGGAACTCGTGGGCGCTCGTGGTCTCGCACAGGAACTTGTAGAAGCCCCCGGCGTAGCCCGCCCGCTTGTCCCGGTGGAAGCCCTCGACCCAGGCATCAGCCAGGAGGGATGGGTTCCAGTCGCTACCCGCGATCATGTGCTCCGCGATGGCGAGGGCCATCTGCGTGTCGTCGGTGTAGTTGCCGGGCTTCATCTCCGTCCACTTCTGGTGCTGGATGTAGCCCGACAGGTCGTTGTGCGCCTTCACCACTTTCCCACGGGCGTACTCGAAGCCTGCCCCGTAGGCATCTCCAAGAGCACAGGCGAGCATCGGCCCAATGGCGGTGTGATCGTTCATCTTGCTCCTACTACGGACGGGGTGCGCTCACTGAGCCTGCGAAGTAGCAGGCTCTCGCGGGCGACCAGGGCGGGGACACACTTGTGCCTGACGCTGATGCTGCCCAGGGCGTTCTGGATGTGTTCGAGGTCCATCCACGCAACGGGGCGAGCTGCCCTCGTGCCGACTGCCCACACCGTCACTGGGTCGGTCAGGTCCGGCAGGTCACCGATCCGAACGAAGGGGGCGAGCTGCTCGAAGTTGCAGGCGGAACGGTCCTTGCCGAGCTTGTGCAGCTTCCCCGGCTCCGTGCAGATCCAGTGGGCTCCGTAGTGGTCCATGTAGTTGCCCCGCCGGACCTGATCGACTCGCTGGTACGCCTCTGCGTCCGGGGGAGTCCACCTGCGGAGGTGCTGGTACAGAGCCTCCACCTCGGGGTTCAACGCCCGACAGGCACCGCAGAGCCGGTATGCGTGCGCTTTGCCGAAGACCAGCGGGTCTTCGAGCGTCCACGGCTCGGGGTCCTTCGGGTAGCTGCCGTGGAGCGCGAAGCCATCCATGATGGCGTGGACCTTCGTGAACGACTTGGTGCTCCAGATGTAGGAGAGCCCCATCGGAGGCTCTGGGTCCCAGAAGTCTTCGGGTAGCTCCAGGCTCACGGGATCTCGACAGCGGGGGCAGCAGCGGCCTTGTGGACGAACTCGATGAGCCTGCACTGGTTTCGCAGGGTGATCTTCAGGTTCTCGTAGGCCGGGTACTGCCTAGGGAAGTTGCGGCGGGCCGCCTTGAGCATCGGGTAGAACCAGCGGTCCACCTCGTTCAGATAGGCCCGCTGCTTCGGGAAGGTGAACACCCCCTGCATCGTCTGGAGGTTGTGGGCTCGGTCAGCCAGCTTCACGAGGCTGGCGATGGGGCACCCCTCCATCCCGGTGAAGTAGGCGTCGTAGTTGCGGGTCATCTCCGGCGACTTCTTGCTCAAGAGCCATACGGCATCAGCGACGACGGAGCCAAAGCGGTCCGCCAGGAGTTCCTGGGTCCACACGTCGCCGTGGTCCTCGATGATGTCGTGCAGGAACGCTGCCGCGATGGTCTCCTGCGGGTGGATGAAGTGGGGCTCCAACGTCGTCAGGAGCCGGGCCACGGAGAGCTGGTGGTGGAACTTCGGGGTCTCCCCGTCCTTGCGGGTGCCCGTCTCCAGACGGAACACGACCTCCATCGCGTCGGCCGCCACGAAGTAGCGACGCCCTTCGAGCCAGCCGCGCATCACGGCTCGCTGTTTGATGTGTCGCTGTTCGATCTCGCTCATCTCATCACCCTATGGAGGTCCTGCCTCCACTACTAGGAAGCCGGAGGCACTGAGCCCTCGAACTCGATGTCCGCCGGGTTGAACGGGTTGAGGCCCCGAACGATGAGCGCCCACTCCTCGGCGTTCGGGAGCCGCCATTCGCCGGGGAGGTCCAGCTCGTAGTCACCGTCCCCGAGCGGCTGGAAGGCCATGACACCCTCCCACACCCAGATGCCGGTCTTCGTGTCCTCGCAGCCGAACACCTCGACGCCAGAGAGCCCAGCCTCCCGCAGCTCCCGTTCGAGTGCCGGGGTGCCGTAGACGAAGGCGAGGGAGCCGCCCACCTTGTCGAAGGCGATGATGGCCTTCTGCGGGGCCTTCGCCTCGTTGTTGGCCTCGTGGCGACGAGCCCACATGAGGGTCCGCCACGTCACGATCAGGGTGATGACGAGCAAGATCACGTCGAAGTAGATCTCGTTGGCCGCAGCGAGAAACTGGTCACAGGTCATTGAGACTCCTAGCCCCGCAACTACTCGCGGGCAGGTCAGTCTGAGCCTTCAATCCAGCGGGTAGGGTGAGCGACTGGAGGCTCGCATGGCTCATCTGCAACTGATCAAGGGCGGCGAAGTCATGGGCATGGGCCTGGCGGACTACGTCTGGCTCACCGACGACGGCGACATCAACTTCAAGAAGAAAAGCGTGCTCATCGCCAAGGACAAGGCCGGTGACCCGGCCCCGTTGGCGGACCGCTGGACCTTCTCGCACTGCCCTGAGTGCGACAACGAATGCGAGTGCGAGGACGCGGTGACTCGCATCCTCGTGCCGTGCTTCTACCTCCCAGACCCGACCCGGCCGAACCCCAGCTACATCGTGCTGTGCGAGGTGCGGGACGCTGATGACGTGTGTGTCGAGTCGAACTGGCGGGCGAAGCTGCGAGCAGCCATGGATGAACGGGGGTCGGGGGCGAACCTCGTCTACTTCGGCTTCGAGCAGGACTACGCCCATGCAGAGGCCAGTGGCAGCGAGGACAGTGGGTTCGAGGCCCGCCGGTTCGCGGCTGCGGAGCGGCACATCGGAGCCATGTTCGATGCTGGCCTGCTGTTCCACAGTGCATGGAACTCGCCGGGCTCCGAGCACTGGGACTTCAAGGTCGGCGTGCGGGGCTTCCCGAACGACCTCGACCCCGACCCGCCGAACGCCCTGATCGTGGCCGACCACCTGATCATCGCCCGCTACCTGATGGAGAAGATCTGCGGGAGCCACGGCATCGTGCCGTTGTGGGAGGACCTGGCCTCCTTCGTCTCGACCGATGCCCTGCGGCAGCCGGGCTCTGACTTCGCGGCTGAAGCAGACCGGCTCGATGAAGCCCTGACCGAACTCGGTCGGACCCGCCGCGTGCCGCACCCGACCAGAGGTGGGACGAGCTGCATCGAGCTGACGCAGGAGAGCCCCGATGACTTCGGGCACCCCGATGTCAACCCCTACAAGCTGGCCCTGGAAGTGCTCTGCGCTGCTTGGCCCCTGACCTTCCTCGAACTCACCATGAAGCCGGAGTAGCTGTGCCTGGACCGAAGTGCAAAGTCGTCATCGTCGAGGGTCTGATCGGGTCTGGGAAGACCACGCTGAGTCGGGAGCTGGGCGTGGCCTTGGGGCCAGAGACCCTCACCCTCTTCGAGCCCGATGAGAAGGGGGCCGGGAACCCCTACCTCGCTGACTACTACGAGGACCCGGCCCGCTGGTCGTTCGTGCTCCAGGTCCACCAGCTTCAGGCCCGGTACCGGATGCACCTCCAGGCTCAGTGGCACGCCCTTCAGGGCATGGGCCATGCGGTCCTGGACCGGAGCTACTTCGGGGACACCGCGTTCGCCCGCCTCCAGCTCAAGGGCGGGATGATGACCGAACGGGAGTTCGCCACCTACAGCAGCATCTACCAGGCCATGACCGCCGGGGTGCTCCTCCCCTCCGTCTGTGTCCGCGTGCTGGCGTCGCCGGAGATCTGCGGGCGTCGTGTGGCGAAGCGGATGGAGAAGGAGACCGGCCGGAAGTGCGAGCAGGCCATCGACCTCGACTACCTGCGTGGACTGGAGACCGAGATCGACCACATGGTCGATGTGCTCCGACGCATGGGTGTCGTCGTCATCGACATGGCGTGGGACGTGGATCGGGAGTCCCCGGAGATGCGAGCTGGAGCCATCGAGGCCCTGGCATCCCGCATCGCCGCCATCACCCCGCCGGACTTCTTCCTCGATATGCACCGTCGAGCAACCCCCTGACCAACTGCCCGTTGGCCACGGAAACAACCAAAGCCTTGTGCTGCATGGCTTTGCGGTCTGGAGAATCGCAGTTTCTCGGCCCTAACCCCCTCCGGGGCGGTGAAATCTGCACGCCCCTGAGAAACGTGGCTTTCTGATTGCAGAAAACTCCTCTACAGGGCCGGTTAGAGAATCTACTGTCGTCCCTAATCGGAAAAACGACGTATAGAGCCCCATTCTCGGTGGTTAAATTGCAGCTCCACACGATTCTCTAGTGTGGTGGTCGAGCCGAGAATCTGCCGAGAAACGCCCTGATCCTCATATACGGGGGTCTGATGGGGGTGACCCCTTTGTCGCGCAATGGGGGTGAACTACCGGAGAAACCCTGATCCGCCACCCGAACGGCAGCCATCGGCCCCGAAGGTCGGGGCGTGAGGGTTGCATGGTTGAAGGGGTAGATCAGCCGAACAGGTCGCTGATCAGGTCCGATTCGGGTTCGCCCTTGGACGGGGCCTTCCGGCCCTGAAGCCGGGCCTCAGCCAGGTCGATGTAGTCACCCTGGAGGTCGCAGCCGATGTAGTTGCGGCCCAGCCGCATCGCCACAGCTCCGGTCGTGGCTGACCCGCTGAAGGGGTCGAGCACGGTGCAGGGGACCACGTCGGCATCGCACTCGCAGGTCGCATCCCACCCCACGGTCTTGAGGGGGTTCGCGTCGAGCTGGTTCTGGTACGCCTGCCCGAGCAGACGATGAGCGTCATGGGCACGACCGATGATGCCGTCCTTGCCCTTCATGTACTGGGACTCGTCAGACCGGCCCGCATCCACGGGGACCGTTCGTTCGACCCGCCGGACGTAGGGGGCTCTGCACTCAGAGCAGCAGCCGTATGCGCTGCTCCCGGCCTTGACCATCGGCTCCACTAGGGCTTCTGGCCAGGTGGCGAAGTGGGCTCCCTTGTAGGGCTTCGGGTTGATGGTCCACACCGTCCGCTTGCTCCGACCACCGGCATTGCCCCAAACGCGGTCAGGGTCGGCACTGGGGTCGGTCGATACGCCCTGGTTCCACCGCTCCTGCATCAGGACACCCTTGCGCCCCTTGTTGCCCGGAGCGTGTCTCTCACCGGCCAGAGGCTCCCGGATGGCGTTGTGGTCGTAGAAGTAGCGGGGGCTCTTCGTCAGCAGGAAGACGTACTCGTGGTTCTTCGTCGGCCGGTCCCGGACGCTCGAAGGCATACAGGACGGCTTCGACCAGATGATGTCTGACCGCAAGTACCAGCCATCGGCTCGAAGGGCGAAGGCCACCATCCACGGGATGCCGACCATGTCCTTCTCCTTGAGGCCCCCCGTGGTCAGGCTCCCACGGGTCAGGCCGGACTTCGTGTGGTCCGACCACGACGTTGAAATGCTGTCGTTGTCGAACCCCAGGCCCCCCTGATGGGACGAAGGCCGGGCCACGCTCCGGTTGTTGTAGCTGTCGCCCAGGTTGAGCCAGAGCACCCCATCGTCCCGGAGCACCCGGCGGACTTCACGGAAGATGATGACCAGGTGGGCAACGAACAGGTCCGGGGTCGGTTCGAGCCCGAGATGGCCCTTCCACGCATCGCACAGGCCGCACCCTCCGGTGTAGGGGATCTGGCTGGTGCGGGTCGTCCAGTTCTCGGTGTTCCCTGTGTCCTTGACCCCGATCTGGATGCCCCGCGTCTCGACATCGTCATGCTCCGTCTCGATCTTGCAGTGGGAGCAGACCGTGGTGGTCTCCGAGTCGGTGGCCCAGTCGGTAGTGCCGAACCGGCCACACCCGCTGCACTGCCGCTTCGCCGGGGGCACCGGGTTCCGACGATCCGGGTCGCCCCACTGGTGTTCGCACTCAGAGTCGCCACCCCACACCTGGGGCTCCCCGCCGTAGTCCCGGAGCCCCCAGTAGGGAGGCGAGGTCGCCGCCATCTGCACCGACCCCTCCGGTAGATCCTTGAGCGTGTCGAGCACGTTCTGGCCGTACAGGAGCGTCCCCTCTGTGGGGTCGTCCCCAAGGCCGTACTGGATGATCCGCTGCTTCATCCGAACAGGTCTCCGATGGGGTCTTCGGTGTCGGGGTCCTTCGACGGGGCCTTGCGTCCTGTCAGACGAGCCTCAGCGAGGTCCAGGTAGTCGGGCTGAAGGTCAGTCCCGACGTAGTTACGCCCCAGACGCATCGCCACGGCCCCCGTGGTTGCCGACCCGCTGAAGGGGTCGAGCACAAGACACCTGGTCACGTCGGGGTCCTTGCACTTGCAGGTCTGCTCCCAGCCCACGGTGGTTCGTTTGGATGGTGGGATACCACCACCGTGCGTCGGAATCGTGTAGCCATCGGTTCGACCACCCACATTCCTGGTGCGTGAGATTCCTTCGGGCACCACCACGTCCACCATCCGCTTGAACGGTGCCCGGCACTCAGAGCAGCAGCCGTACTCAGAGCTGCCTGCCTTGACCATCGGCTCGACCAGCTCCTCGGGCCACACCGCGAAGTGAGCACCGGGGTACGGCTTCGGGTTCACGTTCCACACCGTCCGCTTGTTCCGACCGCCGTTGGCCGAGGGGTCGATGTTGTTCGGCTTCGTGTAGCCGTCCTTGCGCCCGCCGACGTTCCGTTCGCTCGTCTTCTTGGCCCCGTCCCGACCCATCCGGGCGTCCGCGAAGCCCTCACGGATGGCGTGCTGGTCGTAGAAGTACGACGACTCCTTGGTCAGCAAGAAGATGAACTCGTGTGCCCTCGTCGGCCTGTCGGTGACGCTCTCCGGCATGGGGTTGCCCTTGGCCCAGATGATGTCCGACCGCAGATACCAGCCGTCGTCCTGGAGCCCGAAGGCCACCCGCCACGGGATGCCGACCAGGTCCTTTGTCTTGAGGGTGCTGACCCCTCGCCGCTTCTTGGACGTGTAGGCGACCTTGCTGTCGCCCCCCACCGTGGTCTGCTTGCTCCCGGCCTCGTTGCTGGGAGCGCCGGGTGCGAAGCCCCCGCTGCCGTTGTAGCTGTCGCCGAGGTTCAACCACGCGATGCCATCAGGCCGGAGCACCCGGCGGATCTCCTCGAAGACCTCGACCATGTGCTCGACGTACAGGGCCGGGCTCGGCTCCAGACCGAACTGACCGAGCCACGCACCGCACAGGCCACACCACGACTGCGGAGACGCTGTCGCGTCTGCCTGCTGGGGGTAGGTCTCGTTGCTCTGCCACTTCGTCTGCGGCACCTGTCCACGGTTCCCACGGTGCCCGAGGTAGCCCTCCTCCTGACCCCATTCGTGCTCGCAGTCGGGGTCTCCACCCCATACCGACGCCTCGCCACCGTAGTCGCGCAACCCCCAATACGGAGGCGATGTGCAGACCACCTGGACGCTCCCGGCCTCCAGCAGCCGGAGACTCGCTCTCACGTCCTGGCCGTACAGCAACCGTGCCTCCGGGGGGTCGTCACCGAGAGGCCGGAAGACGATACGGTCGATCACGCTCATGCGAACAGCTCTCCGATCAGGTCAGGCTCATCATCGTCCTGTGGGGCCTTCCGGCCCTCCAGACGAGCCATTGCCAGCTCCAGATACTCCGGGTTGAGATCCAGGCCCGTGTAGTCCCGCCCGAGCCGCATGGCGACCACCCCGGTCGTCCCCGACCCGCTGAAGGGGTCCAGTACGACACAGGGCTCAGGGTCGTGCGGCCCGCACTCGCAGGTCGGCCCCCACCCCGTCGTGATGCGCTTCTTGGGCTCGATGCCACCGGCCCCCTTGAGCTTCAGACGGTCGTAGTCGAGGGGGTCGTCACCCTTGCGGTCGCCCGTCAGGTTCTCGCCGGTCCCCTCATGCTTGATGCTCCCGCCAGCCGTCTCCATGATCCGCTTCCACGGACTCCGGCACATCGGGCAACGGCCCCTTTCGCTGCTGCCCGCCTTGATGAACCGCTCGGCCAGCATCGGCGGCCAGACCGCGAAGTGCGCGCCCTTGTAGCCGGTGGTCGCCACCGCGAAGATGTCGCCCGGATTCTTGCCGGAGGCATTGAACAGGCCGCGACCCACTCGGCGGGGGCTACCCGCCAGCGCACCAAGCTGGCCATCCGTCTTGTCCATCTTCCGGCTGCCCTCGCCCGACTCGAACCACTGCTGGGAGGGGACGAACTCGCCGTCGTCGGTGTAGGTGCCTGACTCCAGAGGGACGCGGACGGCTTCGAGGTCGAAGTAGTACCGGGCCTGCTTGGCGAACAGGAACACGTGCTCGTACTTGCAGGAGAAGCGGTCGGCCACGCTGCTCGGCATGGCGTTGCTGTTGTGGGTCAACAACCCCGACGCCGTGGCGAACAGATGGGGATCACCCCCCACCTCCACGTCGTAGAAGATGCGCCCCTTGGCCTTGCGGATGGCTGCTACCTCTGCTCGGTCCTTCTCATTGTGGTGTCCACTTCTGCCCCATCGCCACTCCCCTCTGAAGATGGGCTGTCGCTTGCCGAAGCCGGTTGCGAAGGCTGGCTTGAGGGTGAGGATCGCCCCAAGACGAGCCGCTAGCGTTCGGAGATCCCTTGCCAGGTTGTTGTTTCGGCAGAACCCCAGTCGGAACCGTGGATTCGCAGGGTCGTCGTGCCCGTCGCCGTGGAGGTAGCCATCAACCACAGCCTTGAGGAACGTGTTGCTCCGCTCCCAGCACCGCATGGACAGGTGCTTGTCCTGGGCCACCCTTCCGCTGATGTAGGTGTCGATGATCCCATGGAGGACTGGGCCGTACAGGTTGACCGTTGCCGCCTGACCGGCCTTTGCATATACCTGGCAGGTTCCGTGGAAGTCTTCGGCAATCCGGCAGAGCCGGTCGTACCGGGCTGTTTCCTTGATGTGCCCGGCGATCTGGATTGCCTTACCATCATCGCCCCGACTGCCCTCTGCGAGGTACAGCCCTACGAACCACCCCACGTCCTCATCGGGCAAGCATGAGGGAGAAGCCGCGTCATTGTCCGGCAAGGCAGTGGACAGGACCACATCGCCCACCACCAGATCAGCACCAGCCACCAGACCTCGCTGTGTGGGCCAGCGGTGCTCCGACGTACAAGTGATGCGCTCACCCGACCGGAACTCGATCTCCAGCCCCTCTGCCTCGACCTTCTCCCACCGAACTACCTGAGTCCAGCGAGACCCGTCCCAAAGCTCCACCGTTGCAGGGTCAAGCCGCACCAGGTCCTTGAGCATCGCGGGCATTTCACCCTTCTGGGTCCTGGCATAGAGCCTGGTGCCTGCTCCAAGGCACTTCTGCCAAATTATGTCGTTGCGGAGCCACCAGCCGTCCGCCTGCAACGCCAGAGCGACCCGCCAGGGCACCCCCACCAGGTCCTTGTCCTTCAGGCCCTTCACGCGGGGCTTCCCGATGATGATGTTGTCGCGGTAGTCCTTGTCGTCCTTCTGCCGCTGGCCCTCTCGCCCACCGAGGTTCGTGTAGTCCTTGGCCGCGTGGCTCATGTAGCTGTCGCCGAGGTTCAGCCAGAAGGTCCCGGTCGGGTGCAGCACCCGGTTGATCTCCCGCCCGATGATGACGATGTGCTTCACGAACAGATCAGGCGACGGCTCCAGCCCCAGACAACCCCTCCAGGCGTCGCACCTCAGACAGAACGCGCTGCTGCGTGGGGGCACCATGCTGTGCTCCACGGACCGCTTGATCCCCTCTGCGGAGATGGCGTTGCCACCGCTGGCCGCCCCCAGGGTGCTGTTTGCGAAGGACGGCTTGGTCTGACCCGGCACCTTGATGTCGTCGCCCCAGTCGTGCTCACAGTCGGGGTCACCACCCCACACCTGCTGACCGACCCCGTAGTCCCGCAGAGACCAGTAGGGGGGCGAGGTGCAGCAGACGTTGATGCTGTTGTCGGGGAGCAGCCGGAGAGCGTCGAGGACGTTCAAGCCGTAGTAGAGGTTGGCCCTGGGCGGGTCGTCACCCAGGGCTCCTAGGACGATGGTGGGCTTCATCTGAACAGGTCTCCGATGGGGTCGTCAGCAGCCTGCATCTTGGGCACCTGATCGAGTACGGCAGTGTCAAGACGGTCGCGGGCCTCCTCGCAGTAGGCAGGCTCCTTCTCGATGAGCAAGAAGCTGCGCTTCATCCTCTGGGCCACCAGCCCCACGGTCCCACTACCCGCGAACGGGTCGAGCACAACGCCCCCCTCGTCGGTGTAGACCGTCAGCACCCGCTCGACGAGCGCCTCCGGGAAGGCCGCAGGGTGGTTCACCCTCATGCTCGGGCCACCCACGGTGCTCCAGATCGCCCGCTGCGACATCTGACGATTGCGGATGAGCTGCGGACCACCGCCGGGCTTGCGGAAGGTGAAGAGGTGCTCGAACTCTGGCACGGCTCGGGGAGCCGAGATGGCGTGCTTGCCGCCCGTGATCTTGCTGAAGTCCTTCTGCCAGACCCGCTGGGCCTGGAGGACCAGGCCGTTCGCGAGCCCCTGCGACCAGTAGATCCAGCCCATCGGCATCTCGCAGGGCTCGTCCGTGCCGAGCATGTCCCTGCCGGGGATCATGTTCCCGAAGTTGAAGACGGCGTAGCCGCCCCGCTTGAGGACTCTGTGGGTCTCGCGGAAGCAGTTGTTGAGGAGCTGGAGCAGGACCCCGAACCGGGCGTCGGGCTCGTAGTCCTTGCCGACACCGTAGGGAGGCGACGTGAACACCAGATCCACTGACTCGGCGGGAACCTGGGGCAGTACCTCCTCGAATCGTCCACAAACGAGGGCGCTCTTCATTTGAACAGGTCTCCGATGGGGTCGTCTGAGATGCCCTGAAGGTAGACCAGCTCGTCGTGCTTCTTGCCTGCTGCCGTGGACAGGGTGGCCAAGGGCACAAAGGGCAGCCAATCGGCACCCGTGCCCTCACAGGCGATGACGGCCCCCTTGCGGGCCTCCACCCACCGGGCCAGGGACTCGTAGTCGATCAGGTCGCTGCCGTGGCGATAGCCAGTGCCGGGCTCGCCCCGGTAGGGCGGGTCAATGAACCATGTGGCCTCGATGTCGGGGGCGTCGGTGTAGTCGCCCTCGATGATCTGCCAGTGCTTCACCTTGTAGACGTTGGCGGCCATGTACGGCTTACAGGCCTTCCATGAAGCGACCATCATTGGGGTCGCTGTCGCCTTGCGGTAGGTGAACCATCGCTTGCTGAACATCGCCAGCAGGTGCCACACCTCGGCCGTCAGCTCGCCCTGCACCGGGTCAGGCAAGGCTCTGATGTCCTGCTCGGTCGCCTCCTCGATGAGCCATCGCCACAGGGCGACGATCTGAGCGTCCTTCTCCACCAGGATGACCTGCTTCTGCCAGCGAGAGCTGAACAGGGAGTAGGCCGCAGACCCAGCGAAGGGCTCCACGATGACCGGGTGGACCGGGTCAGGGTAGAGGCGTGCAGTCTGTTTCTTGCGGCCGTAGTAAACGAACATCAGGCCCGCTTGTCGCCGTGGCGGTAGGGCCTGGTCAGGTTGTAGGTGTGCTTCTCGACCAGCATCGCCTGGAGGTCGATGCCCGCCCACCCGCAGAAGTCCAGCACCCGGATGACGATGTCCGCCATCTCGCTCGGGATGCCCTCCGGCTTCGTCGGCTTCTCCGGCTTGTAGTACGTCTCGGTCGGGTCGTGACCCTCCCGGTGCTCCTCGAAGGCTTCGGCGACCTCGGTGGTGATCATCAGCAGCAGGTCACCGATGTTCTGCTCACCCGTCCGCCAGCCCTTGCTGTGGGCGTACTCGTCCACGGCGTCTTGCCATGAACGGATGGTCTGGGGGAGGTCGGCGTGGGCGTTCAGCTTCCGCCAGAGGGCCTGCTTGGCGGCCTCTGCCTTGAAGGCCTTCAGCTCCCGGAGCCACGTGGCGAGCTGGTCGTGTTCGGCCCCGCAGGCGGACGCTGCGGACTTCTCATCCGCGTGCGTGATGGCGTCATCCAGGGTCAAGGGAGCCTCCGTTGAACGGTTGTAGACCGTCTACCCGGTGGCGTCGTACCAGCACCCCCGACACCGAGCCTCGTACTGCGAAGCTCCGACCTCGATCTGCTCCACCTTACCCGCGAGGTGGTAGCTCCTATTGGCCGGTTCCCCACACTGGATGCAGACCGCGTGCAGCTTCGTCACCGTCTCCGCGATGGCCATCAGACCGGGGATGGGACCGAATGGCTTGCCCGAAGAATCCAGGTCCAGACCCGCCACGATGACCCGCACTCCGAGGTTCGCCCACCGCTCGCAGAAGTCCACCAGGTCCAGCCCGAAGAACTGTGCCTCGTCGATGCCGATGACATCGTGACCACGGGCGTTCCGCTCGATGGCCGCGATGGTCTTCAGCGGGTGGGCGTCGAAGGTGACCCCGGGGTTGCCATCGGCTCCGGGGTGTCCGCCGATCTTGGCGGTGTGGTAGCGGTCGTCGGAGGCGTGCTTGAACGCCTTGACCGTCTTCTGCGCGATCCTCGCTCGCCGGAGCAGGCGGACCAGCTCTTCGGACTTGCCGCTGAACATGCAGCCGGTGATGACCTCGATTCGACCTCGGTACACGGACGCCTCCGGTCAGGTGGGCTTGATGGGCTTCGGCGTCGGCTTGGGCTTCGGGGGGGTCTTCGGGTTGCCGTAGGGGCCACCGGGCCGGTAGTCAGCCAGGAAAGCGTCAGTCGGCTCCCCCATCGCCTTGAGCACCTTGTCGTGCTCCCCCTTGACCCATGCCTCTGCCAGCGATCTGCACTCGTCGATGGTTCGTGTGCTCATGCTCGACCTTACCCGCCGCGCTCGATCCTCCGGTGGGGGCAGACCGTGTTTGCGGCGATGAAACGAGAGGCAACCCGGCTCGCTGACGGTCTGGGGTCAGAGACGCCCGCCACCAGCTCCTTGCGGATACCACGGACCTCCTGCGCGATGAGCGGCAGGGGTCGGTCGTCGTGAAACTCCTCCAGCCACGTCCGGGCCATGTCCGCCAGAGCCTCACCGAACTCGCGATAGGTCCCCACCTTGTCCAGCGTGGTCGCCTCCTCCGCGAACGCCTCGATGGTCATCAGGTGCTTGCAGATGCAGTCGGGGCAGTGCTTGTACGGGTGCTGAAGGTGGTCCTCCAGCAGGAGCATCTGCTTGGCGATCTCCCGCAGGTTGAACAACGGGTCCATCAAGCTCAGTCGCTCGACCTGCTCGCCACAGGCTGCCTTGAACCGGAGGGCTGCCTGACGACGCTGTGCGATGCGGTTGTCCATCAACTACCGGCTGGGATAGGCGGACTAGCGGGCTCAGGTGCCCCGCCCGCTGCGTAGTAGATGTGAAGGACGGAGTACAGGATGGCCACGCTCAGAGTGAACACCACGAAGGCACGTCTCGACAAGGCGTATGCCGCTCTCATGGCCAACGCCAAGCTCCCCTTCGGTTCCGCCCGGCGGACCAGCACCGCCAACAACAGCACCCC
>Ga0209045_1000197_pt1 | contig 76076 bp, 51 predicted proteins | sample SaaInlLV_10m_DNA_4_FD_184664 | JGI IMG/M metagenome (GOLD analysis project Ga0209045, IMG submission 184664) | Marine microbial communities from expanding oxygen minimum zones in the Saanich Inlet - Saanich Inlet SI072_LV_200m_DNA (SPAdes) (version 2) | ecosystem: Environmental > Aquatic >...
TACGAGCGACTGCAAAGCGCAGCCGAGACGGCAGGGAAGGAACCGTTCGAATCCCTGAGACAGGAACACGACGCCTCACTTGCCCGTGAAGAGGAGCGCGGACAGACGGCCTTCCGTTCCCGACGCAAAGCCATCGAACGTGTCGGCCTCCCCGAGGTCCGCCAATACCGGATGGCCCGGTGTGAGGAAGAGGAACGGGAGTGGCGCGCCGAGATTGATGCCGCACGTCTGATCGTCCCCGAGGTACGGCCACTGCTGCTGCTGCGCATCCAGCCGGGAGGTGCGGCATGAGCAGTTGGCGAGATGCAATTCTGAAGGACTTTGTGCCGAACGTCAGTAAGCTGACCCTGGTCGCGGACCCGGACGGGCTTCTGACTGAAGAGAAGCTGGTTATCGCTTTGCGCGAGCGCGGCTTTGATCTGGTGGAATTCACTGATCCCGTCGAGTTCCGCTACGTCTACGAGTCCAAGTACCGGGCAATCTGGGATCGGGGCGAGCATACCGACCTCATTGTCATCCTGCGTGTTCAGGATCGGGAACTGGAAGGGCTGCCCTACGATCTGCTGCAGGCGGGACGCAAGCTGTCGTTCAACCTAGGAGCGTTGTTCCCTAATCTCAGCTACCCGGTGCTCGAGAAGCTGGACCGCAGCCTATTGGACGCCATCTACGAGGCCCAGCGCAAGACCTCGCCCGACCGAATGGGAGATAACGCGACCAAGGACTTCGTGCTGCGACACGCCTTCGGGATCGCGGCGGAACTGATCACTACCGACGTCGAACTTCTCCGGGCGCTGCTGCGGCTGCACTATGCCACGGCGACGATGCCTGCAGTTCTGTCAGATCGTCTCGTGCAGGTGCTGTCGGGAACCACCTGCTTTGCCAAATGGCCCCTTGCGGACATCGTCCCGGACGGAGAAGCGTTCTTCGCCTTCCTGCAGGAACGATGGCCCGTCTTCCTCGACGGCGTGTCCACCAAGGGCGAGGTCCGTGAGGATACCGAGGAGTACGGGCTGCAGTATCCGGGCCCGTCAGCGTTGCCTTTCGACCACCAGGACATCCGGGTCTACATCGACAACCTGTTCCTTGAGGGTAAGCTGACGCCCGTGGCGAAGCCCGGCGTCGATGTGCAAAAGCAGTCCTGGATGCGCAGCGGCATTGCTGATACCAGCGCGCAGGATCAGGCATTGAGGCTGGAGAAGCTCTTCTCCCTGATCGCCCAAGACCAGCCCACGGCGGAGTCACGTCATCTCGACTGGATCGCGTTCGCCCTGAAATGGGCTGAGCTGTCGGCCCTGGTCCACACCGCCAACGGCCCGGAAGCCGTCTCGAAGCTGAGCGACCTGCGCGGAAAACTCAACGCGTCATTTCGCAAATGGCTGCAGCAGAACTATGCGGGGCTGATCAACCTGCCTCCGACAACGCCTGCCATGGTTCACCATGTTCCCCGGCACATGGCCCGGGTGTTGGAGGACGCGGATACTGCCCGGACGGCTTTGATCGTCGTGGATGGCCTGGCGCTGGACCAGTGGGTCACGCTGCGCCAGGTCATTCAGGAGCAAGACACACACCTGGTGATGCGCGAGACGGCGGCATTCGCCTGGATACCGACCCTGACCTCGGTTTCCCGGCAGGCCATCTTTTCAGGCAAGCCGCCGCTCTACTTCCCGTCATCCATCGCGACAACAAACAGCGAGAACAACCTGTGGCGGCAGTTCTGGGAGGGCGCAGGACTTTCCCGCCTGGACGTCGCGTACAAACGTGGACTGGGAAGCGGCGATGTGAAAACCGCCCTCGAGGACACCATTCACCCGACGCGCACCAGGGCGGCGGGCGTGGTGATCGACACGGTCGACAAGATCATGCACGGCATGCAGCTCGGCGCAGCCGGAATGCATAATCAGATCCGGCAATGGGCCCAGGATGGCTTTCTCCTGAAGCTGGCGACGTACCTGCTCGACCAGGGCTTCGATGTCTGGCTGACCTCCGACCACGGCAACATCGAGTGCCGTGGTGCGGGACGCCCATCCGAAGGCGTCGTTGCCGATACGCGCGGTGAACGTGCCCGCATCTACCCGAGTCCCGAGCTTCGCCAGGGCGTTGCCGAGAAGTTTCCCGCTGCCGTCGAATGGCAGCAGATCGGGTTGCCAGCCGAGTTCTTTCCGCTCCTCGCAGACGGCGAGGATGCGTTCATCAAACCGGGTGAAACGACAGTCGCACACGGAGGAATTGCCATCGAAGAGGTCCTCGTGCCTCTTGTGAAGATCGAAAGAAGGACACGATGAGCCCCAAACGGCATGAGGTGATAGGCATCAAACAGGTCGTCCGGCGCGAATGGTACGACTTCGCGCTGGACCGTCTCATTAGCGGCGATTCCACCGCCGCAATCCGGGCTGGACTCGACGAGTTCATATCCGAACGACTTCAGAGCGGCGGCTACGGGGAGCGCGGCGATCAGACATACACGAAGGCAGTGACTCAGATCATGAGATCCTGGGTGACGCCTGGGAACGACCTGGTGCCCTTCCGCGATGCGGCCCTGGACCACGCCAGGAGCGCCGACAGGTTTGAGCGCGTCGTCCTGCACTGGGCCGTGACCATTGCCGCCTATCCATTCTGGCACCGGGTGGCCGTTGTGGTCGGCAGACTGCTCAACCTGCAGGAAGCGGTCAGCCAGAGCCAGATCCGCCAGCGCTGCTACGAAGCATTCGGTGAGCGGACCACTATCGAACGCAGCGCGCGTCGAGTCATCCGGTCATTTGTAACCTGGGGCTTGCTGGACGATTCAGAGACAAAGGGCATGTACCGGCGGAGTGCACCTGTAGTCGTCACGAACCACGATCTCGCCGCACTGCTGATTGAAGGTGTGCTGCTCGCGATTCCCGAAGGGCGGGCGCCGCAGTCCCAGGTATTATCGAACCCCGGGCTGTATCCGTTCCAGCTTCCCTCGATGAACGGCGGAATGATCGCTGCTCGCTCCGAGCGGATCGATGTGGGAAGGTTCAGCCTGGACGATGAGCTTCTCAGGCTGCGCCACTCGGGAGCCTGCGCAGTGAGAGGCACCCAGTCACGGTTAGTGCCGGAATGCTGAGATGACTGAACAAGACACCAATCTGGTAAAGCAAGCTGAATCGCTGCTCAATCGAGGGCAGGCTGAGGCCGTTGCCAGTCTTATTCGGTCCCGTTTGCGGGAAACCATCGATACAGGGACGCGCCAGGGCTCGATGCTTATGGCACAGTTGGCTGGGCTTCTGATCGATGCAGGCAGTGAGGGGGCCATTGAAAGCGCCGTCTACGAGGGAATCGGCATTTTCGAGAAGGAACGCGACAACCTGAAGCAATTCGTTGCCAACAGCAGCATCGAGTACAACATCGGCAATGCCAAAGATGCCCTTTTCAAGCTACGCAGATCACGGGTCGGCTTCCGCTTCTCCCCAGAATCCATCGCACTGTTGACTGAGGCGAAGAATCACTACTGGCGGGCGTACAAGTCAGCGCCCAAACGGAACGCGGCGTTCCGGTTGCAGTTGCTTACGAACTTGGCGAACGTGCTCGACACAAGTGGCCGGGTGGTCGAAGCGCTGCAGCTCTATGACGAGGTCCTTGACGCAAATCCAGAGTTCCCGCAGGCGAACGCTGGGCGAGCCGGCGCTTTGATTTGGCTTAACGTTCTGTCCGGGACCTTCACGATCAACCTCGTGCAGCAGTCCATCAAAGGGTACGACACTGCTTCCCGGGCGCCGAACCTGCCAGCGACAATGCGAGCGAATTGGCAAACCAGGGCCGATCAGTTGCGGGAGAGGGTCAGGGAACTCGGATACGGCAGTGATAGCGATGAACTGGATAGCTGCGCGACAACGCGGGAAGAATACGAGCACTCCGAATTCCGTAGTTTCTGCCTGGCAAACCGGTTGGCCCTATCCCACCATTCGTTGTACTGCCACTGTGCCGCTGCGTCTAAGGACGACCTCGCCATTCCTCGCTCAAGAGCCAGCGTCGTAGGCGAGAAAGTCCCGATGATGGAGCACCTGCTCAACAGGATCAAGTCGGAATTCGCCTTTGCTCGACTTCTGCTATTCTGGTCTGGAACAGCATTGGCCAATGACTTTGGGGGATACGACGGAGAAGTCGTCTTCACCGACCTGTTTGAGGGGCAAGCCGTCGGGACGGCCGCGGAGATGCTCCGTACAGCCTTCCGCCTTTGCTTCGGCATTCTAGACAAAGTCGCACGCGGGGTTTGTGGGCTGTTCGAATTGGCGGATGCCAAGGAAACGATCTACTTCGAGAGTTTCTGGCGCGGCCAGCCGGAGCGATGGGAGAAGATCAACCTGCTGGACAACTACCCCTTGCTCGGGCTGTTTAGCCAGGCAACAGACCTGAACGCCCGGAATGGCGAGTGGGGCTTCTACAAGGACTGGCGGAATGCTCTGGAGCACAATCTGCTGGTCGTGACAGACGAGGATTCGTCGCCGATTGACCCATTCGGAGTTCTGTCAGCGGAGCCAACTGCCCCTGTGTTGGGACTCACCGCGTTTCGCGATCGGACGTTGCACCTGCTGCACCTCGTCCGATCAGCGATATTCAGCTTTGTGTTTTGCGTCCGCCAGGAATGTGGCACCGACGGCGATGCCGGGCCCTCAATTCTGCTTGGGCCAAAGGCGACGCATTGACCTCAGTGGGAGAAGACCATGTGGTCAGACAATGAAACAACTAGGGACCTTCTCGGGTTCCGTGTCCACGCCGATCTCATCTATGAAATGGTAACCGACCCCCGTCTGCTTCCCATCACAGTCGGAGTGTTCGCAGACTGGGGTGGCGGCAAGAGCAGCGTTCTGCGGATGCTCGAAGAACGGCTCAACGCGGAGGCCGGGGCTGACGGCCGGTACTGCCTATACGTGAACGGGTGGCTGTTCGAAGGCTATGACGATTCCAAGGCCGCACTGATGGGGTCGATCTTGACCCAACTTGTGGCTCACCCAACACTCGGGAAACGGATCAAGGATAAACTCCTTCCGCTTCTGAAATCCGTCGATTACATGCGCTTCATACGACTGGGACTGAAGGGGGCAACTGCTGCCACGTTCCTTTCTACGATTGGGATCGAACCTGCCTCTGCACTAGCGGTGCTGGGTGCGCTGGCCCCCACCTTGGGGCAGGAAGATGTGGCGACTGAGGGTGGGAGTGACGGTGGCGCCCAAGAGCATCCTGCAGATGTCGTGGCGATCCGAGATTTCCGCCAACGCTTCAGCGAGGCACTCCTGAAATCAAACGTGCAGTCCCTTGTCGTACTTGTAGATGATCTGGACCGGTGTTCCCCATCACGCATCATCGAGAACCTGGAGGCGATCAAGCTCTTTCTCAATGTTGATCATACAGCATTCGTCATTGGGGCTGATCCGCGCCTCGTGAGACACGCCATACGGCTGCACTACAGAGGGCTATCTGGAGGGAATGGGGCAAAGATTGAGGACGAGGAACAGATTGTCAATGATTACTTGGAGAAGCTGATCCACGTCCCATTCGGTCTGCCACGATTGTCCGTTCCTGAGGTCCAGACGTACATGAGCATGCTGTTCTGCGAGTACCAGCTCGGCGACGATGCATTCGGCAGATGCAAGCACGCCTTGGCGGAACACGTTTCGGCCGATCGCTACTCACCGATCACAAAAGAACAACTCCTGGCCTCCGTCGAGAGTGGCTCGACAGCGCCGGAGGACTTCGAGGAGACACTGGCGTTCTGCGCTACGGCGTCGCCGCTCGTCGGCGAAGGGCTCAAGGGCAACCCGCGGTTGGTCAAGCGCTTCCTCAACACATATGTCATTCGTGAGAAGCTTGCCAACGTAGCTCATCTGGACATTGATCCCGCAGTTCTGGTGAAGCTGATGGTGTTTGAGTATGGTCACCCAGACGCGTACCGTGAACTCTACGATTTCGTTCGCCAGTCGGACGGACTGCCGCCGCAGATCAGGGAGTGGGAGGATTACGCATCGGGAAACAGTGAGACTGCCAAGTCCACTGCTGCTGAACCAGACTGGCGCAAAGACGACACGTTCCTGCGCCGTTGGACACGAATGGAGCCCGCCCTCTCCGGCCATGATCTTCGCGATTACTTTTGGCTTTCGCGGGACCGGCTGGATGGCACTCTGGGCGAACTCCGGCTTCTGCCGGTTTTCCTCAAGCGGCTTGTCAGCGGGCTGACGGCTGTTGATCCTGCTTCACGGGAGACTGCTGCAGATGAATTGGTTTCCCAGGGAGACGAGGACCGCGAGCGAGTCTTGGCTGAGGTCGGGAAGTTGCTCGTGGCAGCGCCAGACAAGATTGAGCCGTGTAGCGGCCTCATCGAGTGCGTGCTACGGAAAGTGGCGGGAGCCGAAACGGCACTCGCGTTGGCACTTGGACGCGTGGACCAGGAAAAACTGGCAATGGGGGCTGGGTATCGGTTTGTCAACGTCCGCAGCAAAGGGTGTGGGCAAGAACTGACCTCAGTTCTCGACGACCTGAGCAAGAGCGAAACACCGGTAGGGAAAGTCATGGCTGGTGCGGCCAAGAAACGGAAGCGCGAATAGGTATGGGGACATCATCCGGCTACACACCAGCAGGCGGTCCGCAGTGGGGCGCGGCGAAAGGGGACGCCGCCAATGCGGTCAATCCACAGAAGAGCGGAAGTGAGAAACTCCCGCAAGCTCTCCAGTCTCACTTGGCCGCACGGCTTGGAGGGACTGGTCAGACGTCAGGTGGCGGCGGGGTCAGTGGGGCCGCGGGAACGCACGGCGGTGGGGGCGGCCGTCGCAGTGCTGGTGGCGGAACGGCCTTCCGTGTCGCCAGAGCCACTGCCCAAGGCTTGGGCCAGTTCATCAGTGAAGTGCAGACTGACGGCCTGCGAGAAGCGTTGGTATCACGCGGGCTGGACAGCCTGGCGGATAGACCGCTGCAGGAGGTCATACAAGGTATCGTCAGCACCCTGACGGAGCGAACCGGCTACATAGAGGAGGCCGATGCTCTGACTGCGGCTGGGAAGGTCTTGGATGACCTGCGGACTGGTTGCGATACGCTCGATGAGTTCGAGCAACGCCTGGACAAACTCACAGACTCCGCGCGCATGTCGTGTCTCCTGTCCGAGTTCTTCCGGCATGTTCTGGTGGAGGACTTCATGCGGCACTACTGGCGCCACCTCCAAGAGAAGTGCTCAAACGGCCGGCTTGAGGAGCTAAGGAAGCAGCTCGACGACCTCCTGTTCGAGAAACTGCAGTTTGATCTGGACTATGGAGAGCTTGGCGAAGTCGAGTGGAGCTCGGACGAGGCCCAAGCCCTTATCGAGCGCGTAGAGCGTGAGACATTTGAGCTCTGCTGTGAGGTGGTGTCATGATCGTCGAAGTCAAAACGGACTGTCGCCGGTCGCAGGCTCGGCGTTGCTTCTCGAAGACCACCTTGGTTCTGCATGGAAGTGAGACGTGCGAAGCCGACCTTGGTCTTGATGTCAAACAACTCGTTTACTCCCTGGGGCGACCGGCCCCCGTCGAACTCGATCTGTTGTTCGTGTCAGCCTGTGCGTACGGAGTGGATCGCCTCGTGCCGAGGTCCGACACTGAAGACAACTGGACGCGGCAGTTTGACGTCGAGATTCCAGTGCATGAGCTGGATCGGTGGCAAAACGTTAGTTCGTCGCTCAACACCTGTCTGTCCTTTTTGACCGGGGACCAGTGGCGGATCAGTTTCAGATCTCGTGGCACGCGAATGTGGTGGCCGATGAAGAGGCGCCCACGTTCTGTACGACGTGTCCCTGTTCTGCATGTTTCCGGGGTCTCGCTGTTGTCCGGGGGGCTGGACTCACTAGCTGGCGTCATTCGGGAGGCGGAGTTTTCCGATGGCGCTATCGTCTGTGTCGGTCATCATGACCACGGGCATGACAACTCGTCGCAGGACAGGCTTCTGGCGCACCTCGGCCGTGGGTTTCCAGGCCGGATTCACCCCCTTCAGGTCTACTGCGGCGTAAACGGGGGCAGTGAGACATCACTACGCTCTCGGTCCTTCTTGTTTCTTGGCCTGGGAGCCTACTGTGCCACTCGCACTGGCAAGCCCGAGATGGTGATGCCTGAAAATGGCATGATCGCCCTCAATCCTCCACTTTCGCCGGCTCGCCGCGGAAGTTGCAGCACTCGCACCGCACACCCTCATTTCATTGGGCTTTACAATACTCTCCTTTCCGAACTGGGAATTCGGGCCCATATCGTGAATCCGTACGAGTTCATGACCAAGGGAGAGGTCGTTGCCAACTGTCCCCGACAGGATATCCTCTCGGCAGCAGCTCTCGACTCGGTCTCTTGCGGCAAGACAGGACGGTTCCGGACTTGGTCAACGAGGAAGAGAAACGTGCGTGGCTGTGGATCTTGTGTCCCCTGTCTCTATCGCAGAGCATCCTTGCACGGAATTGGCCTGGATACGGAGCTATACGGCGACGATGTGTGCAGTGGTGAAATCGACATCGACTCGAAAAGGAAGTGTACTTTCGACTTCCGCGACATGCTTACCTTCCTGAGATCTGATGCGGACATTGGAGTTATCGAGCGGGAACTCATTGCCGCTGGCCCTTTGAACGTCTCACGGTTATCTGAATACGCGGACCTCGTGATCCGCGGAAGAGCTGAAGTGAAGCATTGGCTTGAGGATACGGCCGATCCAGCCCTGCGCAGGCAATGGAGGCTAACCTAGCAATGTTGCTCGACGTCCACTGCCATGTGGATCACTATGATGATCCGCTTACGGTTCTCAACGAGGCGGAAAGACGAGGCGTCTTCATCTTGTCTGTCACCAACCTGCCAAGCCACTTCGAGGAGGGGCAAAACCACCTGAGGCGCTACGCCAACGTCCGGGGAGCTTTGGGGATGCATCCTCTCCATGCAGGAGAGCATTCTGGCGAGATGTCAGCGTTCCGCAGGCTGCTGGACTGTACGACTTTTGTGGGCGAAGTGGGGTTGGACGGAAGCAGGGAAGCGGGGGAAACGATGGCAGTTCAAGAGAAGTCTCTTGATAGGATACTGGCGGCCGTGAGTGGAAGTGTGTCAGGCAAGATCCTCAGCCTACACAGCCGACGGGCTGAGAAACGTGTCCTGTCGCTCCTCCAGGAACACCGCATCCGTAAGGCCGTTTTCCATTGGTATAGCGGCCCGTTGGGGTTGGTCGACGATATCTTGGCCTCTGGCTACTACTTCTCCATAAACCCCAAAATGTGCGGAACCGAACACGGACAGAAACTACTTTCCCGCATTCCGATGAGCCGCATGCTGACTGAAACCGACGGGCCCTTTGCAGGCCCGAGAGGACGCCCCTATATGCCCTGGGACGCGGCAATAGCGTTGGCTGGTGTGGCTGCGGCCAAAGAGTGCACAGAGAGACAAGCTAGGGAAGCCGTCTGGGCCAATTTCCGGGACCTTACGGGTTCGCCGCCAAAGGTTCCCGTTAGGCCGCCCAGACGAGGCACGGTTGGAGAAGCTGTGGCTGAATGAAGGGAGCAGTGCTTCATGCAGTCAAAAGCAGACGCCGTCCCGAGTATTCTTGGCGATCGCTCTACGAACGGTTCCTCCAACAGGATGGTCAGGATGCGCAATGATGGCAAACTACACCGTTTCTAACTCAGCATACCCCCAACAGTTCCTTCAACAGCTGACCGTCCCGGTCATCACCGACTCAAAGCAACCCCCACCTGCCACGATGGGGGCGTCCCCGCTGCCAGCGACACTGGTCTTCAGCTTCGATGAGGCGATCTCGATGGCTGACAGACACCTTTTCATTCAGGGGCGCCCAGCCAATCCGGTCCAGATGGTCTGTGACTGGACTAATGTCCTGAGATGGGAGTCCAGTGTCTTCTGGAGTGTTGATCCGACGACCAACTGGTACGGGCACAACACCGGAGGGCCATACCATTTTACCAGTGAGCACCCGACACACTCGGGGGAACTCATAGCAGAGGGCATTGCGATAAAACTGCTCACCAGTTGGTTAGGGATTCCCAGGCAAGCCGTCTGGTTCCTGCCGGGAACGGGGGCCCGACCTGACTATCAGATAAACATGATTCACGGCGGATCGCAGTATGGCGTCGAGGTCCGGTGCCGTCGCTCCCCGCCGCCTTTGGTGTCCAGACAGGCGAGGACATATCTGTTCGCACCGGACTACAAGTCTCTGGCAAAGAAGAAAGCTGGCACTGTGGCTTCAGGCCTTGCCGCAACCCTGGGGATCTACTGCTACTACGGACTACCTGCCAATTCGTGTGCCGCAGAGAAGCCGCGAATCCACCTGGCAGATCCCCCTGCTCAGATCGACGCCCTCCCGTCTGAGCGTGAAGTGATCAAACACCTTATCAGGTATTACACCGGCGTGACATCCCGGATTGGGCTGTGGTCGCATCTTGAGCACCTTGAGAGAGCTCGAGAATTGCTGGACGGTGGGCTAGCACCGGAGCCGGCCTGGACCGGCGCACAGGGGAGATGGCCCTTTGGTTATCTCGCGCGAGAAGCCGAAGGACAGCAGTACCGCGGGCGTTGGTTTTCCTCTATGATTCTGTCATGGCAACGGCAGGAGCTGAGCAGGGCTGAGATTGTGGCACTACTGCAAGCTGGAGTCTACGGCACGGTCACGTACCATGGCGTCAATGAGCGCGTTCTTCAGTTCATAGAGCAGTGCCAGTGGACTGCTTTGTTGGACTTCTTTGATCCGGCCACCGCTTACATCTCGAACGCGGGGCTACTGCAGCATGTCACATCTGATGGTGTACTGAAACTGGATTACCGAGTCACTGATCCTGATTCCAGGGACGCCCGAGATGTCCGTGCCAGCCTGGATCTTGAGTGAGTGAGGCGGCGCCTGCTCTATTTCACATTGGCTGTCACCCCGCCCAGCCCGCCGGACAGACCCAGATTTCGGCAGGCCGAGTTCGCGCGACCGCTACCGTCAGGCCGTTCGGTTACGAGCAAGATGCCACTGAAATCCCGTCCGTGTTCCTGCCGCTCTGTCTGCAAACAAGCGGAGGAAACGCATGGCACAGGCAAGTGATACTGAGATTCTCACGGCGATCGCCGACCACCGAGTGCTGACCGTTGAGCAGATCGCCGCACTGCCGCTCCACATGTCCTCGCCGGCGGCGGTCAACCGGCGTATTCGGCTGTTGGAGCCCAGTGGCTGGATTGCGCGCGGGCAGGTGTCTCTGAGTGGTCGTCGGGGACGCCCCAAGTCGATCCTATCGATCACGAGCGCCGGGGTCAGTCGTTTGAAGAAGGACGGCGTGCTTCGTGAGGACGTACCCGCCGACAAGGTGACTGCGGATAGCTTGCAGGCCAGCATCCATCATGAGCTGCTGTTGAATTCGTTCCGGGGCGAACTGCTGCGGCTGCAGGCAGACACCACGGAGCTCAAGGCAACGTTTTTCTCTGCAAAGTCTCCGTTCAATCTTGGCGAGCGAGGGACCTCTCTGCTCGCGGACGCGGTCCCAACGAAGCCCCGAGGCGGGGACAAGCGATGTTTCACGCCGGACGGCGCATTTGCGTTGACGCACGAGGAGGCCGGGAGAAGCCTGTTGTTCTTCGTCGAGATCGACATGGGCACCGAGCCACTTGTCAGCCAGGCCCCCGATACGTCCGACATTGCAGGCAAGGTCACCAACTATCGTACCTACCTTGGCACCAAAGGATACAAACGCCACGAGAAGACATTCGCTACGTCACTCAATGGCTTCCGGGTCCTGTTCGTGACGAACACGTCCAAACGCCGGGCACAGATATGCAAGACGGTCGCCGGGTTGCCCCCCAGCGATTTCGTCTGGGTCACCGACCAGGACCGCCTCTTCAAACACGGCCCCGCTGGCGGCATTTGGCACCGCGGCGGCCGCACGGATGGAGCTTCAGGATCGATCATGGGCAATCAACACAGGGCCTCTGGGAAGTGAGATTCTCACAGTGTCATCCAAAGCGGCCGTTCGGCAATCATCTGCCGGATGGCATTGCCGGGGTTGGGGCGGAAGTCTCTGCGCTCTCCAGGTTACCGTATTGGCACGAGCGGGAAGCCCCATCGCCAAACGTGGGCAGCGGGCCTATGTTACCACCACGCCGAGAGAGCATCGCTTTTGGCACGGAACAGACCACACACCAGCTTTGGCCTATCGATGGGTGCTTCAGGATGTCGATCACGAAAACGGAAAGGCAGCGGTCAGACGCCAAGCTGGCCTCTCTGATGAGACTGACTAGTCTGAGGATCGATGGGCTTCTTGCGGGCTCTGACTCTGGCGACAACGAGGCGCGTAAGGAGCTCGCGGCTTTCTGCAGGAGCGACAGCGTCGGCCCGCGCGAGAGGCAGATGGTTGGGAGTGCATACCAAACGGGCGTCGATGACTTGCTTCAGAGGCGGCTTGAGGTACACGCGCTTGTGAACGACGTTCGTCCTTTCGCTATGGCGAACTGGATCTGTAGAAGGCTGGGTGAATACAAGGGAGACATCTCGTTCGCAGAAGAACTGGTCTGCCTGGTGAACGAGGGCATTGAAGCACTGGCCATGAATGGGGATGGTGGCGCGATCTCGCTTGGGTTCGCGCTGTACGCGGCGCGTCGGGAGAAACCCCGGGGGTCGGGGGCTCCCCAAGAAGACGGGCAGAGCGGGACCGCCGGCAGATCTGAGGTGAAGGGAGAGTACTCATACCCGATCGTGCTCAACACGTTTCTCAGTGCCTTCGGACCCTACCTGCATGCCAAAGCCAGGAAGATGTACCCCTATCCAGAGGATCCGAGGAGGGATTGGGAGGATCTGGAAGCCGCCGGGCGAATGGGGTTGATGCAGGCGCTGGACACTTTTGCCCCGCGCAAAGGACTCTCCTTCTGGCGTTACGTGGTGGCGAGGGGGAATCGTGTCCACGGGGAAATGGTTCACGAGATTAACAGATTGCGGGGGAATTCAGACCGACTGTCTCGTCTCTACAAAATCGTGAAAAGTGTCCGTGAGGAACTGCGTGTGTCGGGTGAAGGCGAACCGTCATTCCAGTCGACCGCGGCGATGATCACGAGGAGGATAGAGGCCGGCTTCTACGATGGCGAGAACCAAATGGCAGGCGTCAAGGAAGTCACTACCGAACAAGTGGCGGCGCTCCTAAGTCAAAAAGAAGAACTCGAAGAGGAAGCCTTGGGTGATCCCCTCGTTGGGGAGGGCCATACGGCGTCCGCCATTGAGGCAGATGAACTCCGGGAAGATGGACCTCTGCTTGAGAGGATTTACCGCCAGCTGGACACCAAAGGAGGGAAATGGGGTGCCGTCCTCCGAATGACGCGAGTCGAGAAGAAGTCCGCCAAGAGGATCACTGCCTGCTTGGGCCTCAGCTATGGGTACGTTAGACGCGTACGTTCCTGGGACCACGCGCCCCTAGTTGCCGACTGGATGTTCCAACAGATGCTCGCTTTCGCGGGACAGGGACAAAAGGAGACCGCGATCGAGAGTTGGCATGAGCGCGCACTTCGTCTTCACTGTGAGGTCCGGCGCTCGGCGCTCGATGGGCTGGACCGGGCCATCTATCACTGTTTGGCTCAGCTGCAACCGGCTTGGCGAGCCACAATGGCATGCTATCACGCGATGGACGGGATTAGCGCCAGGGACAGATATGCAGCTGTGGCTGAGAAGACGGGATCGCGGACAGACAAAGTGCGACAGGTTGTTACGGCGGCTTCCAAGGTCCGGGGATACGCCTACGTGTGTCTTTACGGCGACGGTTCCCGTAGCGAAGTGTCTTGTGAGAGCCACGCTGTTCGCGAGGCAGTCGCCTTCGGTCTTCGGGAATGGGGCAAGCGCGGCGGCGCGGACACGTGAGAGAGATGAAAGACATTGCCGTGAACGACGATGGTCCAATGGAACCAGACAGGCAAGCGGTCGCCCAGAGGGTAGAGGACCGCGCGCTATTGCGGTTCCTGGACGACGAGTTGGGTGTGGGGGAGACCAGTTGGGTCGAAGCACACCTGAGAGCCACGCCTTCGGCCATCAAGAGGCTTTTCCGACTGATGGCGGACCGCGCCCGCCTGAGCCGTTCAGTGCGTTTTCCCGAGCCGGATGCCGGGGACTTCGGGGCAGCAGACCTGCTGTCCATCGCTCGTGACGGATCGCTCGATCGCTACACGCGTGGGGGGGCTATTCTGCGGCTCGGTCACATCAGGGCGACTCCGGCGCCCTTGCCGGAGATCCTCAGAGCGCTCCTGCCTCTGGCCGAGGAGAGCGGATCGGGCGTTCAGGTAGCGGCGCTGGACGCCATCGGGCGTTTCGGGCCTTCTGCTTGGTCGGAGAGGGTGAGAGAGACACTCCACAGTTTGGCCCGACCCGGAACTGACGCCGGGCTACCCATCAGGAGTGCGGCGGTGAGAGCGATCGGATCAGTCTGCATTCCGACGGAAGACAACGGAAGCAAAGACCTCCTGCTCGGTGTGGTCGCTTCTCGTGACGAGCCTCGACGGATTCGTGAAGCAGGGATTGAGGCCCTCAGCTCTGTTCGTGACCGAGACGTGTCTCGTGCTTTCGGTGAGGTGGCCGCAGATCAGCGGGATCGCTGGCTCATCAGGTCCGTAGCGATACGCGCCCTCCCAAATGTGTCGGGAGTTGGTGTCGCGGGCTTCCTTGAACGGCTTCGTGCAGCTGAGACCGATCATCTGGGAGTCCGTGTCGCAGCAGCAGAAGCGCTGGCCGGGTTCGTGCCTGTACTCACGTTTGCGGGTCTGCCCTACGAGAGCGACTTGCGGCTAACGGCTACGCGGGGCGAGGGACATGGGGTGGAGATCTGCGGCGCGATCGGGCCTTTCGAGTTCGAGGCCTTCGAGTCCAGACCCGCCGGCCAGGCCGGGCCAGGGATAGACATCTGCATCTCAACTCGGGAGCGATGCTTCTTCGGCAGGAGCATCCGGATTGTGATCGGGGAATGCGCTGACGTCGTGCTCCAGCTGAGGCCGACACGCCGTGGTGACGTGGCGAAAGGGAGCACTGAGCTGATGGGAGCCGACGCAGCAGCGATCATCGACCTCCTCCGAAGCCAGGCCGCACCGCCCCTCCGCCTTGCGTGGACAGGCGATGAATAGTGAGGAGGGAGACATCGAGTGCCTTCCCTCAGCTGGCCATACCTGCCGTCCCCCGACGAGGACGATCCCAAGAGGTCTTCCAGGATATGGGCAAACGGCTTCTGTCCGATATTCTTCACCCGTGTGACGGAGGCCGTCCAGGCGCCCCCCGGTACTGAGGGGATGCCGCCTGATAGACACGACAGGCTCGATCTTGTTGGTTCCATCTTGGGACGCTGGACGGGCTGGTCTGCTGCGGAGGACCTCCAGGCGGCCCGGGCCATCCTCCGCGTGGCCCGCCTCGTCTGCGACTCGGGGCGGGTGGCCACCGAAGCGGGGCTTGAGGGCATCCTCGGGAGGCCGACTGCCGGCCAGGAGCGCGACACCTTGCGGTCGCTCGCCAGCAGCCCAACCGCCCCTCCCCTTGCTGAGGCGTGTATTATCTGTCTACTCGTCTGGGACCCGAAGGAGGCCGATCCCGCATCCGACGGCCCCAGGGGCGTGACCGCGCAGTTGCATGTCCAGCTGATTCCTGGCCGGGGTGAAACGTATCCTGCCGTCGACCGCCATTGGTACCTCAGTACCGACGAGTCCTTCGACCGGGCATTGAGCCATGCTCTTGCCGCTGTCGATGCGTGCTGCGGCCTGGCCCTGCCCCGCACGCATGACATGCGTTGGCGTCTTGCGGTCGACCCGTCTTTGCGCATCACGACGTTCCCAGAACTGAACGGTCCTTCAATGGGGCTTGCGTTTGCGCTCTGTGCGGCACGTGTCCTTTCCAAGCACAGTGCGAAGCCGTACGCCGGGCTGGACCTCGTGCAAGTCGCTACGAGCGCGTCTCTGGATGCGGACGGCGGGTTGGTGCCGGTCGGTGAACTGTGGGCGAAACTCGGCGCGAGGGCTCGCCAATTGGCCGACTACGGACAGCTACGCTTACTTCTAGTGGCGGACAGGCAGGACGGCATCCCAAGCGAGTTCCGTGACAAGGGAGGCGGACCGTTCGACGTCGCCCGCGCCACGTCACTTGTCCACGGGATAGAAGTCCTTGAGGAGAACAGCCGGTCACGACAGTCAGTGACCGCCGCGATGCGACGGAGGTGCGAGCAGCTGGAGGTGGCAGTCACCGGTGAGCGACGACTGATGTCCGAGGCCTATCTCGTCCTGCCGCTCTTCGAGAAGGTGACGGGAACTGCAAGCGGAGGAGAGGCCGACGGGGAACGCGATGCATCTGAAGGCGGCACCGGCTTCCTTTCAGCCCGGAGGATGTCTCAGGAGGATGCCGGGCGGGTACCGCCGGGGGCCAGTGACCCCCGCTACGTGAGGCGGTCGGTTCGCGAGCTGTTGCGACAAGATGGCAGGTCGGCTCCCGCGCGAGTTGCTGTCATCGCTCCCCCGGGCAGTGGGAAGTCGAGTTTCCTTCAGCACGTAGTTCTAGAGAACTCGACCGACAGCGAGAGTCCCGGCACGGACGGACGCCGTCGAATCCCAGTGATTCTCGCATTGGGGAATTGCAGGGGGGAGTTCAGGACGTGGGAAGGAACTCCGCCGCGCCTGACTCGGATCGCTGAGCTGTTGGCCGCGACCTATCAGGACGTGGAGTATCCGCCAGAGCCGGAGCGGTGGCGGCAGTGGCTCGCGGACGGCGATCTGCTGCTCTGCCTTGACGGACTGGACGAGGCCGAAGACTGCATAGAGATGGTCAGAACTGGGCTCATGGAGTGCGCCAATCAGTGCCCGGTGGTAGTGACATGCCGGAGTGCAGCCTTCGAACGACACCAGCACGTCTTCCACGGATTCCGCAAGTGTTTCCTCGGCGACTTGAGTGACGACCAAGTTGCCCAATATGTGGAGAATTTCACTGTCGGGAGCCGAAAGGAGAGATTTGCGCAGGTGGTGATGGAGTGCCTCCGCAGCAGTCCTCAGTTGGAGTCCCTTACGACGAATCCGCTCCTTCTGAGCATGTTGTGCAGTGTCGCGGAGGCGGGGCGCGCGGGCCCAAACAGAACGGTTACGGTCACGTCCCTCCTGGACGAGACGTTGGACGTCCTCATCCGCCGGACCAAGCCCCATGCACACTCAATGACGCAGCGGACACTCCGACTTGGGCCGGACATGAAACGAATGGTCGCTGAGCGGGTGGCTCTGAAGCTCTCAACAGACAAGGCGGGGGCAAGACAGCTGGCGTTTGACCGTCGACGCCTGCAGTCAGCCTTCACCGAGTCGCTGCGTGAGCTCGGGGGTGTGGACCCGCGTTCCGTGGGCGAAGTCGCCAACAACCTCATCGTGGACGCCACCCGCAACTGGTTGCTGCGGCACGATGGACGTCTGTATCGCTTCGCTCACCCGCTGATTCAGGACTTCCTGACCGCTTCGGCCATTGCCAGAATCGCGGACGAGGAGGGATGGCAGGCTGAACTCCCTGTGGGAGCGCTGTCAGGGAACGTTCTGGGCGTGCTGGACAGGAAGGCCTGGGATCCAGGTTGGGCTGATACGTTTCGCTTCATTGCTGGCCTGCTTGAGCCAGGAGTCGCTGTGGAGTTGATCGGTTTCCTCGCAGACCGGCGGCGCGACGATGTATACCGGCATCGACTGGCGATGGCAGTGACGTGCTTGGGCGAGATGCGCAATCCCCCGGATGGGCTGGCAGATCGGCTCACTGTGGCCGCGTTCAGTTTCCTGTACCGGCACTGGCTTGCCGGCGCCATCCCTTCGGGCGTGCCCCACATCGCACCGTTGGTTGAGCACTTCTCTCCCATACTGTCGACGATGGCCCGCCTGAACAGGCCGTACCACGGACTGCCCCTCGTTTCCTGGCTGTGCAGGAAGATGGCCGAAGGAAGGGAAAAGCACCCAACCGGGAACGGAGACCCCATTACCCCCGCCTACGCCTTGGTTCTGATGGGGATGTCCACGCTCATGAGACCGGAGGTCATGGCTGCTTTTGCGGAAGCGATGGCTGGAGAGGACGACGAGCGGGCACCCCCTGTCTGGTTGGTGTTCCACAACGCGATGCTCATGAACGAGAGGCACTCGACTCAAGTCCGAAGGGTGATCACCGGGGTAAAATCCCGGATCCCGGTCGCGATTTCGCCACAGCGGAGAGAACAGGTCCTGCGGAGCCTGGCAGAGGTTGAGACGGTCGCTGCTGCTGTGGGCGGACGGCAACAGGTGGACAGTCAGCCCCCCGGTGGCACGTCTACGGAGAGCGAGTTTCCGCAACAACAAGACAGCGGACCATCCGTCGTTGACACGTCGATGCGGCAGATCGCGTCGCTCTACGACCGAGGTCAAGATGAGTTTGCGTATCTGAGGCTCGGGAGTGATCTGTGCTCAATCTACCGGCATCTGCTCTGCATCAACCCCGATGCGATCGGGCCCGTTCTCACGGCGCTCCGCGCCAGCCCCAGTGGATGTCTAGCAGGAGCTTGGCGTGATTTGGTCGGAGCGTGCGAGGAAGTGGGACTCACGGGAAAGGTCGTTTCAGGTGTGCTGGACCTATGGGAAGACGGCCTCGATCCCGAGGGGAAGTGTGTCGCAGCAGTCGCGTGTTGTGTCAGGGACGACACACCGGAAGGTGCTCTCTGCTCCTGGGCGTTCGAGGTCGCTCAGCCCCAGGCGTGCCCAGAACTCCGGGACAATTCCCAACGCGTGCTTGCTACGTTGGCTGCTTCCATATCAGAGACGCCGCGTGCCTGGAGCTGGACGTTGACTGCCCTACACAGCGGCGATCACGGTGATCGTACGACTGCTCTCAGGATCCTGGCGGATGGCCAGCTCTCCGCTGCCGGGCGAAGGGACCTCATTCCCGCTGCAATGGCTGAGTTCCGTGGGGGGGACACCGCGGCGGTGCCTTACGCTGCGCTCGCGCTCTGTCGGATCGGAGGTGTGAAAACAGCCGAACGGGAGGTAGTCCCCGCGCTCCTCCACAGGTTACCGACGAAGAACCGACAGGAACAGATACTCAGAATGCAGGTACTGCATGATGTGGTGAGTTCCTTCCGGGTGGAGCCGACGGTTGTGGTTCCCCCTGTGTGCCGTGTGCTCAAGCGCAAGATGGACTACACAGCCACATTTTTGGGACTGCAGATACTCCTCCACTACGCAGGAGTTCCGGAAGTGGGTTCGTCTGTCGTCAAGGCACTCGGTCGAGGCATTCGCCATGGCGACGCGGTCAGCTTGGCGGCTCAGTTGCGCAAACTGGAACCATACCGCATGTGCCCTGTTGTCCGCTGGGGGATGGTGCGGGCTCTCCTCTCCGGGGTCGCGGGGAAGGACCCGCGTGCGAAGGCCAACGGCAAGGCATTGCTTGCGCATCTTCTCAAGGGGCACCGCCTTTTGGGCCGGGGCCTGCGGACTCGCCTGGTCCCGTTGGCGGATCTATGCGCCCATCAGGACGTCTGAGGCGCATTCCATTGGGGAACGCACGCCGCGTCGTATCGCGACCACTCCCGGCGCTGACGATTCTCGCAGTTTCGCGGCCTGCTGGTACTTCCGTGTCGCTTCGCCCCTCCATCACTCCTGGCCCTTAGCCCCCCTCCCGTTGACGCCTCTTTGCAGGTTGCGGCCTCCCGGCTGTTGACCTGATTTTCACCCTCTTCCCGGCACCGCGCTGTTGTGTCGTGTGCGCCGCACACGCCGAGCAGGTGCGCCACGGCCGTTCCGCACAGGTCACGCAATACGCAACGCCGCTTTGGGTGACGTCTTGCCATTGGGAAACAGTCCTGTATCGCTCCCCACTGCCATGACGGAACGGGCCTTTCGCGACAAGCATGCCACGTATTTTCCCGTCCTCAGGTAACACTCTGGCCAGGACTGACAGAAACATGCTGTGACGGTCACGACCCTGGTGTCGTGTCAGCCCCGGCGACGGATACCACTCGCTGGCGAGCGCAGAGCCAATCTCAGAGAGGAATGACAGAGATGAGAGAACGACAGTTGGGGGCTCTGGCTGTGAGGTCGGGGGCATTTCTCCCCGAGGATCCCAACCCGGAAGGAGAACGGGACGCCCTGGGGGCATCACCGCAGCGCACGCAGTCAGGGGACGCACATGAAAGAGGGCTCACCGTCCGGATCTTCGCCTCTGAACTGCAGGCCATGTGTCGCTGCGCCTCCGAGGCGGGCAATGTGGAGACGGGCGGGGAGGTGTACGGCTTTCTCACTCGCAGCGGAGACCCTGTCGTGTTTCTGGCCACGGGGCCCGGTGTGGGCGCAAGGCATGGCACGGCCCGATTCCAGCAGGACATCGACCATTTCCTTGAATGGAACAAACTCCTCTACGACCTCTTTAGCTGCGAGTTCCTGGGACGTTGGCACTGGCATCACTCTCTCGGCGGAAGACTCCCAAGCCCCGTAGATCATGTAAGTGCCGCGTCAATCATCCGGCGCAATGAACTCGACAGATTCGTCGAGCTGATCCTCTCGGAGGACCGGATAGGGACAGAGACGCGCATCCGTGTCGACGGCCATGTCTACGAGGCCGGATGCCAGCTCCGTTCCCCGTTGAAGGTGATGTCCGGAATCAGTCCCATTCGCCAACAACTACGGGAAGCGTCCGAATTGCCCAGTGCAGAAGGGCTCTCGTGGCAGTTCCCGCGAGACCAGATCGCGTTCACCGAAGCTGGCGGGTCCGACCGTAGGCACGCGGTTTCCGCGGTGGATGGCGAGCCGCATCAAGAAGCCCTGACGATGGTTGCTCGGGATGCCACCGTGGTACCCTCGAACGACCGGGCTCCGCCTGCCAGGCGGCAGTCGAGTGCGCTGCGGTCGCCTGCGTACCCGGACGGACGAACAGACAGCCGTACCTGCCGAGACGATGCCAGGGAAACCCCCTGAACGTGGAAGGAGCACCGACATGGAAGCCATCGGTCAAGACGTCCTGTTGATTCTGATCAACAAGAAGCTGCTCGAGCGGAAGTTCCCCGGAACCGTCTACGGGAAAGACAGAGAAGGCAGGCCCTGCTTCCAGGGAGCGTTTCGGAGCACTGCGGGGCTGGAGCTCTACACGCTTCGCCTTGTCCTTCCGTCGGGCTCTCCCACTGTGGCACCCCGCCTGTATGTCTGGGACCCGATCAAACTACCGATGCGTCAGGGGGGATTTCTGAATGACCACCCATCGCAGCATCGCTGGCACACCTGTCCAGCGGGACCGGAAGGGCGAGTCCAGATCTGCCACGCGTTGAGTTGGGATCCCTCTTATGCGTACGTCGAGGTGTTCCTGAAAGGGATTCTGTGGCTGGAGGCGTATCGAGCCCACCTGGATACGGGGAAGTCCATCTGTGACTACTTCCGGTAGGCACGAAACGTCCACACGTGGTTGCTCCGGTCGAGGAGGCCTGCGTGGACGTGGACGGGCGTCCGAAGAGGATGCCAGCTCAGAAGAGACGCCACGCCCACACGATCTCCCAAAAGCAACGCGGCCGGTTCCGGTATCGTGGCCTCAGAGGTCCGGTGAGTTCTTTGGCGTCACGTGCATCAGACAGAACGAACGGGTGCTGACAGAAAGGAGACATCCAATGGGCAGGGAGACAGAGAAGGTCAGGAGAGCGATGGAGGCAACAGCTCAAGGGAATGATGAGGGTACACAGTTCTTCTACGATGAGGAGAACCGGCGGCTTCGGGTAGAACCGCCTGGCAGCGCCGAATCCGACAGCGGTATGAAAATCACGGCGGACGACCTGATCGTCGGCGGCACCACCGACTGAACCAGACTCCCGCCGATCCTGGGCCGCCCCGGGAACGGGGACATTCGGAGACGCACTGGCCTGAAAGGGCTGAGCATGCCAATGGAGGCGACGAGAAAAATGGTGGTACTGCCTGCAGAACTCACTCGTGAATCCCCGCCCGGGGGCCGGCAGCGGGAAATCCGGTTCTGCTGCTGGGACGGTGACGTTTACAACGCGTTCCTGGCGCAGACCGGAGATGTGCCGGGGACAGTCCGCGGTTCCCTGTCATGGCTGGGACCGAGTGATGCGCTCGGGCCGGAAGAGGCGGGCACTCCCACTGACGCCGTCCGCGTACTTGCCATGCGAACAGAAGAAGAGAAAGGCCCTGGGTGTGCCGAGGACTCCGCTCCCGTCTTGCGGGCGTTCATTCGGGACGGGGGGACGTGGCATGAAGTGGCTACACAGGTGGTCGCCGCCGAGTCCGAGCTGTTTTCACGGTCCAGAGGCTTGCTCGAGAGCGACGCTCTGAGCGGCAAACTGGTGGCGCACTTCGGTCTCGGTTCCGTCGGAGCGTCAGTCGCGGTGTTGTTGGCTCAGTCGGGAGTCACTAACCACGCGGCGGTGGACGGGGACCGTCTTGAGGCGGGCAACATGGCACGCCATGACGCGGGGCTCTCCCATGTCGGGCGTCTGAAGACTGACTACGTGGCCTACCGGATTCGGGAGAAGAACCCCTACGCACACGTCGAGAAGTATGCGACTGCAATCACGGGAGAGAACCTGGAGGACTTCCGCTCCGTCGTCCGGCGCAGTTCGCTGGTGGTCTGCTCGATCGATGACCGTGAGGGGAAGCTCCTCGTCAACCGGCTGTGCCTGGAAGAGGGTAAGGTGTGCATCTTCGCCGGCGCGTTCCGACGGGCCTATGGGGGACAGGTCCTGCGGGTAATCCCCGGCGTCAGTTCGTGCTACCAGTGCTTCATCCGCCGGTTGCCGGAGGAAGCCGACGGGCTCAGCAGCTCCAGGCCGGGAGAGGGCCAGCACCAGCAGTACACGGACCGGCCGACGACCATTGAGCCGGGACTGGCTGTCGACATCGCCCCGATCAACGCATTTGCCGCCAAGCTGTGCGTCCAAGAGCTGCTGCGAGGGAAAGAGACGACGCTTCGTTCGCTCGACGAGGATCTGGTAGCGCACTGGTACCTGTACCTGAACCGCCGGGAGACTGACACGCAGTACGAGCAGCTCCGGCCGCTCGGTTTCGGCCTGGATGGTCTGCGCATTCTCCGCTGGTACGGCGTGTCCGCCGAGCGGGATCCGCGCTGTCAGGCCTGTGGTGACTACTTGAGTATCCTCGCGGGGGAGCATGGCATTGACCTGGCTGAGTTGCAGGACACCGAAAAGGCAGACTTGCCCGGCCTTCTGGATGAGCCCGCGAACGATCTCCCCGGAACGAGTGACAGAGCGATGGGATAAGGACGGACAGATGACCTCCACTGAAGAGAAGCAATTCACTAAGGCGTACCGCGTTCTTGAGATCACGGATCCCCGATACCACGGCTACGCGACCGTGCCGAATGGTGGTGCCCGGGATGTCGCTTGGAGGGCGTGGGAACACCTGCTCAGGTTCGCCGCCGAGATGCCTCCAGGGGCAGTATCGGTATCGCTTCGTTACGTGTTTCTCCCCGAAGCCGGACGAGAGCATCCCCAGCTGCGTTTACAGCTCTCCATCGTCGTTCGGGCGGACGAACGGAGCGCAGGTCTAGCGACGACGTCTCTCATTGAACACTCGCCGTTGGGGGAACTCTATCTGCTTCAGGAGGCCGAGCCGCCAACGTTGCCGTGGCGTGATCTTCGCAGTGTATGTCACATCCACCGGCGCGACGCGGCCATCGCTCCCCTGCTGTCGCATGAATGGAACCCGGAAATCCCAGAGGCCTACTTCAGCTGCGACCAGTTTACGGCTCGACGCGAGAACGACTATCTGCTTATGGACCAGGTGGGGGGAGCCCTGCTGCGACCAGTCGTCGTCGATATCTGCGCTGAACCGATGTGTGGCAAAGCGTTGCGCCGAGCCCATGTCGCCTATGGGGCGCGTCTGAGAGCGATCAACCAAACGTGGTGCCGTGAGGACGGGGAGGACGCCCTGCCTCTCTTCGGAGACAGCGAGGAGGCATGGCCAGGGCGGCGCCGGGAGAACGTGCTCAAGCCATACCGTCGCCCGGACCCCATGGCGGACGAGATCAGCCGCCGGCAACGGCGTTTTGGAGAGACGCTCGAGCAGCCGAGACTGCGTTGGCACGCAGTTGCACTGGCGACGGACGAGGCATCGAGCCGTCTCGTGGGCTCTACCGTGGCCGAATGTGCTTTCAGTGAGGGGACCTACCAGCTTTCTGTGCACAGTGATGCCCAAACGCTCGAGCGACTTCGTGATGCCGTTCAGCGGTGTAGACCGCTCGACAGCCGGGTCGCTCCCGTGCTTCTGCTCAGCTCGGAAGCGGCAGGTACCACGGACCTGAGTGGGCTTTGCCATACAGCGACAGCGGACGAACTCCAGGGACTTTTCAGGCTCCCGGTCGGCGGAACTCGTTCGCCGCAGTGCATCCGAATGAAAACGGATCCTCCTATCGCGGGTGCGGACGACAAGATCGTGTTGGGACACGTAGATGGCCATCCAGTTGGTGGCCGGCAGAGGGATGCGACTGCGTGGCCGGCAGGCATCCCGTCGGCGGTCCTGACCAAGCACGTGTTTGTCTCTGGCATGCCGGGAAGCGGCAAGACCACGGCGCTGATGAACCTGATGATCGAACTCCACAAGCGAGGCATTCCCTTCCTGACCATTGAATGCAGCAAACGGGACTTCCGGGCGCTGACGAAGCTGGCAAGAAAAGGCGATGCCGAGAGCCTGTCGCTTGCTCAGGACCTGCAGGTCTACACTCTGGGGAAAGAGGACGTCTCGCCATTCCGGATGAACCCCCTTGCTCTGGCGTCCGACGTAACTCTCCCCGAGCACCTCGACTCCGTCCTCGCGTGCTTCTACGCCGCGATGCCTCTGTCCGGGCCACTTCCGGCCGTGCTGGGCGAGGCGCTGGAACTGGTTTACGAGGGACAAGAGAATGGCGATCCCCCGCCAGTCATGGCAGACCTTGTCAAGGCCGCAGAAGAGGTCCTGAAATCGAAAGGCTACTCGCCAGACGTGGAATCGGACATCCGTGCCGCGATCGAGGTTCGGCTCACGGTGCTGGTGTGTCGCAGCATGGGGAAGATCCTGCAAAGCCCGTCCGCAGTGCCTGCCGTTGAGGCCCTGCTGTCGGGATACAGCGTCATTGAGCTCGACAGGCTGCCCGTCGATCAGAAGTGCTTGACTTCACTCTTCCTGCTCAAGGCCATCCTCGATGAGGTGCGGTCGCTGCCTCCGCACGCCGACGGATTACGCTTCGTGGTTCTCATCGACGAGGCGCACAACGTCGTGGGCTCGACCAGCTCGTCTGTTCGATCAGAAGACCTGGCTGATCCCGGTTCCCACGCATCTGAGTACGTCTGTCGGATGCTCGCGGAGCTGCGGGGGTTGGGTGTCGGCATCGTCATCAGTGACCAGCTGCCAACGGCTGTTGCTTCTGAGGTGGTCAAGCAAACCGGAACGAAATTGGCCTTCCGCCAGGTCGATTTGACCGACCGGGAGATCATCAGCCGGGCGATGCTGCTGACTCAGGTCGAGGAGGAGGATCTGGCCCGGCTGCGCCCAGGGGAGGCCTTCTTCTTCACAGAGGGACTCTACGCGCCACTTCGGATCAGGACGGTCAATCTCCACCAGGACCTGGATCTGGCCCCACCGTCCGACTGCGAACTCGGCAGGATCATCAGGCGTGAACCGTGGTTCAAGGCCAACGCCACGGCCTTGGGCGCTCTCGAGTTCACCTTTGCCAGTGGGCAGAGCGACATCTTCGACGGCGAGAGGGCCAACATCGCCGCGAAGGCCGCCCGACTTCTCTCTTGTCTACTGAGCGCCAAAGCGACCAACGACGACGCAGCAAGACAGCGCAAGTTGGTAGCGCTGCACGCGGAAGTCTGCCCGCTGCAGGAACGCCTCAGATCCCTTTCCAGAGGGTTCCGCAGAACCGTCCTCCCCTCAGTGGAACGCTACTCCCGCCAGGCTGAGCACGACCATCCCTGGCCTCCAGAACTGATCGACGCCTGGGGGGAATTTGCCCGCCGCGTCCACGACGTCACGCTTGCCGACACCGAGAGACTCTTGGGCCTTCTGGGTCGTGTGGTAACAGAATGCGGCGCATCGAGGAATACACGGGTATGAATAGGAGGACAGAACAATGAGCAGGCGACGTGGCGAATCAACAAGCAGGGATGACATCCGTGAGACGGTGGACAGGACCGAGGAAGACCTCGACAGCCGCGGAACGGAGCTGGAAGTACTTAAGGTGGACGTTGAGACGGTCCGGAACGCCGTAGAGAGAATCAACTGGGGTGGGACATCCGATGCGGTCGAGATCATGGAAAGCGCTGTGGACGGTGCCGAACAGGCGGTCATCGATACGCACGGCCGCCAGACGGCGGAATTGGACGAGGTCCAGGCAGAGAACGCTGAACACGGAGATGAGCTGGGCGAGCGATCGGATGTGGACAGGGAGGATGCCGATCACATCTCAGACACGGCCGGGGGGGTATCCACACAGGAGAGCGTCAACGAACTGACAAGGGCGAGGGACGCCGTGCTGCAGGACATCGATTTCCTGCTCGAACAGATCGATCGTGCGCAGACTGCGGGGGAGCGCAGTCAGGAGCTCCAGGACATTGTTGACCAGGCGGTGGGGGCCAGCGGAAGAAACGTGAGGTGAAGTCGTGGACATGGAGAACGGAGAATCTGGTGCGCACCGGCTGGAGTATGACTTCGATGAATTCATCACGTTTAGAGCCGGGTTCTCCGGCAAGATCGGGGGATTGGAGGCGGCGCTGTCCTTTCTGCCGGCGGTCGACAAAGACGGCAACTCGGACTGTCCTTTCGCCGAGAGTCTCTACGCCAAGAAGGAAGAAGCGGCGGAATTCGTGCCGGCCTGGATTGAGGATATGGAGGAGAACTACCTGCCGGCAATCCGTCGGGAAATCGAGAGGACCCAGAGCAATCAGGAGGTCCTAGACGAAGCGGTCAATGAGATGGGGCTCAACGCCGCTCAACAGCAGCTCTACCGAGGCCTGGATCGCCAACAAGGATATCTCCATCGTCTGATCGAGGAGATGCAGAGCATGGAGGAGGACCTTGCCTGGGCAAGGAGGGTCCTCGATAAGTCCAACGAGAGAAAGTGGCCCAAAGGGAACCCGCGCAAACCGGTTGCTGCGCTGCCGGGGATGCTGCCCGGAACCGGGCGTCCTCTTCCGCGAGCCGAGAGCGCAGCGACGGAAGCATCGTCGGGGGGGGCGACCCTCGGCACTGCGTTTGGCCTGTCGCCTTCATTGTCGCCGGAACCCGCTTCCCTTCCTGCAGGGCTTGCAGATCTGCTGTCAGCGGGACCAATGCCGTCGCCTCGGCCGTATCTCTAGGAGGACCAGGAGGGTGGCCATGGTAGAGAGTACGAGAGCAGGAATGGCCCTGCTGGGCTTGGGCGGGGAGCGCCCGGGGGTTGTGGCGCTTTCGGGAGACGGCCGGCACTTAGCGCGAGTCGCGGAACTGGACGAAGGCAACAGCGTTTATGCGTTGGATGCTGCTCCTGATGCGTTGTCGCTTCTCTTGGGGAGCAGAGGGGGGAGTGTCCATTCCGTGCCATTGCCCTCTGACAGCGATCCAAGGGCGGGCGGAGCAGTTGGTGCAGCGACAGGGCTTTCCTCATTCCCTTCCGTCGGGGCCCCAGTGCTAAGCGTGTGCCACATGGGGGAGCATGGGGCCGTTGTCGCTTCTCTGCATGGGGCGTTCCTGTTGCCGACCGGAGACGCGAACGCGGAGCGGGTGATTCTGGAAACTGAGGGAAGGGAAGTGTGTGCTCTGCAGCGCCTCGGACCGCTCTCGCTTGCCGGTCTCACGACGGATGGGCATCTACTGACATGGTCCTTGCCAGGTCCGGCCCTGGAGGCAGGAATCGCTGCCGAGGAACCGCCTGACTGCTGGGCTCTCGTGGCATTGGTGTATGACGTAGCGAGGGGAGCGATCTTCTATCCCGGTCGTTCAGGCACACTCGTCAAATGGGAGCCTGGCGAGCGAGGCGTGGAGACGGCCCCCGCACACGATAGGGGATGGTGCGCGCTGTGCGCCTGTGGGGAGCAGTTGGTCACCGTCGGACGCAGCGACGGGCGCCTTACGGTGTGGGATCTTGATTCGCTGATCCCTATAGAGCACGTGAACGGTGCCCCTAACACAGTCGCCGCATGCCGGCATGGCCTCCCAACAGATCGACGCCTGCTGCTGATCGATACACACGGTGCTGCTCGGCTGGCGACGCTGGAGAGCGGGTCCTTGTCCGCAACTGTCGTGGCGGTTAGAGACTGCCGAACGGTGTGGGCTCTGGATGACCGCCGGTTGCACGCCACGACAAGAGCCGAGGCAGCCAAAGCCGCCCACCGGGTGACACTACAGATCATGTCCCTCAGGGACAAGGGCGATTTGAACCGTGTCGCCGTGTTGCACACGGAGCTGGAAAACCTGGGATATGCCCATGTATCTCTCGCGCTGAAAGCTGAACAGGCGCGGAAAGAGCGGAACGAGATTCAGGAACTCCGAGTCCGAGAGCAGCTGACTATGGCAATGGGCGGAACAGAGCCCCTGGGCAGAGACCTCGCGCTCCGCTACGCGCAGTTGCTTGAGAAGCACTGGCAGCTCGACGCAGCCGTGAGCATCCAGGCTCAGCTCCAGGCTCTGTGGCCATCCCTGTCCCTCCCGTGGGATGCCGACACTCTCACAACCAGATCCGCGGCAGCGGCCCAGACGGATGCCTTGGTTGTCCCGGACATCCCAGTCTCTGCAGTCATGGCGGCATCCCGGGTGACAGGCCGCCCATTGGCCGGGCGGTGGGTGTGCGCCTCTGGCAGGCCGCTGGTCTGCCGGGAAGGGACGCTGACCGTGCACGATATCCATCATCACGTGCAAGACCGGACGTCTGGCGCCGAAGCTGTGGGTGTACTGAAGGAGCTGGGCACTCTCAGGATCGTCAGTCGTGAGGGGGTCCGTTCGGCCGAGGTCCTACTGCTGTCCGAGGACCGCTCGCAAGGCAACGAAGCTTGGCAACTGGGAATCGAGGTAACACCCGCAGGCTCTGACTCGGTGGTGACGGTAATGGCAGTCGTTCGCCCCGCTCTGCTGAGAGACTCTGCACGGGTTTCGGCTCGCCTCGAACAGGAGGGAAGAACGCTTGAGGCCATCGCAACACAATTCCTCAATGGCCTCGGCCGAGTGGTAACAGAGTCCCTGCGCCGGGCAATCACGGTGAGAGCGTCTTGCCGAAGGAGAGGAAACCAGCAATGACTGCACAGGAAAACGGCCAGGACGCCTCAAGCGCGGGAAATGGCGCCGAGAGACCAAGGGCAGGGACGACGGGGGCGCGTGGGGACGGCGGGTTCATGTCGCCCCGACGAACGGAGACCGCGAACCGACCTCTGGCAACCGTGGGAGATTACCTGTTCGGCCGCTACCGGATTCTCGAACGACTGAGTCGGAACGGCAGGTCCGCCGTCTTCAGAGCTACGGATGATGTGCGCCGAGAGACAGTGGCGCTGAAGCTCTTGTTGTTCGGACAGAGGCAGTCTCTCCAGGCCGAAGCCTTCTTGCGGCAGACGCTGGCCATCGCAGAGAGGCTGACTACGGGAGACGCGTTCATCCAGGTCTACGACTGCCATCGGCGCCGAGCAGAGGGAGGAACGTTGGTGGCGATTGCCATGGAATATGCCGACGGCGGATCGTTCCGAGATTGGCTCCACAGCAATGCCGGCGACGTAGGGGCTCGCCACAACGCCGGAATCGACATATTCCGGGACATCTGCTGTTGCGTGGCGGAACTGCATGCCTGCGGGGTGCTCCACTTGGACATAAAGCCTGGGAACTTCCTGTTCTTGCGAGAGGGCATCAGGCTTGCCGATTGGGAGACATCAGTCATCCAGGGCGAGGAGAGCAGTGCCACAGAGTGCGACGGGGCTCAAGGTTGGCGCTATGGGACGACCGAGTACATGAGCCCAGATGTCATTAGGGCCCACAGCGCTGCCGTGCTTGATGAGCGGGCCGATATCTACTCGCTCGGGATCATCCTCCACGAGCTCCTTTCTCCCACCTGCCGCCCCCCGTTCACTGGCTCACGGAGACGTGTGAGGGGTCTCCAGCTCGAAATGGTCCCTCCCGCACCGCCGGGGATTGCGGCGCCCTTCGTCCGCGTGCTTGACCGTATGCTCGACAAGGCCCCCTCGGGTCGCTATCGGACAGTGGATGAGATCCTCAGCGAAGTCGATCCGACAGACCATGGCAGTGCCGGGGGGGGAGCCCCACGTCCCGGAAGCGCAGAGGAGTGTGTGAAGCTATGGCACGACGTCGAGCTCAAGATGGCAGAACGGAGCTTCGCAGAGGCTCGACATCTGTGCGACGCCATCCTGGAGTTGGTGCCAGATGATCCCCATGCACTTCAGGTGAAGGGACAGATTGAGGGGCGTTTTGCGGAGGCCGAGGGGATCTATGCGCACATCGCCAACACGATGGGAAGCGCCGATCTGGAGGAAGCCCTTGGTCTTGTGCAAGAAGCCGTGGACATCTACCCGGAGCACCCGGCCGGCAGAATGGTCCAGACACAGCTTGGCCAACGCGGGGAGAGTTACAGGCAACACATGGCGCTGGCTCGCAAAGCAATAGAGGCGGGTGACCTCATCTCGGCCTGCTGCTATGCCAAGGCCGCGTGCCGTGTCAATCCCGGCTCCCCGATACCGGAGGCGATGCTCGCGAGGCTGTCGGAGCGATTGGAGCTGAGACGGTCCCTGAAAGCACAGGTGGAGCGGGCAGTCGCCAGCCGGGACTTCGGCCGAGCACTGCATCTGGCAGAGGAGCTGGACAGGATGGACGCCCAGCGTGTGTGCAAGCGGACGAAGGAAAGGCCCGGTCTGGTCGGACGCCCCCAACCAACCACGATCCGGTAACAGAACGGAGAAGCTGACGGAATACAGGCTGTGTAGCGCATGGACCGTAATTGGCACGGTGTCAGGTGACGCCGCCTACTGACCTTCCGGAAGGAGGATTACAGATGCTAACAGCCGAGATAGGGCACCCCCCGACGCCGCATACTCCCCCCCGTGTTCCCTGTCCGCTGAGCCGCCTTCCGCTTCTCGGTCTGGCCCAGCGGATCGCGCGTCATTCGGATCGGCAGGCGTTGCACGAGTTCCACAATGAGCGGACACCGTTCCGTCGGTCCCACGGGTCCCGAATGCGTTTCGTCGAGTTCCTCAGTCTGCTACGTTCTGTTTCCGCGAGAGAACGTCCTACCGAGCTTGTGGATCGGGCACACGATCTGACTCTCGACAAGTTCATGCGTTTGCCGGCAGAATCGTCGGCTCGGGACGCAGGTGAAGGAGAACGCGGCAGGCTAGGGATCGACTGCCGGCGGTACTTCCTTGCATTCTCCGAAGCCGTGAACGGCAACGGGAAAGGGGATGAGCTGTGGGACGAACTCACTGCCGCCAACGTGCTGCAGAACTTCGTCTCCCGGCACTTCCGTCTCTCGCTGTATGAATGCCTGCGGAGCACGGATCGAACAAGGTACGTCTGGCGGGTGAACGGCTCCGAGGTAACGGTCTTGATGCCCCGAGGCATCGCCGGTTCGCAACGCCGCGCGTGGCTTCAGGCCCATGTTCCAAATCCCGACCTGTCGCGTCCGGGGGGACGTGACCGCATCCAGGTCATCATCGACGAGTCTCTCGGGACCCAGAGCTTCCATTCTCTCGACGCCGACGACGGGCCACTCCACCTCGATGGAGCGTGCGAGCCAGCGTTTGATCCTTGGTCAGGGACCAGCGATGTCAGTATGGCGGGATTGGCAGAAGCGGTGGCGAACGAAAAGGCCGCGAACATCGATGCTCAGCGCACTGCAATACGGGCGCTGGGGCCGAGCAAGCTCCGGAAGCTGGTGCTGGAGATTTTCGCCGAACTCTCGAACGGGACCTACTCAGGCCAGACCATTGCCAAGCGGCACGGGCTCAGTCCGCCGACGTTCTCGCGTTTCGCTGGACTGGCCGCGACGTCTTGGAAGGACACGGACGCCAATGGGCCGCGCATTCCCGACTTGTGGGCGAACACGGCCTATGTGCTCACCATGGACCCAGTCTTCATGGAAGTCGTGGATGCGATGGGACTGTTGGGCGTTGTCAACGCGTCCGCCAGACAGGCTAGGACGGCGCGGAAAGGCGGTGCCAGATGAGCGATCAACTGCTGTTTCTACTTGAGCTCATTGAAGCCATGGATGCACCCGATTCCTGGCCCGCCATAGCAGCTGCCCTGGGACGCATCCAAATGCTCGGCGCATGTTTTGAGAACCGAGATGATGTGCTGCAATCTCGGGCCTTTGTCGCTGAGGTGGCACGAGCATGGGGAGTGGTATTCGAGGTCGCTCGCGATGGACGGAGAGTGGGGCTACTCGAGCCAATCGGTGGCCCGGAGACGAACTCACTCCAGGAGATTTCCCCAGGGCATTACACCATCAAGCTGTTGACCGGCTTACTCATATGGGAAGGTGAATTCGCGCCGAAAGATGTATTGCTGCGGGATGCCTACCGGGACGGCGAATGGCCTGCCGCCGCGGGTGACACAAAGCCGGAGCTTCGCGGATGGAAACTGTTCGGAGGACGGGCAAGGATGGAAATCCTGCCCGGCCAAGATGCAGGAACCATGAGGATCACAATCAATGCCTGAGCGCAGTCCCAACACCAACTATGTGGTCGGGCGGGCCATCTCTGTTCTGGTCTTGACACACACGGATGACGCCGTCGCCGCAACCACGGCCATCCACGCTGAGGCCCTCCCCGGTGGGCGACGGCGTCGCCTGTCATGGACGGGGCCAGTTCGGTTCGAATGCCGGGTCCGACGCCATGTGGCGAGGGTGGTTCTGCCCATCGTCGATGCCATCGGGCACGCACTGGGGCTTAAGCGTGGATCATTCGAGTTGTCCGCGACTAACATCGGTGCCGCATCAGCGATTGACGCAGGGGTGCGTGTCGGAGGCATGTCTGCCGATCTTCCCATTTTCCTGGCGATTCTGTCGGCCTACCTCGAACTCCCGCTGACCGATGACGTAGTGAGCACCGGGCACATCGCATCAAAGGCAGGCGATGTTCGAACGGTGGGCAACATCCCTGCGAAGCTGCGTGCCGCGATCTGGGCCCCAAGGCACCACGTGTTTGTGTGCCCCGACGTCGATGCCGATTGCTCCGTGGAGGCCCTGTTGCATGGGGAGTGGGAGGATGCTACGGCGGCGCTTAGCGAGGCTAGAGGTGACATGCGAGTGGTGCCCGTCAACGACCTGCTCGAGCTTCTCGAAGCGGTCCTCTCGCCCCAAGCAGTTGTCCTGGCAGGACTCAGGGCGGGCTTCCACGGCCATCGCTCAACACCTGCCGGCGATGGGAGTCTCCCTGAACGCATAGGCGGCTACCTAGCGAGTATGGCAACCGAGGCGTTGGATTCCGTGGTTGGGGAAGCCCTTCTCGGTGCCGATAGCGAAGCGTCACGCGGCTTGCTCGATTCTTGGGCATTGTACCACATTCGCCGGGGAGAGTACCCCACATCGGGTGGGGCATGGCTCCGGGGATTGCTGTCTGCCGTTCCGCCAGCCACGCGGCGGTTGAGGCTTGATTACCCGCTTCTGGATGCCGGTCTCCGAGATGGCCTGCTGGATTTGGCTCCAGCCTGCTCGATCAAAGATGCTGCGCTCCTGCACGTCACGGTCACCGACGAGGCTTCCGCAGCAGACACGTCGCGTGGGGGCTCTGTCCAGAGGCCCGAAGCAGATATGCGTGGCAGTGATGCGTTGGTGGCACTGTTGGACAAGATCAGCGCGCAGTCGCTGGCCGAACGGGTAGGCCTTCCGGTGGACGCAGCCCGGGCATCTTACGTGTTGGACAGCGTCTTGGTTCGCTCTGCGGACGAGTTTTTCGAGGCAACGGGAGCCTTCTACTTCCACCTGCTCAGGAGTCTCGACGCCGTTGGCCCCGGAAGTACGGCCAAGGATCTGGGACCCGAGGCCCACGACATCATTGAGGAGGCATTCCGCCGGGAGGGAGGAATTCGCGCCGCCGTTGTTGAGGGGATGGAGGGAACGTCCGGAGGGATGAGGTCCGTGCTGGACCGCATGACCGAGCTCCTGAAATCCAAGAAGCGGGAGCAGTTCATCCGATACGCCTTTGGGCAGGCCCTCGACCCATTGGACTACGACGGACGAGTGGAACTGATCGGGTCGCTCTTGAGCCGTCTCAAAGCCGACTTGCCACGGGACCTGGCGGAAGCCCCGCCCGAACGCTTCGCCTCGTGCTTCGACGCGGTTGTCCGCGCATACGCGCAGTCAATTGAGAATGTCAGCATGCTATTGCGTGCCATGTGAGAACCCATGACAAGAGAAGGAGATCCAAGATGACTCGAATCCACCAACTGCTTGCAGCACTCGATGAACGACGAATCGCTCAGGACGTGGGAATTCCGCAAGACGAGGCTCGGATGTCTTTCCGACTCGAGCGCAACACGGTTCGGGACTGGGATGAGTTCGAGGCGATCATCGGCGCCTACTACAACCATCATAGCTCCCGCTGCATTGCGGTTGGCGCGAGGATGGCTCCACGGGATGCCAGGACTGAAGCAAAAGAGATCCTGGAGCAGGGATACCGACGGCAAAACGGTACGGTCATCAGTGCCTACAACGCCGCCCATGACGGTACTGATGGCGGTCTCCGGATGGTGCTCGACATGATTGCCGATGCACTGCGGGAGAAAGCCGTGGCCAACTACGTTCGGGATGCATTCGATCGCTTTGTCAGACCGACCGCGTGGGACGAGAAGGTGGAAATAGTCGGCCAGCTTCTGCAACTCAGCATGGTGCCCCTGGATCCAAGTATCGATCGGGAGACCCCAGAGCGCTATGCGCACGATTATACGGAACTCGTCACGGCGTATGCCAGTGGTCTGCGGGCTGTGGGGAACCACTTCCGCCGGCTTTGACAATCATCCTCCACACCGGGCGAAATCTGTTCTGTGCCTATGCGGGGCGATTGCTTCTGGGGGTCGTCTCAGCATAGCAGAAGAAAAGGATGAACAGGATATGAACGCTACCCTTTCTGGTCTTCTCCGTTCACTTGAGGCCATTCCCGACGACGTCCAACGATGCGTGGATAAGGCACTCAATGGCTTTGTGGTTGCCTCCGGCCGTATCACGGACTGGGACGCGTACTGCGGCCTTCTTGCAGCGTTCTACGCCCGTCTGGAGTCCGCCGTTCTCGGTATCAACCCGCCGCGGAAACCGAATATGGAGTTCGACTTCTCCCGCTGCGTTCGTCTGATGGAAAGGACCATGTATGGAGAGAGCGCCATGCAGGCAGGCTTCGAAGTGGCCAGGACTGGCACGGAAGGAGGCGTGCGCCAGCTCCTGGGGAGACTGGCTGCCGCCTACGGGCAGACTTCGGCGTCGGACCAGGCCAGAGCGTTGGTCAGCCTGTATTGGGAGAAGAGAACGCATCCCCAGCTCTTCTCCGACATGGACGAGTATATCGCCGCGTACGGGCACATGTTGCCTTCGGAGGCGCTGGAGGGCAACGCGCCTCGGATCCGAGGGAAGTTCTGGGAAGCTCTGGCTGCCCATCCAGTCGTAATGCGCTCGCCACTGCGAGCGGTGCGCTGACGGCAGGCCCGACGACCAGCGCCGATCCAAGGCGCGCCCCCAGATCAACGCTTAGGTGGGGCGCCACCTCAGACTGAAAGCGCATGCAGAGTTCTGCCGCCTAGCGGATAGAGAGAACCGTGTTCTGTTCGCTCTCTGGGCCAAGTCCAGCCGAATGAGACCGTGGGTGATGTAGCCTGCCGTGAGGGATGACGATGTCCATAGAAGCTGCGATGGTGGCCAGAGCGCGACCGCAGATAATGGCCAGGACGATTGCGGCCATGGCAACTGCGGAGGCGGGCAAAGGGTGCTCTCCCGACCTGGCTGACGTTCCCGTGCGCCTTGAGCCCCCTTACATGGCGTTGGGGCAACTGGGACCGGGGCGGCCCTCCGAGAATCCGCCTGCCTTTGTGCCGGACGACGATCCCGGCGGGTTCATCAGGTTGAGAGTGTGGACGGCACCCGAACAGAAGCCCGATTGGAGTCATGCGGAGCTATTCCTGAAACAAATGTATGGCCTCGGTCACAGAGCTGGCTTCGAAATCGTGGGTAACGAAGATGAGATCTCTACCAGCATCCTCTGTCAACCGTGCGACGTGCCAGTGGTCGTCACAGCCTTCGAGGCGCAGTTCGAACACTGTGAGGTGACGTTGTGCGCGGCCGACCCGCTACAACAGGCATTGTCCTCGCCCGAGTTTCAGCTTCGATTCAGGGATTTCCTCCCGCCTCCTCCATACTCCCATCTGCTGACGAATCTCACTGAACTCAAGACTACGCCTTTCGCCTCCCTCTTGATCGCGCTCGGCAGGATCCGATCACCATGCCTCGGATTCTACCAGTGTCTCTTTGAGCCCGTTGACCCGGGACATGACTGGCACCGGAATGTCCAGGCTCTGTTGGATTTCGAGTACATCGCCAAGCTCAACTCAGGGTCGAACCTGATGAGGAGCTACCTCCAGCAGGCTCCCTCCGGCGATCTCCGGGGCATGGCTGAAAACGTTGAGACCAAGGCGCACAGCGACAAGCCCTTCTTCGCATGTGCGGTGCGGGTGGGAGTTCTGGGAGAGCAAGATACTGAGGCCGTCGGCCACTTGAACGCCGCTTCGACGTGCCTATCTCTCTTTCAGCATGGCGGGAAGAGGATGGAGGCGGTGAGTGGTGATGCCTACTTCAACCGTTACCCGGAATCAACTGTGCGTCGGATGTTGACAGATGCCGTGTCATATCGCCCGGGGTTCCTGCTTAACTCACGAGAGCTTGTGGGTTTGGCACACGTCTTCCCCGTGGAGAAGTCAGGTCTTCGCGACCTCCCGCTTCGTCCGCTCGAACCCCTGGCACGCATCAACAGTGAACTTCAGCGCGGAACCCAGATTGGCAATGCCGAATACGCTGGAAGGGTTTTCCCAGTGTGCATCCCAGAACTGGTGAGATACCGAGGAACCCACATATTGGCATCGACAGGCATGGGCAAGACGGTCGCCATGATTCGCATGGTCCTGCAAGACATCGTGGCCGGCAAAGGGATCGCCTTCATCGACCCGCACGGCGACGCGGTCCGGGATATCCTGCGGCTCATTCCGGAAGCTCTGCATGACCGCTGCATCTATTTCGACCCGGGCAATCCCGAATGGACTCCGCTCTGGAATCCACTTCATCTCTCCCCCGGGGTTGACCGCCACAGGTTGGCGGATAGCATGATTGCCGCGTTCCGGCATGTCTGCAGAGATTGGGGCGATCGGCTCGGGCATGTGATCAGGAACGGTCTCGTTGGCCTGCTCTACACCGACGATCCCTGTCTATATGATCTCTACATGCTGACTCGACGTGACAGCCAAGAGGGGCAGGCCGTCCGCGACAGGATCCTCGCCGTCGTACAGGACGAAGCAGTTAAGCTCTTTTGGGAAAGGGACTTCAAGCACGACTACAGGGCGAGCGAACTGGCGTCGCCAAAACACAAGCTCTCACAGCTGGTTTCCGCTGGGCCAGTTTCATCCATGTTCAAGCAACGCGAAAGCAGGATTGATTTGCCTACAATCATGGACACCGGCATGATTCTCCTTGTCGATCTGTCCAAGATCGGACCGGACATCCGTGACACGTTAGGTGGTCTGATTCTGAACAGTCTCCTTGATGCGACTCTCAGTCGGACGAACCAAGCCAGGGACCAGAGACGACCCTTCTCCGTCTACGCCGATGAAGCCCACCTTTTCCTGGCAGCCGACGCAATCGAGGGACTTGTCACCCAAGCGCGGAAGTTCCGGGTGAGTTTCTGTCTCGCACATCAGTACCTACGCCAATTCACTGCATCGCGTGTTGATGGGCTATCCACTGTGGGTACGACGATGGCGGGGAGGATAGACAAACACGACGCACAGTATCTTGCCAAGGACCTCCAGGGCCTCGTCGATCCCGCCAAGCTCACGGCTCTTGACCCATACGAGATGATCGCCCGTATTGGGGGTGATGTCGTCCGTTTCAAGACACTCGATCAGCCAGCACCAGGCCCTGAGGAGCTCGCGGATCGCATCGTGGAAAGGTCGCATCAGCTCTACTATCGCAGGGCCTCGGAACTCAATGGGCCGGGATGGACACGCTCGGGAGACCAGGGCGTTCCTGGGGCAAGGATCGCCGGCCCTCAAGCTGACGAGTGGCACTTCGCTGATGACGAGCTGGCCTATGAAGAGTTCTGAGCGACAGATCTCCCCGCAGTCGGCCGTTGAGGAGTTGCTCGAGTTGATGACAGACGAACGGTTCACCCGACATATAGAGGCATCGCTTGAGCAGACGGCCATGGCGTTCGAATCGCCTCCCTGCCAGGTCGTGTCCGCAGCCGACCTTCTAGAGTGTGTGGCCCACTTCACGCAAGTGGCAGTCGCAACCGTGCTGTCGGGACAGGCAATTCCGGAATTCGAGGCGCAGGAGCAGGCGCTGGAGATTCTCGACCGCCATTACGTTTCCGGCCCTGCGACGGGACACGAAGCCGCAATTCTAGCGGTCATCGAGCTTGGCGAGGACGCTCTCCCGGACATCATTGAAGCGCTCAAGGTCGGGATGAAAACGCACTTCCAGTCCCGACACATGCGCTGGGCCTACAGCCGTCTGGTCAGTTCGCGACCATGGCGCGAGCGATGTGCCATCGCAGCGGCCTGCCGCGACCGCCTGAGACATCTGTTGCCCGACGCTCTGCTGGACCTGGCTCCGCATCGCCTCGAACCGGTCCTACTCGATGTCCTCACCGCCTATGTCGGCTGCACGAGTACACTCTTCCAGGTCGTTTCAGGCTGACACGTCCCGGACTTGAAATCCCCATGCCGTTTCTGCCGCCTTGTTTGTGAAGGCCACACGCAGGCGAGCTGCGAGGCCAGTCAAGCGCAGACAGGAGTGCCAGATGCCCCGCAGGCGCAACACATCGGAGAAGCTCGAGCTCTTCCGCCGCCTCTTCACCGGCCGGGCCGACGCATACGGCACATACGACCCGAAGACGGCTCGTGTCTGGCAGGTCAAGGAGCCGGTCACAGAAGCCGTTCTCCTGGCCCATCTGCGCGGACAACAACCATATGGCCTCTACCTATTGGGCGGAGACACTACGTCGGCATTGGTCATAGACTTCGACGACGGGAATCCCGATTCCGCCAAGCAGTTTGCCGGTGCGGCACAGGGCTCCGGCCTGCCTGCCTACATTGAGCGCAGCAAGTCGAAAGGCTACCATGTGTGGATCTTCTTCGCTCAAGCTGGAGCCAGTGCACGAACCGCCCGAGCGATCGCTCGACAGCTCCTGGCCTCTCTCGGACGCGAAGATGTGGAGGTCTTTCCTAAACAAGATGCTCTGGACGCCCGGACCAGCTATGGGAACTTCATCAATGCTCCCCTGTTCGGCCTCCTGGTCCCGGCGGGCCGGACCGTGTTCGTCGATCCCTCCCAGGACATGAAGCCGTTTCCTAACCAATGGGATTTCCTCGAACACGTCAAACTGGCAGACGATGCGATGTTGCAGGGGGCACTGCAAGGTGAGGGGGGGCGAGATGAAGCACCGGCACGAGAGCCCGTGGCGACTGTGCCGGCACCGACATCGAAGCGATTCATGCCCCGGCCATCCCTGCCGATCTGCGCCCAGCGAATGCTGAGCGAAGGTGTGACGGACAACCAGCGCGTGGCGTGTTTCCGCCTGGCCATACACTTCAACCGCCTCGGATTGCCTTTCGACATCACGGTCATTGCTTTGAGGGCCTGGGCGCAGAAGAATCGACCAACTGGCGTCAAGCGAACAATCACAGATGCTGAGGTCGAGCGCCAAGCCGACAGCGCCTACAAGAAGGCCTATCGCGGCTTCGGCTGCGACGAACTGGCGGTGCGCCCCTTCTGCGCCAGCGAATGTCCTCTGTCGTCGAGACATACCCAAGCAGACACAGCGTCGGGACCAAGGATGCCCGAGGTGGGGGACGCGTGATGGCGAGCGCCACAAAACAGATTCTTGATACGATCTTCGCGAGCTCGGACTATGGCCTGGACGACTATCTGCGTGACCTCGGGCTGAAGTCACCGGAAGCTGAGCCAGAAAAGCTGGCGCGACAGCGTCTGCTGACGAACAAGCAGGCGTGTGAGTATCTGCAGATTTCGCCGACCACGTTGTGGCGCCTGGTGAAGCAGAGGAGGATCAAGACGGTCAATCTCCGTGGACGCGCCCGGTATGACGTCCAGGAGCTTGATCGGTTCATTCGCCGCAGCCAGAGATAGATGGCTATCGCAGTAAGTGTCGGGAAGCCTGCAATACCAGAGCCACTCAAGCCTTGTCGGTCGCCTGCATCATGGCGGCAGCGAGGCCGTGGATGGCTTTGATCTCAGCCGGCGTGGCCTTATGCAGCTGTTCCCGGACACTTCTGACCAGTTCGGTATCGGTCCCATCCGGCAGGGGCAGTGGAGTCCCACCCCCGAGGAAGTTTGGCATGCGTTGCATCGCCTCACGTTTGGCTTCGTCCGAGGCGTGATCCATGTACATCTTGGTCATCTCGGGCGTCATGTGACCGACCAAGCTCTGGACCAACGGCAACTCGAGACCGTTCATGCCTGCCAGGTAAATGAAGGTGTGGCGGAGCGAATGGGCGTCGCGGACACTGGCGCGCCGGTCACGTCCCTCTATCACTCGGCTGGATTCGATCCCGATCCCGCCTTTCCGTCCCTTCTTGGTTTCCCGCCCCTGGAGAAACTTGGTCAGTGCTTTGCCGATGCCGCCACGCAGTGGGAACGTCACCTTCTCACCACCGTTGGGCAACTCCACTACCTTGCTCGTAAGGTAACGCCGGACAAGCTCAGGGAACACGTACTCCCCGTCGCGTTCGAGCGTCGCCAGGTATTTCTGCAACGCTGGCATACAAGGAATACGGAGTTCAGCAGCAGTCTTGTTCCGGTCGGTAGTGATCAAACTGTGGTCAGGAGATATCTCCTGCCACTGCAATGTACAGATATCCCCTTCGGAGAGGCCTGTGTTGACGCCCACCATGAACAGTGGGTAGAACCACTGGCCGCGCGCTGCCTTCTCGATGCGGGTGAGTTCCTCGAACGTGTATACGTCGCGCTTGGCGATCTTGCCCTTCAGGCTGAGTGGCTGGATGTGCCCGAAGGGGTTCTGGGGCATGGCGGCCTCGTCCTGGAGCGCCCTGAAGACCATCTTGCAGCTCAGAAGGTACCGGTTGGCCGTGTTCGCCGACACCTTCTTGATGCGGTGCTTGTATTCAACATCTTTGCCTTCCCCGGTCCGGCGGTAGGAGATCGACTTCTCGTATCGACCTTCAGTTCGGATGCGATGTACGTACTGCTCGGCCATCCGTGTGGTCACATCATTGATGACCTCGATCTCGGCATGTTCACCCGACAGAAAGGCCAGGAAGTCCTGCCAGCGTGCATGGTGGTTGAGAATCTCTCGCTGGCTGGTGTTGTATTGCCGGGGTTTCTTCAGGAAGCTGGCCCAGGCCTCGGCCAGAGGAATGCGCTTGCCACCCGACAGCTGCTCCCGGTAATTCTCTATGACCGCCTTCTCTGTTTTCTGCGCGTACAGATCCTCCTGAAACGCCTTCTTCCTGGCCTCGACCCTCTTGGCCTCCCGCTCGTGGGTCTCTCCCGTACTGCCGCGGAAACGCTTGCCACCAACATAGAACTTGTAGTAGTAGGTGGGGGACAGCTCCCCGTTGGGCATCTTCTTCCGGAAAACGGACATGGCCGGGGCACTCCTTCTGGGGCTCGTGCAACGTGCCGCAACGGTGCGGAAGCCAGTGGAAGGCGTCGTGCCTCCGTTGCTGATTATGGCCCCAATATAGCCCCAATCGCCCCATATACAAGCTGTTTCGTGCTTAGCACCTATGGACTGGGGGTCAAAAGGTCCGGAGTTCGAATCTCCGCATCCCGACCATTTTTTCTACTGAGAATCAACGAGTTACGCTCAAGCAGCGTAGCTCGTTTCTTCTTTCCTGCTCCGATCTGCTACGTGGTTTGCCGCATCAGTTATTGCCTTCCTGCACGTTTTGACCTGTCTTAACCTGTGTCAACTCATGGTGATCTGTAGGGGGTGACCATGCCACGAATGAGCAAAGCGGCCCAGTCAGCGCCGGAGCTTCCGCAGGGTCACACGACTCTCCCCGCTCCAAGCACCGCTACACCAGGCAGCCACCATCGTGCTTTCCGTGTCATCCGCGACGAATGCGCGAAAACACCACTTCGAAGTTGTGTGGCGCAAGTTCTGCACTTCGGTTTCCTGGTGCTTCCTGCTTCTTCTTTTCGCTTCTGCGTTCCTGTCTTTGCTGCTGTCTTCGGCCGGGTGCGTTCCGCCCGCCGTGGAGAATGGGTCTCTAACTCGTCGTAACGGCGAAGATAGCGGGACGCAGCCCCGCGCCTTCTCAAGGCACGGCTCCCAAAGCATCTGATGCGTAGCATTCGAGAGAAACAGACATGAGTGATGCCAAGGCGTCGCCAGGCGAATCAAAAGTCCGGGATTTGGTCGGTGATCCGTATTCACGCTTCGTCGCGTTCGCCCACAGAGTCGATAGCGATCTTGGTCCGTTGACGCTGATCTGGAAGTACTACAAGCCAACTGGTTGGTTCAAGAACGGGATGATCAAGAAGAGGAGAGTGTTCCTGTTCATTCCGCGAGAAAGTGGATTCACCTTCCGAATGGTCTTCAACGAGGAGGCCATCGCGATCGTCCGAGATGAGGACTTTCCCGATGTCGTCAATCAAGGGCTGGACGAGGCGAAAAAGTACCCCGAAGGGAAGCCCTTTGACCTCGACGAAGCCAGTTTCGATCTTGATCTCGCCGCGAGGCTCGTCGACGTCAAACTCCGGTCAACAAAGTAGCAGGAACACCCCGTGTCGTTGCGAGTGTCTGGTCGGGATAGCGTCCTAGAGTTGTAGTGACTCGAACTCAAACAACTCGAAAGCTGCGGATATGCGCCTTCCGCTGACCGGAGAGATGGCGCCAATCCCGACCTTTGGCGCACAAAACGTGGCTTCCCAGATCCTCCCAACCGGCCTCCATTTCTGACCGTCGAGACTCATCACACTAGTGTAACGGTAGCCACGTTTGGTGATCCGCAGCCAGACAAGGTCTGCCTCAACAGGTGACGGTGTCCCCGAGTTCATGTAGACGCCATCGATCTCGCACCCGGTCTCTATCTGCCGCGTCCCAGCCCAAACATGGGAAAGCCGCTGGTAGTTGTTGTGGTCCTGATAGACACAAAGGAACGCCTGCTCGAACGGCTTCTCCGGAGCAAAGCGTACGCGGGTTGTGACCCGGAAATCCCCGGGTGGGGCATGCTGAAGGAACACGTTCCGGGCATCCGCCCTCTCCTGGTGCAAATCGCCATTGTGTGTGGTGATGGTCAGAGCCCCGTGCCCCAGACTCCATGTTTCAGGGACCTCGTTGAGGACGGTCCAGTGCTGTCGGTCCAAGGTCGGTCCATCGAAGTGATCGGTCTGCGCCATTCCGAACGATGGGGCCCCGGAGGGCATCGGCTGGGGTGTAGTCGTTGGTCCGACTACGCTGATACTCAGCGTGTCTTCTTTCCTGCCGGTCAACAATCGGTCAATGGCCAGCTGTCGTGCCCCACCGGCAGACTTGTGCCGATGGGTGTGGTACACCAGAAAGAGCTCTTGCCCGTCAGGTGACCGAACGAGCCCATTGTGGCCTGGACCGGATGCGGTATGCGAGCGTTTGAGGATGGGGCTCCTCTGCGGCTTGTTCCACGGGCCCAGGGGGGATGATGAGACGGCATAGCCGACCGCGTAACCCGGACTACCGAAGCCGCTCCCGGAGTAAAGCATGACATACATGCCCTCCTGCCTGAAAACCACAGGGCCTTCGTTGATTCGGCCCTCCCATGGCTGGTCCGGCGCCAGACAGAGGACACGTTCCCCGGCCAATTCCGTCAAGTCAGGGGTCAGCGGCGCCACAAAAACACGATTCGGGAACTCCTCCACGAAGTACAGATAGGCTCTGTCACCGTCCCTGAAGACGTGCGCATCAATGCAGGACTTCCCATAGTCGAACATGGGCGCCCGCACATCCACGAAGGGACCTGTAGGCGAACTGCTCCGAGCGGCACAGACGCGTCGGTTCCGTTTGTCGTCCCTCTTCGCGCGGGCGCTGTAGTGCATGACGAAAGCTCCGTCTTGGGCGACGACCTCGGGGGCCCAGAAGTCGAACTGCCCCCAGCCGTCCGATGCCTTGGCGAACGCCTCGCTCCGGTAGCGCCAGTTCACAAGATCACGACTGCTCCATACGAGGAATCCCCGACCGGGCCGAGATGTGCCGTACACGTAGTATGTGCCCTCGTGAACCATGGCGTGTGGGTCCGCCAGCAGGACAGGAAGCGGATTGCAGTACGTGGTCTGTGTCGCGCTGTCAGCGATTGAGTGACTACTCGAAGCGAGCACCAGCAGGACGCAAAGCAGAAGCCGGGGGCCGTGGGCCCCGACAGGCTCACGCTTGTTCCATCTGCGGTCTGGTTGGCGGTATGTCACCATACTCACGTCACTTTTTGGCATGCCGGTTGGGGTTCTAGGACGCCTCCGGCTGGGAGAACTTCAGACGCATCGCCTCGATCACGGTTCCACCGAGGCAACCATCTCTAAAGATACCGCCCGGCCCTCCCCGGGCAAGACTATCCCTCACGTGGCCCAGGACCGTCTGTGTATCTTCCCTCGTCGATCTTCTGTGCCAGCGGCGGCGCGTGGGAGTTCCGAGCCCTCGAGACAACTGCCTATGCAAGACTCCGCCCGCAGGGAGGCGAAACTCCCGCCCGCCGCCACTAAAGTGTCCATTGGCAGAAAGACGTTCCCGCCACATGCTCCGCCCGAATCAGGGGCAGTGCGTCTCCATCAGAAAGACATCCAGATGCGTTCATACACCATACTCCTCGTGCCGCCCCTTCTTCTGGCATCCGCCGTTCGGGCGGAGCACCGAACGCCATTGTCGGAGTCCTGGCAACTGCAACCGGCTGGGCGAGCCGACATCACAACCGTGGGCGACAAGTGGACTGAGGGAAGCAATGCGCCCTGGTCCTGGAAAGGACCCTTGCGCCGCCCCAAATTCTGGAGCGACCTGGATGTCAATACCGTCCACTCACTCTGGTACAAGCAGACACTCACCATTCCCGCCCCACCGGAAGGGCACCGTTTCCTGCTGGACTTCCACCGCATTGAAGGTGACGCGATTGTCTTCCTCAATGGCAGGAGGATAGGCGAGCTGCTGCGACCTGGAGGAGAGGTAGAGATCTCTGATGCCATTTGCCCCGGCCCGGAACAGGAACTCCTCGTCTTCCTGACGCGGGACTACACTGGCATATCGCGCGGCTTCGAAGAGGACCCGCTGCGGTACCGGACCCGCGGCCCGAAAGGGCGGAATCTGCCAACGGTCCGGTGGGGTCTGGGTATCAGTGCCCCCGTGGAGCTCATCGTCCGGCCGAAGCCGGCGGCAATCGCCGGGACCTTCGCCCGCCCTTCGTGGCGCGGGAGACGTCTCGAGGTGGATGTTGATATCGAGACATCTGAAGCCGTCCCCAACACCCATCTTGAGTTGATCGTGGCCGACGCAGACGGCACCGCCGTCCTGACCACCACCGGTGCCCCTATGAGCCTGCCGGCTGGGCGCACAACCAGGACTGTGACTGCTCCCTGGGAGAACCCCATCCCCTGGGAACTCGAAGCCCCGTACCTCTACACGCTGGCGGTTCGCCTCCACGGACCAGACGGCGTCCTGGACGGCCTCGCCGGACAACGCTTTGGCTTCCGCGAAATCTGGACCAAAGGTCGCGACGTATTCCTCAACGGCCACGTCTCGCGCTGGCGCATGGAATGGACGGCGTTCGGCGTCAACGCTAATTCAGTCTCCCTGCTTCGGCTCCTGGGCCGCAATGTGCTCTACGCCCAGAACAACCCTACCGCCTGGTGGTGCGACTGGACGGAGACCCCCTACTATAGGGCGGAACTTCTCGAGCTTCTGGATCAGACAGGCATCGGTTTGCTCCTGCCCGTTCCATCCATAAGCGGAATTCGGGACCTCCTGCTGCACGATGAGAGAGCCCGGGCCGACTTCCAGCGGGAGATGGCCCTGTGGGTCCGCCGCTACCGCAATCACCCCTCCATTCTGGCGTGGTCGGTCAGCATGAACTCGTTCAATCCCCGGGCTGCCGTTCACCCGGAGACGATGGGACAACGGGTTGACTACTCGCACCACCAGGCGAGAGCCATTGAGGATGCCGTCGCAATGGCGAAAGCCAACGACCCCACCCGCCTGGCCTATGGTCATGCGGACGGCAACCTGGCAGACCTGGCAACCGCAAACGTGTACCCGAACTTCGCCCCTCTCCAGGAGGTCGAAGACTGGCCGGAGATCTGGGCGACCAAGGGCGACATGCCATTCATCGCTGCGGAGTACGCACTGCCCTATGGGGGCTCTTTCTACAACAAGACGCAGTTCCTCGGCACTGAGTTCGCTGCCATGTACTTCGGGAATGAGGCCTACCATCAGGAACCGGACGCATTGCTGCGGAAAACTGTGGACATCGGCCTGGGCAACCGGGGCCACGGCAACTCTCTGGCCAAGGCCGTTCCGGATTTTCCCATGTACTGGGCATTGCGAAGCCTCTACGTGACCCACAGCGATCGCGCGTGGCGGACATGGGGCGTCCTGGCCTGGCATTACTTCAACTTCGGCATCGGCTACGGGGATCCACCGGGCTACACCGGCAACCGGTTCAACCGCTACGCCGCGATGCGGAAGCCGGTCACGGGGCGCCCCGACTGGGCCAACCCGAACTACGACATGCACGGGACCGCCATGCAGCCGCTTCTGGCCTACATCGGCGGTCATCCCGTCTTCACGGACAAGACGCACGCCTACCACGCCGGCGAAGACATGATCAAGCAAACCGTCCTGCTCTGGGACGGTCCCGGACGCCCCGGAGTCGATGTCGCCTGGCGTCTGCGTCAGGGGGAAGTCATCCTGGCCAGAGGGAGATCCTCGCTCACCCCCGAAGCAGGCGATCGGTTCTTCCTTCCCATTGAATGCAGGGCTCCGTCAGTCTTGACCCGGACGGAACTGACCCTCGAGATGTCCGTCTTCGAGGATGGGGAAATCGCTGCGTCTGACACCTTCCCTATCCAGGTCTTCCCCCGCCCCGAGTCCCCGAACCTGGATACTCGTGTCGCCATTTGGGATCCGCAAGGCAAGACTGCCGCGGAGCTCAGCAAGCTGGGCTTCCGGGCCACGACCATCGTGCCAGGTGTTCGGCTTGCCGACTATGATGTGCTCCTTGTTGGCCGGGAGGCCCTCACCCCCGGAGCCCAGCTCCCGTGGACACCCAACGACATCAGCCGTGGGCTTCAAGTGATCGTCTTCGCTCAGCAGCCGGAGATGTGGGAAGCTCTCGGATTCCTGCCTGATGACCTCATGACCCGGCGGATCTTCCCAACCGTTACGGACCATCCCGTGCTCGACGGTCTCGAGACAGTCGATCTGCGAGACTGGCGCGGATCGCCGGATCTCCTGCCGGCCTTCAAACGCCGCTACGGACACGACGGCCCACGAGCACCACGCAGCAGCAACCGCGGCACGGTCGCCAGTGTCGTCCTGCGCCTGCCGGATGCGATCGGTTTCACCCCGATCCTCAACTGCGAATTCGATCTGGACTACTCACCGCTGCTGCAGTGGCAACACGGCAAGGGAATGGTGCTCTTCTGCACCCTCGACCTAACCAGTCGCCTCGGAAACGACCCGGTGGCTATCCGGCTGGTGACCAATCTACTGCGGTTCGCAGCCGCGGATCGCCCCATTGCTCCGCCGGTGACCGTCGTGCGCCCGGAGGATGCCTTCGATGACGCAGCCACGATCGCAGCCACCCGGTCGGGACAACGCGTTGTTGTCCTCCCACGACCGGCTGATGAGCTGAAAGCCGCAGGATTCTCCCTGGAATCGAAGCGCCTGGTAAGAGCCACCAATCCTGCCGGGAAGCTCTTCACCAGCATTGGGCCTCGCCTGCTGCGCTGGCGAGATGCGATCGCAGTCAACGCGTTTTCGTCCGATGGTCAGCCAGACGGCTGCACGGTCCACAGCGATGGTCTCTTCCTGATTCAGAAGCTGGGGAAGGGAGAGCGGCTCTTCGTCCAAGCCGGTCCCGAACTCCTTGCAAGGCGTTACGCGGACGATTCCGGGAGACGGGCCGCCGTGCAACTGAGCGTATTCCGCCTGCGCCAACTGACTGCACAGCTCCTGACGAATGCGGGAGTGCCCACCGATCCTGCCGTAGCAGCCCGGCTGTGCGAGCTCCGAGCGGGGCCAGCCTATGAACGGCTGGGAGCCTGGCACGTCCTGGGACCTCACTACACCGGAGAAACGAACCCAGCCAAGATCCTGGCGAGCCCTTTTGCAGGGGAGGAGAATGCGATCGCCGGCGACACGAATCCCAACCTCACCTACACAACGACCGATGCCCGAACCCTGGATTTCCGGACCATCGTCACCGCGAGAAGCGATGGTTTCATCGATCTCACAGCCCCGCTCAAACCCACAGCTCAAGCCGTTGCCTACGTCACTCGCACCGTCAGCAGCAGAATGGAACGTGACGCTATCCTGCGACTCGGGGTCGACTATTTCATGCAGGTTTGGGTGAACGGGGACATCGTCTATTGCATGGCGGAGGGCCACGGCTCGCCGAAGCCCAATCGGCACGAGGTAAAGGTGCACCTGCGACCGGGAGAGAACGTCTTCACAATCAAAATCCTCGCCGGCAGCAAAGGGTTCGGCTTCTGGGCCAATCTCTCAACCGGCAACACACCCGAGGAAACCGCAGAAAGGGCAACAGCTGTTTCCCTTTACCCCCCCCATGCTCGGTTCTTCGATCCCTACGAATATCACTACTGGTAATGCCATGCGTGTGGTAACACTCATACTCCTCGTTCTGGTTTGCGGCGCCCGGGGTCAGGTTCTCATGCATCAGGACTTTGAGGCGGGCGTTCCCGGGACGTCACGTTCAGGTTGGCAACACACTTGGGGGCAGAAGGACGACGACCTGCTGATCATCTCCAACGTGCAGGCAGCTTCGGGAGAGCAGGCGCTGCTCCTCAACCGAGCACACAACACAGCCCAGTGGGGAGCCCAGAAGAGCTTGCCTGCCATCGACAAAGGCTGGCTTTTTCTGAGCGTGGCTTTCCGAGTTGAGGGGAAAGGAGACCGGGCTCATTTCGGCGTCGAGCTGCGCAATGGAAACAAACGGGCCCTGGCCCTGAGCTTCCGATTCGGGCGTGTGAGTGTTGCGACCAAGCTGCCCGCTATCCCGACAGAGCGCGCGGGCGGGGGCCTGGGCTTGTTCGCGGAAGACCGATGGTACCGGGTGTGCCTGTGGTTGCCAAGCCGGGCTCTTCCCAAAGCCGATGGGAGGGCCCGCCTTGAACGCCGGACGGGGGACGGCTGGGCAGCGGTCGGACAAGATGTACGCGTTGCGTGCGACCTGGCTCGGAAGGCCTCCCCGTTGGCCATGCTCTGCCTCTCTCCGGGGCGAACCGGGTTCCGCCTCTATCTCGATGATCTCCTGTGCGAAAAGAAGTCCTCTCCGACCTCGAGAACGACCAAGACGGAATGACTCTGAGCTGCAAGTTGAGACGTCCGGTGGCGTCAGCCCTGTTGCGGAGAATTGAAGTATGAGACGCAAACTTCGCCCTGTCCTGCATGACCGTTGGTGGCTGATTGGACCGAGTCCGGATCTGACCGGGCTCTTACCAGGAGCCGAGGATCACCGAGCGAAATGGGAAGCCGACGGGTGCAAAGGGGAACACAACGCCCCGGTCGATCATCACGTCTTCCAAGGGCCGGACGGGAAGTGGCACCTATGGGGCTGCGTGCGGAATACCGCGGTCGGCCGAATCCTCTACCATTGGGAAACTGATGCACTGACCGATCGGTCGTGGCGAGAGACCGGGGAAGTCATCCGCTGTGACCGCGAAGCCGGTGAGTGCCTCAATGACGGTCTGTCGGAACAGATTCAGTCCCCTTTTGTCGTCACGGAAAACGGGGCATATCACATGTTCTACGGCGGCTCGATGGCAGGCGTTCAAGATGAGAACGGTGACCTCCAAAGCCTGGCCGAAATGACGGATCGTTCGACGTATATCGACACGCCGCACGAGTTCCAAATCTGTTTGATGACCTCGGAAGACGGTCGCACGTGGACCAGACGCCGGGATGCGCACGGGCACAGCCGCCTCTTCGTGGGCCCCGGCACTGACCGTGATCCGTGCGTCATCAAGATCGGCGACCTCTGGCACATGTACTACCTCGGATATGAGGGCCGTGGCGAGTGTAACAACGGATTTGTCTGCCGCACATCAAGAGACCTGATTCACTGGTCAGACTGGACGACCGTCCATCGGGACGACCGCTTCGGAGGCAGCCACGGTTACAGGTGCGAATGCCCGCATGTCGTCTTCCGAGACGGCTATTTCTACCTCTTCCGAACCGAAGAGTACTACGAACATCGAACTCATGTTTTCAGAAGTGAAGACCCGATGGATTTTGGTATCGGAGACGCAGCAAGCAAGTACGTAGGCTACTTTCCTGCCGCTGCTGTGGAGATCTACGAATCCGAGGGACAGGAGTACGTATCGTCCAACCATGACCCGATTCTCGGGACCAAAATGTGCCACCTGCAATGGATAGAAGACGGTTCCTGACGGGGACTCCCTGTCAGCAGGACAACGCCCGCCCCCGCTACTGCCGACCTTTCACGTAGACCAGGAAAAAGTCACCTGGGTCGACGTCCAAGGCAAGCGGGCGGGCCGTCACCAGAGGCTCTCCTGAACGCAGATCAAGGGTCATTGACGGGACTTTGATGGGCAGCTTGATCTGTATCGTCGTCTGCGCGGTTCTTGCGTAATTGCCCACGAGGACGAGCATCTCCTCCCCGCTCCGGTAGGCAGAGACCGCCATCAACTCATTGCACTCATCACAGCTATCTTCCTTCCTCTTGCAGCAACTTGAGGCTCACGAGCCAATCGATGAACCGGTCCGGCCAGCTGGCAACGGCGCCTCCCCGTACGCCAAGCCCGTAGGCATGGCCGCCGGTCGCGTACAGATGAGCCTCAGCCCTGACACTCGCCTTCTTCCATGCCCGGAAACACTGCACACTGCCATCGACCGGAACACCGTCGTCATAGCTGTGTACGAAGAAGGCGGGAGGCGTCTTCGGACTGACACAATCCGCCATGTCTTCGGGCACTGCAGGATAGACCATGCAGGCAAAATCCGGACGGGAACTGACTCGTTCCACAGGATCATCTGCTTCGGGATTGCCTACTTGCGGATGCAGCGCAGCACGTAGCGCCAGATGGCCTCCCGCGGAGAACCCCATGATCCCGATCCGGCGCGGAGACACGCCCAGTTCATCTGCGTGCACCCGAACAAAGCGGATCGCCTGGCGGGCATCCTCCAGACAGGCCGGTGCCCCCATGGGACCGGTCCGGTACTTCAGCACAACGCCGACAATCCCGTGCCGGCTCAGCCACCGGGCGACGTCATGCCCCTCTTTGTCAATGACGACACGGCGGAAGGCTCCCCCCGGGCAGACGACCACCGCGGCGGCATCTTCACAGGGCTCTTCCGGACGATGAATGGCAATCGTCGGGATGGAGACATGGCTGATGCTGCGGTTCAGTCCGAGGGCGTTCTGTTCCGTGGTCCGATTCACCGTCTTCTCGGCCGGTGTGCCTTTGGCAACGGGGGGATGTCCTGTCGCCCACAGCGGTTGAGCTGCCGGTTCAGGGACGACATACGGCTCTCCGTCCTGCTCCAGTTGTCTGAGGGTTGTGCATCCCGACTGAAGCAAGACGCAGAAGACCGCGGTTCCTGCCCCAAGTAGTCTCAGATGTCTTCGCATGCCATATTCCTCTCATCCTGATCTTTGATCACCGGGCACAAGGGGCGCGAGATTGCAGTGCGACATGATGCAAATGCAGCCCCCTGCGGGTCTGTGGAGCCCCGAGATCATGTCTCCGTGCTGGAAGATGAGGGTAGCCCGGAAGTCTGGCCATGCAAGTGGAGAGCGGCAGACTGGCCCGGCCTTTGGAGGCAAGGGTGAACAGCAATAACTCAACTCAAAGCCCCTCAGCCTGTGCGATCTGTGGCGTGTCGCTGAGACCTGTTCGCGAGGAAGGCATTCCCCTCTGTGAGGGACAGCAGTGCCAATGGCGCTACGCCCTGCTGCAGAAACAGCTCAAGGTCTGCACGGTCTGCGGTCGGCCGCTGTCCGACCGGGAGCTGTCCAGCCAAACGTGCCAGGAGCCGGCGTGTCAGCGCAGCACGATGGCCGATCTGTCCCGCCGGATGCAGGAACGGGACGAGACGCGGAATGCGGCGCTGCTGAAGCAGGAGGTCGAGCAGGCGACCCAGCTCCGCAAACGCGTACTCAAGGCCCTTGGCGTCGGGAGCCCGGAATCACTCCCTTTGGTTGTCGTACGCGCGAATACAGGGAAAGCGGCAGATCTCTCTGAAGAGAGGGTGCGTGCCCTCCGCGACTACCTGACCCCACTCGTCGATCAGGCTGCTGAGTCCATCTCGGGAACGCCGCCGCCTCAAGAAACGGCCCCCGACCCAACGGGCGAAATCGATCCTGTCGCGGAACAAACCTGTGCCTGCTGCAGAGGATTCTGCTGTCGGAACGGTGGCAACCATGCCTACCTTACGGTCGAGACACTGCAGAGCTTTATGGCCGCACGCCCTAGTCAGTGCCCCAACGACGTCTTGGACGCTTATCTGACCCAAGCAAGTGGCAAGGCCTACCGGGACTCCTGCATCTTCCATCGGCCCGATGGGTGTGGCCTGTCGCGCGCCATGCGCTCCAACACCTGCAATGACTACTTCTGCAGGCCTCTGCAACGCTACCGAGAAGATACCGTCGGTGGGGAGTCCCCTGGTGCCTTTATTGTTGCGGCAGACGGGGGCGAAGCGCAAGCTGCGGTGGTCGTCCGTGCCCCCCCTCTCCCCGGGGCCGCCGCTCCAAGCGCCACTAAGCCCGGCGCACAGCCATGTGCCATGATGGAGCACATTTCCGAAGCTGGCCGGCCGTGGGATGTTGACGTTGAGGTCATGTGGACGAGTGGTGGGAAACCGAGTCAGACCTGGGGTCCCCCCCGTCCACCCGTCGACACATCGCCTGCAGTACCGCAGACCGTTTCCATATGGCCCCCTCCCCGGGAGAACACGACATGACACCCCGAACCCACATTGTGGCCACCGTTTGGATGCTGTGCTCTATTTCAGCATACGCTCAGGATCGCCCCGTTCGTCCACGGCAGGTCGGCATGTCCGCCGCACGGCGAGTGGAAATGTGGCTGACTCGCCAGGATGAGAACGCGGATGGGAAGATCTCACTTGAGGAATCTTCGGGCTTGATGAGGACTCACTTCAGACGCAACGACGCAAATGACGATGGCATTCTCGACAGTGATGAACTGGGTGCGTTGGCCAACCGGCTGGGTGGGAAAGTCAACGGCAACCGCAGACAGCGGGAGCCTCAGCCGGTCCCAACTCCTGAACAGGTGATGAGGCGCGTCCCGGAAGGCGTGAAGGTCGTTTTGGACATTGCCTACCGGGAGGGGAACGATGCATGGAAGGTGGATCTTGCCATGCCCTCCACGCGTTCGAAGACGCCCCACCCCGCCATCGTGTTCGTACACGGTGGGGGCTGGGTCAATGGCGACAAACGCGCGGGGCCCTTCATGAGGTATGCGCTGGGCTATGCCGCGAACGGTTACGTATGCATCTCGGTCAACTACCGGCTGCGTACAGGGAAGCGGAACTGCGTTGAAGATGTCAAGTGTGCCGTGCGCTGGTTCCGAGCCCACGCTGCGGAGTACGGTGTGGATCCCGATCGCCTTGGCGCCTACGGACACTCAGCCGGAGCGCACTTGGTCACGATGCTGGGCGTTTCGCACACCGAGAAGCGCCTTGAAGGCGACGGACCGTGGCAGGAGTTCTCAAGTGCGGTTCAGGCTGTCGTTGCCTCCGCAACGCCGACGCGACCACGCGTCCGACTGGGCAAGCCTGAGGATGTCAAGCTCATCCAGCCCATGAGCTACGTTTCGGGCAGTGCTCCTCCCATGCTCCTGGTCCATGAGGAATCCGACCGCACGGTGAGCGTCGAGGATTCCGATGTCTTCACCAAAGCGCTGGAGGCCGCCGGAGCACCGGATATCACCTACATGCGCTACACCGACGGCTCAGGGCATAGCGTGTTCGGCAGGAATCTGAAGGAGACCGGCCCCGCGATGGAGGCGTTCTTTGCCCGAGCCATCGGCACCCCCTAAACGGCGAACGATTGAGGAGCACTGACCTGTGACACACGATCGAGTAGAACGCAACATGATCGGGGCCTACGGCACCTGGGCGGCTGGCAGCGTCCTGCCTGACCCGCCTCAGCTCTCACTCCGAACAGGACGCTACCGGGACATCGACCGCTGGCGCACTCAAGCCCGTGAACGAGTGAGTGAGTTGCTTTGCATGCCGCACTCCGGGGGCATACCGCAAGCCACAGTGGACCGCGAGTATGCCCATGACGGCTTGCACGTGGAGGAACTGAGCTGGCAGCTCCCCTACGGACCACCCACTCAAGCCATTCTCCTGAAGCCCGAAAACACCACTGGCAGTCTTCCCGGTGTCATTGCCCTGCATGACCACGGCGGGCACAAGTTCTTCGGCAAGCGCAAGATCACTCGGACGTCAGACGACCAGCATCCGCTCATGCGTGAACATCAGGCCAATCACTACGGTGACAGAGGCTGGGCGAATGAGATCGCGAAACGCGGCTATGTCGTGCTGGTGCATGACGCCTTCCCCTTTGCTTCACGCCGCGTGCGGCCAGCCGATGTGGATCCAGTCGTGCGAGGCGCCACCAAGAACGTGAGCAAAGACGAGAACGACGCGGAGATTGTCGCCTACAACACCTGGGCCGCGCAGCACGAGCATGTCATGGCCAAGAGCCTCTTCTACGCCGGCACGACCTGGCCGGGTGTCTTTCTGGCCGAAGACCAGCGCGCACTCGACTACCTCTGCTCCCGTGACGATGTGGATGCGGATCACGTGGGGTGCTGTGGTCTGTCGGGGGGCGGAATGCGCACCATCTTCCTGGGCGGAATGGACGACCGAATCAAAGCGGCTGTGTGCGTGGGGCTCATGTCCACGAACCGTGATTACGTGCTCAACAAATGCTGGACGCACACGTGGATGATGTGCGTTCCAGGGCTGGCGCGTGAACTTGACTACCCGGAGCTCTTCGCTCTCCGTGCCCCCCTGCCCACTATGGTGCTCAATGACGATGAGGACCAGCTCTTCAGCCTGCCTGAAATGCACCGTGCGGACCGCATTGTCCAAGAGGTCTTCGACATCGCCGGTGCGGGTGACCGATACCAATGCTCGTTCTACCCCGGCCCACACAAGTTCGACCGGGACATGCAGGAAGAAGCATTCGAGTGGATTGACCGGTGGTTGAGCGCGAGCCCGTCCTGCAAGAGCGGAGTGTGCGACGACTCCCGGTGAGCATTGCCGCCGGGGCACTGTTGGCAGCGACGTCTGCCGTTGGAGCCAACGTCTGGGTCTCAACGCATGGCAACGATGAGGATGCCGGGACGGAACAGAAGCCGTTCCGAACCGTCGCGCGCGGAGTCCATCCATTGAGCAAGGAGTTGTTTTGATGCCGGACAGAATGCGAATCCTCGCCGACATGGCCGGAAGGCATGCCGTGGATGATGTCTACGACTTGTGGATCACGGCAGAGAAGGGATGCGTCCTGTTCGGCTGGGACAGCCACAATGGCGGCCAGCATACGTTCAGTCTCGTTCCCGACGGTGTACCTCAGGTGGTCAGTCGCCCGTGGTCTCCGGCGACGCAACTCACGTCATCAGGTATGTCGGGCGACGGAGACCACCAACCGGAGACCCGATGCGAACTGAGCGACAACGGGACGGGTGGCTCATTCAGGGTTGTCTGCACACTGCCGAACGGTGGTCTCCGGACCTTCGAAGACGCGGAAGCATCGCTCCTTCTCCCAACAGCGTGTATCGCCCCGGACAGCACACCATGGCTGGCGTGGATCCGCTGCCGGGACGTGGAAAACGCCGATGGCGTCATTGATCAGCACAATGAAATCGAGTGCGCCCATCTCAGGGATGGGGAATGGATTCGGGAGGTCGTGGCCGACCTGCGCTACGGCCTGCTGCCCCTCGAGCCGGAAGCCGCTGTCTGGGGATATCCGGGACAACGCCGCCGCCCCTATTTGGTGCCGGACGACCGAGGCGGCATCTGGCTCCTGTGGGAACGGAAAGAGCCCCATGATGGGGGCACGAGCATCGCCCATGGCACGCTGTGTGGCCGAAAACACGTCAATGGACAGTGGGGTGCTCCAGTGAGGCTGCTCGACGACTTGTACATGCACTACGTGCCCGTCCCAAGCGGCACGGAGGGCGGCGCAATCACGGTGGTGGCCAGAAAAACGTGCCCGGAAGATCGGCGCCCGAGTTGCGGCCCGGTCGTGGTCCTCGCAGTCAAGCTTGACGGTGCACCAAGTCTGGAAAGAGACACCGGTTTTGAGCAGTGGAAGACAGTCGACCTGGTCGGACGCAGCTTCTTCGTACCGGAGGAGCGGCAACTGCCCCATCAAGGGCAGACCTACCAGTTACTGTTCGGGGACCCGCACACGCACACAGCTCTGTCAGGCGACGCAGAAGGCGAGCTATCCGAGATGCTTGCCTACGCGCGGAACAAGGCCAAGGTCGACTTTGTCGCTGTCACCGACAACGACTGGTACGGGGACCGGCTGACGAACGCCGAATGGTACACCACCATGGCTCAGGATCAGGCCTGGTCAGAGGATGGCAGATTCATCGCCATACCGGGCTACGAATGGACACTGCCCAAATGGAACGACGTGCAGCCGCAACACCGCTCCATCCTCTTCGCCTCCTATGACCAACCGATGCTGCGCCACACGGATGTCGAGGGAGACCCGATGGAGGCGCTTGCTGCGTGGATTCAGACGACCAACGGCATCCTGAACACCCAGCACGCGCAGTTCCAGCTGACCCACAGTGACCGCGAAGTCAACCTGGAAGTGTGCTGTGGCTGGAGCGACTACATCAATCACTCTGACGCCTTCCATGGTCATCTTGACCGCGGTTTCAAGGTGGGATTTGTGGGAACATCAGACGGTCATCGACGGACGCCCGGGCTGGGTGGTGGACTGACCGGTCTCTGGGTCAGAGAGTTCACCCTGGCTGGGATCATTGACGCATTCCGGAGTCGGCGCTGTTACGCCACTGCGGGGGCTCGAATCGGCCTGGCATTCTGGATTAACGGGACCTTCATGGGGGAAACAGCGACCTTGGCGGCCCCGGTCACCGCCCGAGTCCAGCTCCAGGCACCCCGTGAGATCGAACGTCTGGAGATCATCGGCGACGGAGAAATCGTGGCCGCCCTGTCCGATCTCCCTGCCACATTCGACAGACAAGTCGCAGGCCTGCCCGTGTGCTCATGGTACTATGCGAAAGCGACCATGCCGGGCGGCTTCCCGAAGTACCCATCCAACGTCGCTCCCGCCGCCGGACCGTGGGCCTGGAGCTCACCGGTGTTCGTCGAGCCGTAGAACGGGTGATCGGCCCGGGGTAGATGGAGAACGATGAGCACCAGAGCTCAGGATTCTGACCTCAAGTCTCTGTCAAACTGATTGCCCATTCCTGAAGCCTCCAGAGCACCCGCTACCAGCCGAGAATGCTGAAGTGCCTCGCCTTGATCTCGAGCCGCACCTTCCCCCCCTGAACGGGAACATCACGGCAAAGGAACTCCTCGCGGACTCCCGTTCTCGGCGGGTTCAGTCTGCTCAGGTCAACGGTCACGGCTTGGTCCTGCCTGGCGGTGTTGCCGACGACAGCAAGAACACGCCCTTTCGGACAGGTGTAATAGGTCACTTTGACACCGGGGTTGTCGGTGGTGACTCCAGTCTGGTCATCCCAGAGATGCGCGGTCGCGTTGTCCAGACCATACTTCAGGAAGATGCCCCAGATAGTGTTGGTGACTGTTTCGTCGGTGTAGGCCATCGAGGTGGGGATGTCGTTAAGCAGCAGCTTGGTATAGGCGGCAAGTGTCTGCTCAGTGGTCCCATACTCGCGGTTGGCACGCTGGAGCTGAAACAGAAACAAAATGCCGCTGCCACGGATCTCCTGGTTCAACTCGCTCTGGTAGATGTCGTCATCGGCCACATCGGTGTAGACATACGGGGTCTTCTCCCGCAGCATCATCGAGGCGAACTGTTCGCCTGGGTACCAGTAGTCCCCTGAGCCATGCACAATGGGGTTGTAGTAACTGTGCGCGTGCCAGATGGTGAGACGTCCACGCTGGTGAGCGTAGCGCGTCGTGCGGAAGAGGTGGCGCCGCAACCCCATGATGTTCAGCCGCGTAATCCGGCGGCCGAACAGGTCGGCGAACTGACATCCGTGCAACTCATTCGAACACGTCGTGATGCCGGCGATATCGTAGTAGATCGCGTGGATCGATTTGCCTTTGGGCCGGTCGAACAGCAGCTTCTGATTGCGTAGGATGTAATCGCTGTAACTGGTTCGGGGGCAGGCATTCGTCTGCATGCTGCGCAGAGGCGGCTTCCGACGCTTGTCGATGAATGGCACCTGAGGGCCTCCCGGAACATCCCAGTACTTGCCGAAGTAGCTGCCCGCCGGGTCCTTATCGTTCAACGTCTGCGCTCCCCCGTAAATCGCCAGCTTCGACATATTCTGCCTTGCCAGAGTGTCCATCCACCACTCGAAATAACTGTCCTTGTCCTCGGGTTTGAAACTGAATACGGATTCGAAGCCCGCACCAGCGTGCGACACCAGCGCCACGTCGCAATTGGAGTGCCTTCCGTAGCCCCCCAGCCGATACGTGCGTTTGGCTTTGGGGAGTGGTCGCGACGGTGTCGCGATGAACATCGCATGGTACTCGGCTCCCTCCGGAACAGACGTGGGACAGCTGATCATTCTTACCACGCAGTGTCCGCCATCGGCCGCCTGGTCAATCGTGAGCGGCTTGACCCCTTCGCCATAGCGCCAATTAGCGTCGTGCTCGGGTGACCAGGAGAACCCTTTCCGCTTGCTGGTCAGCCACAGCTGATAGTGCGAGTCCCGTCCACCGGAAGGGAAGCCGAACGCATGCTCCCCGGTCGGGCTTTTTTCCAGAAGAGGGGCCAGCAGGTACCGGGAGAACTCCGGGGCCACGGTCCACTCCAACTGCATCAGGTCAATGACGGGCTCCCCATGGACCCGAAAATCCCAGCGTATCAGCCCATCGAATGCAATCCGTGTCACGCCGCGGATGGTGAATCCGTCGGCCTTCCCCACGCCGGTCAGTTCCACTGCGGAACCTGAAACAACGCGTTCGGTGATTGCGTAGTTGATCGCCGCACGCCCGGATGGCGTCTCGATGACCAAAGTCGGTGGGCTCTTCAGGATCGACTGTCCGGTGTGAGTCACCGTCTGCGGGAGCGGGTTGTTCCCAAAGCGATACTCACGCCCCCAGACCTTCACCGTGCCTGCCTCATCGAGTGTGATCGGTGTCCAGGGCTCGGGCACGGTGTCCCCGAGCCCAAGCGTATTGCCGAACCATGTCGTTTCCGGCCGGACGACAGCCTGTGTGGCCTTCTCGCTCTGCCCATCCGGTCCACTCAGGTCAACGGAAAAGGCATACTCCCCGGCTTGTGTGAGTCCGACCAATGTGTGCCGCAACTTGAGCCCATCGACAGAAAGAACGCCTGTCCGCACGGCACCGTCGGGGCACGTCAGCGTCTGTTTGCCGCGCACCTTGCCCGCCGCGATCAGGCCATGCCACGCGGTTGGGAGGGGGGCTAAATCGATCAACGCCTCCAGTCGATCGAGATCACCGCCACAGTCATCGATACCATGCAACTGAATATCGAAATTCGGGAGCACAACGGTCACACTGGAGGCGACCAGTTCGACATACTGGCGCTTCATCTCAGTCACCGACAGCGGGCGTGAGTAGATCTTCAGATCATCGAAGACTGTCTCACCGTGTTCCTCTGCGCCGGCCCAAAGCATTTTGCGCACGCCAATGAATGACTGCTCGGGATTCGGGGTGAGCCCGGCAGTCTCCTTAACCGTCGGCGGCAACAGCGTGGTGTTGATGCGTTCGCCATTCAGAAAGATGCTGATCTGCGTTTCGTCCCAGGTGGCCCCGATTTGGAACCACTGGCCCATGGGGGTGGCATTGAGGGGGGCGGCAGCCAGCTTGTAGTCACGGTTCCCACCGTGCGAATTGTGGTAGTAGAACATCGCCCGGGTGTCGTTGAAGTACTGGTAGAAAAACAGCGTCACCCACTCGTCGCCATCCTGGAACCTGACATACAGGTAGGGTTTGTGTGACTTGATCGGGTCGGAGACACGCACATCCTTGGGGCTGTAGTCCTTCGCCATCGCCCAGAACGTAAGGGAGCCCTGGCGATGATCGATATTGCCACGGACGTCGTATTCGAGCCGTTCATCCGGCATGCGGTTGAACGCCGTTGCCGTGTCGAAGCCGGGAATCAGCCGGAACTCGAGGTTCCCATCGCCAAAGGCAGGCGAGTCAGGATTCCCCTTGGCCAGATCCGCACCGATGGTGTTCTTGTCGAAGGTGACCGAAAACGTCAGGTTCCGGTGTTTGCTCTTGTCAGACAGCGCCAGCCGTCTGTAGGTGACGTCCTGGACCTGCGACACCGGATCGGCATCCTGGCCGGGCAATGGCAGCCCGCTGATGACCAGCGCGAGACAGGCAAGGAATCCAAGACGATGTGTCATCTCACACTCTCTCCATTTTCGGGTAGGACGAGGTTTTCTGCAGAAGGCGAGCATCAGAGGTCGAGGATGATAGGGTAGCGATGCATAGTATGCAAGCCGCTCTGGGCCAGCAAGAGCGAAAGACCGACCGGCTGCAACACCGAACACCCACGACATGCACTGAGGAGAAACCCGTGCCCTCAGACAGCCTGACTGCCGACCTTCTCGAAGAGCTTGTGAACACGCGAACCGTAGACGCGCACGAGCACTTGCCCCCGGAAGCCCCGCGCCTGGACACGAAACGGGATTTCTACAGCCTGTTCCAACATTACTGCTCCGGGGACCTCGTCGCCGCCGGGGCAACGGACGAAGACATGGCCGCGTTTGCCGATCACAGCCTTCCTCTCGCCGACCGCTGGCTGCGCTTCAGGCCTTTCCTTAGCGCGATCCGTACCGGGGCCTACGCACAATCGGCCCTGATCGTGGTTCGTGACATCCTGGGATTCGCGGACCTGACCGACAGCACGTTCGAGGGGGTCTCTGAGGAACTCCAGCGCATCAACACCCCCGGCCTCTACGACCGCATTCTGAAAGAGAGATGCAATATCGCGGCCTGTGTGGAGTGCTGGTGTCTGGATCAGGGACCGTACCCCGACTACTTCTATCACCTCGCCCCAGGGCCGGAGGTGGTCGACGTGGCACACCGCGGGGCGCTGGATCACCTGAGCCGGAAGACCGATCACGCCATCCACTCCCTGGGAGACCTGCTCGAATGCATGTCCCTGACCGTTGATCGCTGGCGCGCGAATCCGCGCGTCGTCGGCGTCAAGTCGGCCCACGCCTACAGCCGCAGCCTCGCCTTCCAGAAGGTCTCGCGCCAAGACGCCGAGAACGTCCTCACCCCCCTGCTCACGGGTAAAAAAGACACACTTACCCCGGAGAAGACGGCCCTGCTCCAGGATTTTCTCATGTTCGAGCTGGTTGCACGCGTCGATGCAGCCGGCCTGGCGATGGTCTTTCACACGGGCCTGCAGGCTGGCAACTTCAACCGGATCGCGAACGCGAATCCCCTGCTCCTGCAGCCCCTTCTCGAGGCGTTTCCCAGGGCCCGGATAGACCTGTTCCACGGCGGCATGCCGTGGGTAAGGGAAATTGCCGTGCTGGCGAAGTACTTCCCCGGCGTGCACCTGAACATGGCGTGGATGCACATCATCAACCCCGCCCAGGCCCGGTCCGCCTTGTCCGAATGGCTCGACATGGTTCCCAACACCAAGATCTTCGGCTTTGGGGGAGATTACAGCATCGTTGAGAAGGTCTACGGTCACCTGGCCCTGGCCCGTCAGAACATCGCCTGCGTCCTCGCCGAGAAGATCCGGGGCGGGGTCATTTCCCGCAGCAACGCCAGCTGCCTGATCCAGCGCTTGATGTTCGACAACGCGAACGCGTTCTACCGCTTGGAGCTCGACCAGAGTGACCAGTGAAGCAGCGCGACCGACCTCCCATACCGTCCAGGAGTGTGCCATGAGTTCATGCCGACCACCTAACATCGTTGTGATTCTGGCCGACGACATGGGCTACGGCGACGTCGCACACCTGAACCCCGCCGGGAAGATCGACACGCCACACATGGATGCGATGGCGAGCGAGGGGATGTCCTTCACCGATGCACACGCGTCGTCCTCAGTCTGCACGCCTTCACGCTACGGGATTCTTACCGGCCGTTACTGCTGGCGCAGCCGCCTCAAATCGGGTGTACTGGGCCCATATGACCAGCCGCTGATTGAGGAGGACGTGCTGTCACTGCCCCAGTTCCTGCGCGGTCACGGCTATCACACCGCCTGCGTCGGCAAGTGGCACCTCGGCATGCAGTGGCCATTCGCCGACCCGGAAGCGCGAGCCGAAGCGACGGGCAACTGGAACGCTCCTGAACGGGTCGCGCTGGCACAGACGATTGACTATGAGGCCCCGATCACCGGCGGCCCGGTCGACCGGGGATTCGATGAGTACTTCGGTGTCGACGTCCCCAACTTCGCCCCCTACTGCTTCATCCGGGACCGGAACACCGTCGGGCTCCCGACAGCCCTCAAACCTGACACCATGTTCGGCTGCCCCGGCCCTATGCTCGACGGCTGGAACCTTGAAGCCATCATGCCGACGCTGACCCAGGAAGCGGTGGCCACGGTGGAACGATGCGCGACGCAGGAAGCCCCGTTCTTTCTCTACTTCGCCCTGACCGGCCCACATACGCCGATCGTTCCCACCGAGATGTTCCGCGGCAAAAGCCGGGCTGGACTCTACGGCGATTGGGTCATGCAGATGGACGATGCAGTCGGCCAAATCAACGCGGCTTTGCGTCGGGCCGGTGTGGAACAGGACACACTCGTCCTGGTCGCCAGTGACAACGGCTCACCAGCCCGGAACGGAACCGATGCCAGCGGCCCAATCGGGTCAGTGCTGCAAGACCACGGACACAACCCCAGCGCCATGCTTCGCGGCATGAAAGGCGATGCCTGGGAGGGCGGCCACCGAATCCCGTTCATCGCCAAATGGCCGGGACAGATCCCCGCAGGCAAGCGGTCCGACCGTCTGGTCTGTCTGATCGACATCATGGCCACCTGTGCCGCCATCATCGGCAGGCAACTCCCAAATGGAGCGGCGCCGGACAGCGTCAATATCCTCCCCACTCTCCTGGGCAAACGCCCTGGAGCGCCCGAGCGACGCGAGATCGTTCACCATGGGCTCAATGGGCTCTATGGCTTCCGCCGCGACGCCTGGAAACTGATCGATGGAAACGGCTCAGGCGGCTTCAGTCCCAACCCGCAGACCGCCCCCGACGATCCCCCCGGTCAACTGTATGACCTCGAGCGCGATGTGAGCGAGACAATGAACCGATACGCCGAGGAAGCCGAGCGTGTGGAAGTGCTCTCTGACGCACTGACGCGGGCCAAGACCGAAGCCACCGCCAAAGATGGCCAGTTGCTCGCAAAGGGCCCATGCCTCAACGGCCCAACGAACTGTGTCGAGTGAGTGTCACCGTGACGCCTCAGTTATACGTGAAGGACAGCATCAGACGGCTCGACGGAGTCTCGCCCTCCATCGGATACAGATGGGCCAGAAAATCCTTGGAGGGCGAGACTCCGTCGAGCCACCTCACGAAACTGAGGTGCTACGTATTCACCCCAACGTTCCCCGGGAACGCCCTAAAATGGAGAGTATGACACATGTACCGCAAGCTGAAGGCCAGCAGCCTGATTGTCTTGATCGTGGGAGGGATCATGTCCGACGCAGCAACGACAGTGACCATCTTTGACGCAAAGCAGACGGTCAGTCCGGCCGAAACCCGCATTGAGGTGGTCGTGCCACCGTTCTCTGTCGAACACCAAGTCCGGCTCAAACTCGACCCGCGGATTGACTGGCCCTCCCTTCTCGGCTCCAATCCGTGGCTCCGAGTCGCGGTAAACGATGACTTCCTGACCAAACCTGATCTGCTCAACAAGCGGGACGAGTTCAAACTGCTTAGCGGACTCGATCTGACTTGGTCCAAAGGTGACCGATGGCGCGTCCTCTACTCTCCGGATTTCCGGGCGGCGATTGACAGTGATTCCCCATACGCGTGCCCCGATGCCGCCCCGTACCAATATGTCTGGGACATCACGCCCTACGTGAAGCCGGGAAAAAACACGCTCCGCATCCAGCACCTGAAGGTCCTTCAGAAACCCACCACGATGATCATCCGAAACGCCTCGTTGGAGGTCGGAAGAGCCTTGCCGAAACCCGAGGACGATGCCGTTCGCCCTGCTCCGACAGGTCCGTTGTCTGCGTTCGTGGCCTCCCGTGCCCGGATCCTGCCCATCACAGTCGAGGTCTCCGCGGGCGGGAGCCTGACGGTGGGCATCGAGACTGAAACGTTCGACCTCCATACCCGCTCGAGTCTGCCCGGAGGCATGTGGCACACGACATCATTGAGCCAAGGAAAAGAAACAGTCCAGAACGGTGGGACGGGGCAGACGACGTGGCAAACAGCAACGACCCGCTTCGCGCGGAAAGTCGCAGTCCGATCGGATCACGTCCACATTGAAGACACGATCACGAACAGGACCGACACACTGATCGGCGCCATGGTCGAGAACCGACTGCAAATGCCAGGCAAACTCGCCGACGTGCGGATCGCCGGCCGAGAAGCGTTCAGGGATGAGATGAATGCCCGCAACGCCTGCCATCCATCGGCGTTCGGGCGTTGGGGCCGTATGGGGATGGGGCTTGTGGCTGAAGATGACGTGTTCCGCGTCCACATCCGCAGCTTCTCAGAAATCAGCGCCCTCGGTCTGGCCGACCCCCAGCTTGGCCTGCAACCCCGCACGAGCGTCACTCTTGAGTGGAGTATCTATCCGGTGCCCGACGGTGATTACTGGGACTTTGTGAACGCCGTGCGTCGAAACTGGGGCTCCAACTTCACGATTCCGGGACCGTTCTGCTTCGGCATGCACTTCCCCCAGGGCAAAGCACCCGAGTGGTACGCGCAATGGATGCACGATCGAGACCTGAATATCACGGCCGGTGGCATCGCCAAGTACACGAATGGCCGGTATGCCCACGGAACGGGAATCACCGCCGCTCCCGAGTTCGTGGCCCGTGAGAAGGAGTGGGTAAGTCGGATGCAGGCCGCGGACCCGAAGCTGAAGCCGCTCTGCTACTTCCACGCTCAGTGCTGCACGGAACCCGAAGCGCCGGAGACATACGCCGACTCCAAACTCAACGATGCCAACGGGGAGCACCTCAGCTACCCCTACGCCTACCCCCTACCCCTGTATCTGGCCACCAGAGACAACCGCTATGGCAAGTCTCTGTGGCGCTACGTCTCGACCATCCTCGACGAGATCGGCGCGGCTGGGATCTACTGGGATGAAATGAGTCACAGCGTGCTTGAGTTCACCTACGACGGCCCCTGGGATGGCGTGACCGTGGCCATCGATCCCAAGACGCACGCCGTCACCGGCAAACGGAGCAGCGTGAATCTGCTCATGCAATCCCTGCGCCAGGACATCGTCAAACACGTCCGCGACCGGGGCAAGTTCCTGATGGCCAACACGCAACCGGCCACGCGAACCATGCTGAATGAGAAGGTGATCCGTTTCGTCGAGACGGGCACCTACTCAGCCTTGGCAGGCACCCACCTCGGCTGCCCAATCGGCCTCGGCAATCACCACCCGGAGAGAAACCGGGCCGACAGTGTCACTCACGTTCGCCGACTTCTGGAATACGCAACCGTCTACTATGGCCACTACTACCGCGAAGAACCGGCCGATTGGAACTTCACATCCGTGATGTTCCCCATCACACCGGTCGAACTGCGCGAAGGTATGGTCCTGGGGAAGGAGCGAATCCACACGGCACGCTCCGGCCGGTTTGGTTGGCCTGACGGTTCCGCGGCCACAGTCACGGTCGTGAACGGCCAGGGCGAACGCGTGGCAGAGCCAAACGTGGCCGAAGCCATTGTAGACGGCAAACATCTGTACGAAATCCGCATCCCGTCCGATCACTTTGCCGTCCTGGAACGGCGCTAAGAAGGAACTCACCATGAACAGATTGAAGGGGTTGGCCATGACTGCTGCTGCAGCATTGATCGGGGCTTCCGGATCCGGCATATCAGACGAATTCATCGAGATGCACACCGGAGGCGAGGCGCTCCCATTCCGTCATATGGGACCATTCGTCACGCGCGGCGACGGCGCGATCCTGGCTGTAGATTCCAGGACAGCGTTGATCAGCAAAGACGAAGGCAAGAGCTGGGAGAGTCACTCCCTGTTCAAGGATGCCGACACGTTCCACGCACGGGGCGAACGGACTCTTGTCCGTACCCGCAACGGCACGGTGGTTCTCGTGTTCCTCAACGAGAAAGAGAAACACTACATCAAGACAGGTGATCCGGAGAAGCACTATCTCCCGACCTACGTCACCCGAAGCCTGGACGATGGAGAAACCTGGGAAGAGCCACGCAAGCTGCAAGGCGGCTGGTGCGGAGCCGTACGCCAACTCATCCAGCTGGATTCGGGACGACTCGTGCTGCCCTGCCAAAACAGCCTCTTCGGTCCTTGGCGTCATGTCTCGTTCTCATTCGTATCCGACGATGACGGAAAGACCTGGCAGAAGAGCAACGTGATCGAGCTCGAGGGAGCGGGGAGCCATGCCGGAGCTATGGAACCAACAGCGATTGAGCTCAAGGACGGTCGCCTCTACATGCTGATCCGGACCAGTGCCCCCTGGGAGGAACGCCAATGGTTTTGGGAGGCCTTCTCCGCCGATGGGGGGCTGACCTGGACAGGGGTCCGTAATTCCGGAATCCTGGCCAGCACGTGCTGCGGGACACTCTCGCAACTCAGTGATGGCCGCATTTCCCTGCTCTGGAACCGCCCCGAAGAGACTGGCCTATACAACCGCAATACACGGGCTGAACTCGCCATGGCCTTCTCGACCGATGGCTGCCGCACGTGGACCAAGCCCGTCGTCGTCTCGCGGCGGCCACTCCAACCCGAAGAGAAGTACTACATGGCGCGCCAGTCGTACCCCTACCTGTACGAGCGCCGTCCCGGCGAGCTCTGGGTCACCACGATGCAGGGAAAGCTGCGGATGAAGCTCCCTTTGGGAGCCGTGGTTTCGCCCCCGGATCCCGATCGAACGGTTCGCCCAACCACCGTTGTGTGCCTGGGAAGCTCAACCACCGCGCGCCGTGGCAGCGTGAAGCAAGTCTATGAGCAACGCCTGGCCAAGATGCTCCCCAACATGCGTATCGTCAATTCCGGAGTGGGAGGCGACACCACCGAGAAAGCACGGAAACGGTTTGAGGCAGACATGCTCGGCTACCGGCCCGACATCGCGATCATTCAACTCGGAGGCAACGACGCCGCAATCGACGTTTGGCGGGGAGTGAAGACACCACGGACCACACCGGAACGCTACGAGGAGAACCTCCGTTACTTCATCGGGACCCTCAAGCAGCAAGGCTCAAAAGTCGTGTTGATGACCGCCGGTATGTTCCGCTGGACGCCAAAGCTCAAGGAGCTGTACGGGAAGCCACCGTACAACCCCGATGATCCCGATGGCTTCAATCTCAAGCTGCGTCCCTATGCCGACATCGTGCGACGCATTGCCCAACAGGAGAACGTCCCGCTGGTTGACCTCTTCAGGACCCATGAAGACTACGACAAGGTCGATGGCCAAAGCGTCGACGACCTCTTCCTGGACGGGATGCACCCCAACGACACCGGGCACGCCATCGTCGCAGACATGCTCCTCCCGGTAGTACGTGAATTGGCGGGGGAAGAATAGGGAGTCTGAGACCATGCAGCGAACGAGCCTTGTCACGCTGAGTTTGGGTATCCTGGCAACCGGCACATCGAGGGCGGAGACTCTGACTGCCGATGCTGATTTTCCCGGCGGAAACATCATCGTCGAGCGTATTGAGGAGGAGGATATCCACGTCCGTCAGGACCTGCGTGACACGGCGGGATACTGGTTCTATTGGTGCTTTCGCGTGCGCGGGGGAGCCGGCCGCCGAATCACGGTTCATTTCGCTGATGGCGGCGTCATCGGCGTGCGCGGTCCGGCAATGAGCATGGATGGCGGCCTCACGTGGACTTGGCTCGGCGCTGACGCCGTCCAAGGCAAGGGCTTCTCGCACCAGATCCCAGCCGGACAGAACGACGTTCGCTTCTCCTTCGGCATGCCCTACACGCAGACGAACTTGGGATCGTTCCTGCGACGGCACACCGGGAACCCACATCTGCAGGCAGGCACGCTCTGCCAGACACGTGCAGGTCGCGACGTGGAGTTGCTGCACCTCGGACAGCTGGCCGGCACGCCGGATCACCGGGTGCTGCTAAGCTGTCGGCATCATTGCTGCGAGATGATGGCCAGCTACGCACTGGAGGGCATCATGGACACCATCCTCTCAGACAACGAAGATGGGGCATGGCTCCGTGAACACGTGGCCTTCCTCGTCGTTCCGTTCGCTGACAAAGACGGCGTCGAACAAGGCGATCAGGGCAAGAACCGAAAGCCTCGAGACCACAATCGGGACTACGACGGAGAGAGCGTCTACGCAGCAACGGCGGCACTCCGAAAGCTCGTCCCGGAATGGGGAGGAGACCGCCTTCATTTCGCCATGGACATGCATTGCCCACACATCCGCGGCTCAAGCAACGAGGTCGTCTATTTCGTCGGCATGGCAGACCCAGCGCTCTGGGCAAACACGCAGGCTTTTTCCACAATCCTGGAAGCAACGAACACGGGCCTCCTGCCCTACAGGAAGCAAGACAATCTTCCCTACGGTCAAGGCTGGAATGTGGCCAAAAACTATGGCGCAGGAATGAGCTGTTCGCGCTGGGCAGGGACACTTCCGGGGATCCGCTTTGCCGCGTCTCTGGAGATCCCCTACGCCAATGCCGGCGGTGTCGCCGTTACCCAGGAAAGCGCCCACGCCTTCGGCCGAGCCCTCGCCCATGCCATCCGGCGGTTCCTGAACGAATCCCCCCCGACCTCCGAGCCCTGATCCCGCAGGAGGGATACCCCTTACGCTGTGCGCGGCTTGACTGGCCTCCCGAAGCAGAATCATCTCAACGAGACAAACGTGTAGTTCCTGCCCTCAACCGGGCACAGCAACAGGCCATCTTGCCACACCAACGTCCTGCTGGAGCGCTCGTCTGTCGCGGCAACAGGGCCGTCACCCAAACCAAGCGCTTTGCGGTCGATCGTCAGCTTGGTTGTTGTCATCTCAGGCCCGGTGTTCGCTACGGCGATCACCACGGGTTTGCCTTCCGGCAGGTAGACTGACGCGCGGGTCGCCTTACCTGTCGTGGACACCGGGCAACCGTCCTCCCAATACCCCACAAAGCGAGTGTTGTCCTGGTCAAGCCCCGTACGGATCTGAATACCCCAGTATTCTTCGACCGTCGGGTCGTGGCAGTAGGCTGCGGAAGTCACTAGGTCGTGGGTGCAGGTCATGGCCAACAGGCTCTCGGTCGGTCCGGGGATCTTGCGGTGCATCGGGTCCCCGCTTCCTCGCACAAATTCCGGCAGAAACACGTGGTTCACGCCGCTCGACTTGCTGCCAAGCTCAACCCGCCAGGCCACGGGGTCGAGTTCCTCCAAGTAGAAGAAGGGCTTCTTGTAGAGTTGGTGCGTGTACTGTTCACCGGGGAAGAAGAGATCCGCGAAGCCATGGTAGGGGAGGACTAGATTGTCATGCGCGTGGGCCATGTAGAGCCCTGGCCCTTCGGGTGCATTGCGGGCGATGGTGGTCAGGCGCTTGTAGAAGGCCCGACGTTCGACCACGTGATAGGTAGCCCCGGACTTGCCGAATGCATCCGTGTAGCCACAGCCGTGGAGACGATTCGCGTCGGGGGCGAAGCGATCCATGTCCGTGTAGAAACAAGACGCACCGTAGTTCCGGGCCAGGTTCTCTGCCTGCCACATGAGGTAGTCAGTGTAGGAACTGGCTTGGGAAACGCGGATCAGATCGTAGGCAAAGGTATCTCCCTCCGGCTTCAGGGGATGCGGCTTACGCCGCTGGTTGAAGAACCCGCCGCCAAACGGGTTGATCCACAGCGGTTTGAAGAAATCGAAGGTCGGGTTCTTGTTCGGCGTACAGAGCGCCCCGCCGTAGATGAAGCACGGAACGCGCTCGGATTTGGGCTTAGCCAGGCCCTTCTTGCGCCGAGGGCCGTAGATCTCCGGGTGCGCCACATCGTACAACGCAAACTGGGTGGACTGGGACGCGCTGTAGCCGATATGGGTCAGATGCTTCATTGGGTGTGAGTTGTAGCGGAAGGCCCGCCAGTTGGACATGAGCGGTCGAACCGGCGTTGCCTGGAAACCAAACCGATAACGCAAAGGCTTCGTCGCATTCACGGCCTTGGCAATGATGCGCAGGCGAACCGTGGCGGTGTCGCCGTCAACCGTGATCTCCGTGAGCTTGTCATTTGGTTCGAAAACCCAGTTCGCATCCGAATCGAAGAACCAGTCAAACCCCTCGGCATCGTTGCCAACCCACACGTAGGGCTGGAAACCACTCCGCCACGTCTTGCCATCCCAGGATACTCGCTTGGGGATGCGAATGTGTTGGGCCAGGTCAGCCCGCAAAGGGATTTCCATGGTCAACGCCTCGATATCCCAACCACCCGCAGGCGGATGGAGGGTGATATCGGAAACAACCAACCCGTCATACTCGATGAACGTCTGCCACGTGACCCGGCCATCGACACCGGCAAACAGACCGTGCCCCTCGTACTCAGCTCTGTGGCGCTCGGCCATCGTGGGCGTCTGGTTGACGACGGCCAGCGTGGACGCTTTCTGCGCCGTCCGCAAGATCAGACGAGCCGCAGCCGGGAGTTGTTCCTGGCCCTGATTGACGATGGACGCGGGCAACGGTCCATCGACACGATACGTCCGTCCCCAGCAGGATGCGGTGTCGGCAGTGACCTCAATGGGTGTCCAAGGGGCAAGTACCTGATCGGTCACTCCCGCCTTGGCCGTGAGCCAAGGGGTCGGGGGCTTCACCAACGAGCCAGTGGTCGACACTGAAGCAAGCCCTGGCACGCTAAGCGAGAGATCAAAGCCGTACTCACCGTCCACCCAATTGATGGGCATGGTGCAATCAGTGCGGAGTTCGCCAACGTCGAACGTTTCACTGACTGGCGTCCCCCCGCCTGGTGGTGTCGCCATGACCCGGAGACTCGCCTGGCCCGCGGCCACGGCAGCTTTCCGACGGGCATCCAGGTTCCCAAGATCGACCTGCAGCGTCAGTCGGTTCCCTTGAACATCCGGGGTGTAGGCGATCTCGATGGGCTGTTTCACGTACAAGCGCGTTGCATAGCGAGCCCAGATCTGCTTGCCGTCACTGCTCGCGACGCGTGCGGAGAGCACTGTTTCCCGGAACTCCGCGAGAGAGCCCGCCAAAAGCTGATCGCTCCCAGGCCCCAACAGCAGCTGGCGCTCAAAGGGTTGCACATCCTTGCCTTGTGCCTTTACCAGCGCTTGCAGGGGTGCATTGCTGCTATTGCGCAAGCTCGCCCCCAAGACTCCTGCCGAGATGTCACTCCCGAGGCTCACCTGCACGCCGCCGGGAGTGCCGCCGAAGACGAGTGTTCCCTTACCGCCCCAATAGGAGCCACTGAAAGCGGCCCAAGCCGTGAAAACCGGTTTGTGGGGTGGAGCCTGCCACCAATTGCGGCACAGATTCGCGCGCCACAAGGTCCCGGTCCCCGGCGCGCCCCCGAGATCAACAAACGGGAGACGCAACTCCACGGTCCATTCGTCCTTGCCGACCTGTCCAGCAGCCATCAGGGCAGGATTCCAGCCGGCATCGTGCTTCTCAGCATCAAAAGTAACGCCGCGGCTGTTGAGGATGATCTGGTAGCGTTTCCCCTTCGCTTCTGGATCCGGCCAGAGAAGAAGCTCGAACGAATCATCTTCCCAGAGCTTGCCATCACGAGTGGTGGCCTTAGTCACGGGCGGATGATCCACCACGGGGGCTCGGAAGGCGACGCAGAGCGCATCGGCGTCGTAGGTCATCAGAGCTCGGCAGGCGCGTGAGTAAGGAAAGCCATCCGAACCGGTGCGCACGGGCACAGCGGAGGCCAGCCCCCAGGCGGGCTCATCCAGGCGGCCGTCAATGACAAGTGCACGCCCCGTGTGACACGGCAGCCGAACCAGGGGGGCCTCCACGCTCCCGGAGAGAGCGGATTTGTCCGCAGCGTAGTCCGAAGCAATCTGGCCACTGGTTAGTGTTCCGCGATAGACCCTTACTTCGTCCGCGACGGTCAGGTCATCGCGCCTGTGCGTGCGGCCGCTCTTCCCCGGCCAGGGAGTGCAGATGTGGAAACGACGTTTCTCAAAAGACGGCAGCTCGACATTGGGGAGGTCGAGCTCACCACCAAGCTCCCCGTCCACGTAGAGACGCATACGAGTGGGAGACCAAGTAGCCACCAGCTTGTGCCATTCGTTGATCTTCCAAGCAACCGGTGCCGCAACGAAAAAGGTGCGGAAATCGGCCTCCTTGCGCACGCCAAACTCCATGTAAAGCGAAACGGTCCCATTTCCCGGGACATAGAGGCTGACCCGGCACTTTGGCTCACGCTCGGACACCTGGAAGAAATGGTGGTAGCGACGGTCGGCCGCGGACCAGTTGGTGGGCTTGACCCACATCGAGACCGTTGCCTCCTGTGAGTCAAAGTTCCCCTTCACGGCGTAGGTACACGTTTCCCCTTCCTCCACGAGGAGCCCGGACTTGCGAACGCCCTCCGTGGAACGCAACTCCAGGCTGGCCTGGAGGGAGGACTCCGGCTTGCCCTTGGCAAACTCCGCATTGGCGTGGAAGCGATCGAAGGAAGCATGGAAGAGCAGTTCCGGTTCCTGCGGCGGCGCAGCGCAACAGACGGAAGCCGCGAGAACAAGAAGCCCTCCCGTACCTGGCAGCACACGTGACAACGTTCGGACAACACAGCTGTTCATCGGGGTCTCTCCACATCAGTGCATGGGAAAACGTCGGGATCCACGGCGTCAGACGTTACGGGAACGGCGCCGGAATGCAAAGCAGTGGGCTAGGGCATCTTGGCCGTATACAGGTGCACGGTGAGCCAGGGGAACGTATCCTCGAAGGCATTCTTGACCGGGGCCACCTCGTCACCGTCTTTGCGGACCTCGCAGTGCACCTGAAGGTCGGTCACGCCGGGGGGAAGACCGCTGATCGCCGCAGTCACCGGGCGCTCCTGTGAGCTCACGGCAACGATGTAGAGCGTGCCATTGTGTTTCCTGCCTAAGACATTGACCGAGGGTAGCGAAAGGTCTTCCTCGAAGCCGTACGGCCGGAACGTCGAGGTCCGCGGCGCCCCTTTGGTCACGGTGACGGTCAGGGGCACGTCTTCACCAAAGAGTAAGGCCTGATCAAGCCCGGGAACGCTGTGCAGATTTCTGGCAGCTAGGTTGAAGCCATCCGCCCAGGTCTTCTGGAAGATCGGCAGATCGCGTCGGTGCCAGAAAGAGAAGACGAAGATGCCGCGGGCGCCGGAAGCGATGCAGGACCAGAAATCATGGTAGGCACCCACGGGTGTGATCGGATCGCTCTTGTGCAAACCGCCCGAGAACATCATGGGGATGCCGATGGGGGTCTTTTCGCCGTTCAGGTAGTCGGGACCGATACGGAAGCCTCCCGTCGTGATGGCCCGAATCGTCTCCTCCGTCCGCCACCGCACCCAGGCGCGCGGCTGGTGTGAGTACTCGGTGTAGGTGCCAGCCCCGACGATGTCCAGATACTCCAGATACTTGAGAATGCTCTTAGTCGTGTAGTGCCCCGGCAAGTACATGTAGTTTGGTCGTTCCCGTGGGTCGTACTTACGAGTCCAGGCACTCAGGCTCTTCACGATCTGGTACTCATCCTTGTACCACCAACGTTGCTCCTCAGGGAAGTCCCACCACGCCAACGCATCGTGCGCAGCATACGCCCGAATGTCGGCTGCCACCTCCTCCTCAGTCCGCAGACGCTCCGTTGGCGCCACTGCGTGGGCCGTCCCACCCGCCTCTTCCTGATTGGCGGCATCGGCCCCCTTCTTGGCCTTTGGGGCGGCCACTGTGGCTGCCTTCTCCACCTTGGTCTTTCCCTCGAGGTGCGCCACACAGAGCCAACCGGCCTTCTCGATCACATCGAAAAACTCCTCCGTGAATCGGTAGCGGTGACCGACGCTCCACCCGGCCTCTTCGACCTCGGCCATCTCCTCGGCAGTGTGGATCGAGTACAGCAGAAGTGGAAAACGCGTACCGACAGGATAGATGGGATCCACGGGCTCGCCTCCCGACCAGGCGGAGATCGCAGACACGACACAGACAATTGCGTTTCTCAGCGAGGACTGCACACGTACGACTCCCGTTAGGGTGTGGCGAACACTGATGCTCCTCGACTATACACTCCTGGATCTAGGGTGGAAATGCCCCCCTGCCCCTTGGCCTGCTCCCGGGCCGCGGCACGTTCTGCCCCCTGGGGAAATGCGTTCTCCAGCCCAATCGCCTCTCTTGACGGGGCATGTGGATCGACAATAGTAACGGATCAGACCTGTGAGGGCCGTTCTGGAGAAAACTAGAGATGCTGAACCGTGGAACGTACACACAGCGATGCAGCCGACTGCTGCGAGCGCTCTGTGGGCTGGGGTTGCTGTCCCTCTCAGCTGCACAGGGCGCCGGTGAGAAACCTGCTGCTTTCACGCTCGTGGCAGCAAACGCTCACGCAACGTTACGGGGAGACGACTACGGCGGAGGCACGGGAACGGCCGAAGCCCCCTTCCAGATCAGCACGTCCGGGCATCTCGCATCCCTGGCCAACCAGCCGGAACACTGGGGGAGCTTTTTCGTTCTCACCGCGGACATCGACCTGTCTGCCCTTCCTGACAGCACGATGATACGCATCGGCCTACCCGATCTGTCACTGTCGGGAACCGGCCCCGCCTTTACCGGAACGTTCGACGGCGCGGGATTCACAGTCAGTCATTACACGTGGAACAGCACCGAGGAGCTGACAACCCGCCAAGGCGTGGGGCTGTTCGGCTGCCTGGGGGTGGGTGGAAGCGTGATCGACCTCGACCTGACGAACGTATCCATCTCGGTGGACGATGGGGAGCTCGTGGGGAGTCTCGTGGGAGCAAACTCCGGGGGCCACGTGAGCAACTGCACCGCATCCGGCTCCCTCTCCGTGAACGGGCGCGCGGAACAGGTTGGCGGACTTGTCGGCGGAATGGACTCGGGGGCACTGCACAACTGCACAGCCCGTGTGGACGTCGTGGTCCTGGCGGATGGAAGCGAAGAAATCGGTGGCCTTATCGGAGATGCTGAAGGGGGTGAACTGGTCAACTGCCACGCCCACGGAACGGTGACCACAGGCGACAATGCCGAAGAGGTGGGAGGCCTCGGAGGCGATGTCGAAGCCCGGACTCACCACTGCTCCGCCAGTGGTCCCGTCTCCGTGGGTGACGCATGTGAACGCGTGGGAGGGCTAGTGGGCGGATTGGAGGCAAACACCATCGCCGATTCGTTCTGTACGGGAACCGTCACGACAGGAGACTCGTGCACCCAGGTCGGCAGTTGCCTTGGCGCAATCAGCCACGGAACGTTGGAGCGCTGCTATGCGACGGGCAGTG
>Ga0209045_1000200_pt1 | contig 75629 bp, 81 predicted proteins | sample SaaInlLV_10m_DNA_4_FD_184664 | JGI IMG/M metagenome (GOLD analysis project Ga0209045, IMG submission 184664) | Marine microbial communities from expanding oxygen minimum zones in the Saanich Inlet - Saanich Inlet SI072_LV_200m_DNA (SPAdes) (version 2) | ecosystem: Environmental > Aquatic >...
AGCAATAAATAACATAATAATAGCATAAATATAGTCTTATTTAATTATATTTTAGCAAATAATCATTTAAAAAAGAAAGCTTTAAAAAGGGGTAAAAAATCTCACAAATATCATGAATAAACCTTTCTATGGCAAAAAAAGACTCATCAAGACTTTATTTTAATCATAGAAAGAACTCCGTCGGTTTCGGACGGAATCATGCCTTGGTAGTGTAGCTAGGTCTATCATGAAGCCCTGTCGAGGCTTCGACCCGGGTTCGAAAACGTTTAAGGTTTGAAAAGACATTTAAGCGATCGAAAGTCCCGGCCAGGGCGTTTTAACCATAAAATAGGCTGGTAGCTCAGTTCGGAGATAAGCATTCATGCTTTTCGGACAATAGAGCACTCGACTTTTAGAAAACTGCTTTTAACAAAGCGTGTTTTACAGAAATCGAGTGGTCGCGGGTTCAAATCCCGTCCAGCCTACTTACATTTTAACAGAAATTCATAAAAAATTTTTAACCACCAACCCACAGGAGGGGCATATAATATGGCAAAAAAGGATCCTATCACCCACACCCTCATACCAAAACATAAAAAACTCTCTGAAAAAGACAAAAAAGCTTTACTAGAGAAGTATAAAATTACTGAAAAAGAATTACCTTCTATTCACAAATCAGATCCTGCATTAAGAGGAACAGATATGGAAGTTGGAACTGTTATAAAGATTGAGCGAGACAGTCTTACAGCAGGAAACACAGTATATTATAGATGTGTTGTTGAGTAATCATTGCAATCAATTAGTTAATAGATCAAATAGGTAAATATATCAGTACAGGCTTTAAAAATGGATAATAATAAAAAAGATAAACGGACCATTCTTTTAAAAAAATATTTTGAAGAAAACAGTTTAGTAGAATCAAACATTGCTTCTTTTAAAAATTTTATTGATTTTGAACTTCAAAAAATTGTTGATGCTAACAAAGTCATCGAACCAACAATTATTCCTCATAATGTGGAAGAATTTAAGATTAAATTCGATAAGATCTGGGTTACAAAACCTGAAATGACTGAAGCAGACGGTAGTAAACGTAATGTTTTTCCAGTGGAATGTCGTCTAAGAAAAATTAGTTACAGTGCACCTATTTTTATGGAAGTTAGCGCGCACATTAATGGAGTTCAAAGAGAAAGTTTTGTTACTCAAATTGGCCAGATGCCAATCATGCTAAAATCTAAATACTGCCATCTTAATAAGATGACTAGAGATGAACTTATTCAAACCGGAGAAGATCCTGACGATTATGGAGGATACTTTATTGTTAACGGAACTGAAAAAGTAATCATTGGAGTCGAGGATTTAGCATCTAATCGGCTAATGGTTGAAAAACAAAAAATAGGTATTAGTGAATACATTGGTAAAATTTTCTCTGAAGGAACATCATTTAAGATTCCTCACACAATTGAAAAATTAAAAGATGGAATTTTCTATTTGAGTTTTACTCGTGTTAAAAGAATCCCTATCATTGTTATTGTCAAAGCACTTGGTCTAACAAAAGATGAAGATATTATGAACTTTGTAAACAAGAATAAGAATTTTGATAGTCTTCTTGTTAATCTTTATGAATTTGTCGACATAAAAAATGAAGAAGATGCTCTTGATTATATTGCAAAGAAAACAGGAATCACTCAATCTAAAGAAGTCAGAATTGAAAGAATGCGTGAAATTATGGACAAATACTTACTTTCACACGTGGGTTCAAATCCTAGAGACAGAGTTCTTAAAGCATATAATATTTGTAAACTTCTAAATAAGTTTGTTCTTACAACAGAAGGTGAAATTATTAAAGATGATAAAGACCATTATGCAAATAAGCGTATTAAACTTGCAGGTGATTTATTATCTGATTTATTCACTGTAAATCTTAAAGTTCTTATCAACGATCTACTTTACAATTTCCAAAGAATTGTTAAGCGTGGTAAGTTCCCCTCTATTAAAGTTATTATTCGTGACAAACTTTTAACTCAGAGAATATATAGTTCTATGGCTACTGGTTCATGGGTTGGAGGAAGAAAAGGTATTAGTCAGAGAATCCAAAGACATAATTTCCTTGATGCAACATCTCATCTTCAAAGAATTGTATCTCCACTTTCTGCGTCACAAGAAAATTTTCAGGCGAGAGAATTACATCCTACTCACTGCGGTAGACTTTGCTCGATGGAAACTCCAGAAGGTACAAACATTGGTTTAAGAAAAAATTTAGCAGTTCTTGCAAAAATTTCTCTTGATTCCAACGAAGAAGAACTTATTAAGTCTCTAAAAGGACTTGGATTAAAAACAGTTTAATTTTTTTATTTTCCTTTGATCTATTTTGATCATTTAATGTTTAAAAAAACAGATTAACAATTTATGTTAACGATTTTCAAAAAAAAACTCAAAAGGTCTGACAAAATGGCGGAAGTATTCATAAACAATAAATTCATGGGAGAAGTTGAGGATCCTAAACAGTTCATTGCAAGAATTGTTGAAGAAAGAAGAAAAGGTAATTTACATTTTACTGTTAATGTTACTTATGAAAAGGATCTTGATAGTATTTATGTCGAAGCTAACAAAGGGCGTATTAATCGACCATTGATAGTTGTCAAAGATGGTAAAAGTATGTTTACTGACAAACATGCTGAGCAACTTACAAAGGGAGAAATCAATTGGGATGATTTAGTCAAACAAGGTGTTATTGAATATCTTGATGCAATGGAAGAAGAAAATACTTTAGTTTCATTTTTTGAAGAAGATCTTACTCCAGATCATACTCATCTTGAAGTTCACCCGACAAGCATTATCGGTGTTGCAACTGCACTTGTTCCTTTCAGTAATTTTTCGCCAGGTCCGAGAGTTTTAATCGGAGGAAAAAATCAAAAGCAAGGACTAGGTCTTTATGCTGCTAATTTTTCTGTTAGAATGGATATGGATGTTAACTTACTTCATACGCCTCAAAAACCAATGGTTTCAACTTTAATGTATGAACTTTCAGGTTATGATAAACACCCGCAAGGACAAAATATTGTTGTTGCAGTTATGAGTTTTAAAGGTTATAACATGGAGGACGCAAGTGTTATCAATAAAGGTAGTATTGATTGTGGTCTTGGTCGTTCGACTTATTTTCGTCCATGTATTTCTGAAGAACTTAGATATGCAGGTGGTTTAACTGATGAAATTTGTATTCCTGATAAAGATATTAAAGGATTTAGATCTGAACATGATTATCGTTATTTAGAAGATGATGGAATTATTTATCCAGAAGCTGCAGTAAGCGAAGGGGATGTTGTTATTGGTAAAACTTCTCCTCCTAGATTTTTGAGTTCAATGGATGAATATAATCTTGCAATTGACAAGCGTCGTGAAAGTGGCGTTGCATTACAACACGGAGAAATCGGTACAGTTGATTTTGTTTTAGTTACTGAAAATGGCGAAGGTAATAAACTTATTCAAGTTAGATTAAGAGAACAACGTATTCCAGAAATTGGAGATAAGTTTACTTCTCGTCACGGTCAGAAAGGAGTTATTGGTTTAATTGTTCCTCATTCTGATATGCCATTTACATCATCAGGTATTGTTCCTGATTTGATTTTCAGTCCTCACGGTATTCCGTCGAGAATGACAATTTCTCATCTTATTGAAATTGTTGGTGCAAAGGTTGGTGCTCTTGGAGGGCATTATGTTGATGGTACTACTTTTGTTTCAGATAAAGAAGACGATTTAAGAGCTGAACTTTTAACTTTAGGTTTTAGAGAAGATGGTATGGAAGCTATGTATGATGGTGAAACTGGTGAACAAATTCTTGCTAAAATCTTTGTTGGAAATATGTACTATCTAAAACTAAGACACATGGTTGCAAATAAAATTCACTCTCGTGCTAGAGGTCCGGTTCAACTTTTAACAAGACAGCCTACTGAAGGTCGTGCAAAAGAAGGAGGACTTCGACTAGGAGAGATGGAGAAAGATACTTTTGTTGCACACGGTGCAAGTTTATTATTAAAAGAACGTTTTGATGCTGATCGTACGGTTGTTCCTGTATGTGAAGAGTGCGGAATGATAGCAATCTATAATGTTTACAAAAATAAAGCATATTGTTCTATTTGTGGAGAAAACGTAGAGATTAATGCAATTGAACTTTCATATGCTTTCAAATTAATGCTTGAAGAGTTTAAGAGTTTAGGAATTTATCCAAAACTTACACTTGAAGATAAATATTAGATTTCAATTAAATAATAAAAATATATAATTAATCAGATAATAAAAATAATTAAAAAATAATACAATATTAATTCAAATTTGTCGAGGTTTTGAAAAATGATCGAGGATAGTGGTTTACCACAACACCCACATAAAAAAGTTAGAAGTATTATTTTTGGAATTCTTAGTCCAAAAATGGTTAAGCAAATGGCGTCGGCAAAAGTTGTTACACCTGAGCTTTATGATAAAGAAGGATATCCTGTAGACGGAGGTCTTATGGATACTCGTTTAGGAGTTATTGATCCAGGACTTAGATGTAGAACTTGTGGTGCTAAATTAAAAGAATGTCCTGGACATTTCGGATATATTGAACTTGCAAGACCTGCAATCCATATTCATTTTGTTGGTTTAATTCTTACAATTCTTAAGTGCAGTTGTAGAGAATGTGGTAAAGTTTTAATTCCAAATGCTCAACGTGAAAAAGTAAAAAAGAAAATAGAAGAAATGAGTACAATTGAAAGCTTAGAAGTTCGTCGTAAGTATATTGCTGAAACAATAAAATCTCTTAAGACAATCAATAAATGTCCTCATTGTAAATCACGTCAGCAAAAGATCACTTTAGAAAAACCATCTACATTTCTTGAAGCAGATAAACGTATTTCGCCAATTGAAATTAGAACACGACTTGAAAAAATTAATGATGATGATGTAGAATTTTTTGGTTTTGAACCTAAAAAGATGAGACCTGAATGGTTAGTTTTAACAGTTCTTACAATTCCTCCAGTTACTATGCGTCCGTCAATTACTCTTGAAAGTGGAGAGCGTAGCGAGGATGATATTACTCACAAACTAGGTGATATCGTTAGAATTAATCAGCGTCTTTTCGAAAATATTAATGCAGGAGCTCCAGAAATTATTATTGAAGATTTATGGGACTTACTTCAGTATCACGTTACTACATTTTTTAACAATGAAGTACCTCAACTTCCGCCTGCAAGACATAGATCTGGTCAGCCTCTTAAAACTCTTTCTGAGAGAATTAAAAGTAAAGAAGGAAGAATCCGTCATAACTTAGCAGGTAAAAGAACTAACTTTAGTGCGCGTACAGTTATTAGTCCAGATCCTATGATTAGTTTAAATGAAGTCGGTGTTCCAATGATTATTGCATCTAAACTTACTGTTCCAGAAAGAGTTACTGACTGGAATTTAGAATATTTGAAAAAATTTATTGAACGTGGACCTAAAAAATATCCTGGTGCTAATTATGTTGTTAGACCTGATGGAAAAAAGAAAAAAATTACTGATGATATGAAAGAGGCAATTATTGAAGAAATGCAACCAGGTTATATGGTTGAGCGTCATTTAATGGACGGAGATATTGCAATTTTTAATAGACAGCCTTCACTTCACAGAATGAGTATGATGTGTCACAAGATCAAGGTTCTTCCTGGAAAAACTTTCCGCCTTAATCCAACTGTTTGTAATCCTTACAACGCTGATTTCGACGGTGACGAGATGAACTTACACATTCCTCAAACAGAAGAAGCTCGTGCAGAAGCCGAAACTTTAATGATGGTTCAAACTCAGTTAATTTCTCCTGGTTATGGTCTTAGTGTAATTGGTTGTATTCAAGACGCAGTTTCAGGTAACTATGTATTGACTAAACTTGAAAAAATACCTAAAGAAAAAGCAGTTGATTTGTTAATCAATGCAGGTATTGAAGATTTTTCAAAATTACCTAATAAAGATATATTATCTGGAAATGAAGTTTTTAGTGTTTTACTTCCTGAAAGTTTAAATTTTGTTGGAAAAACTTCTGAAAGAACTGAACTAATAATTAAAAATGGAAAAATTTTGACAGGTCATATGGATAGAAATAGTCTTGGAGAATCTAAGGGTTTATTGTTAAGACAGATTCATAAAAAGTTTGGCGCTGCATTTACTGCAGATATGATTGCAAAGATTCAAAAATTAGGAGTTCAAAGTTTAAAGTATGCTGGTTTTACAACGTCTGTTTCAGATACTGATCTTCCTAAAATTGCTCAGAAAAAAATTCAAGAAGTTTTAGATAATTCTTATCTTGCTGTTGAAGAATTAATTGAACAGTATAAACGTGATGAACTCGAAACATTCCCTGGTAAGAGCATGGAAGAAACTCTTGAAATTAGAATATTAGAAAGATTAAATAAAGCAAGAAATTCTTGTGGAGAAATTGTTAATGAATATTGTATTCGTGAAACAGGAACTATTATGATGGCACGAAGTGGTGCTCGAGGTAAACCTCTTAATTTAGCTCAGATGGCTGCATGTGTAGGTCAGCAAGCTATGCGTGGTGGACGTATTGGAAAAGGTTATCGTGATAGAACTTTATCTTGTTTTAAGGCAGATGATTTTGGTCCTATGGCTCGTGGATTTATTAGAGGTGGATTCAAACAAGGTCTCAAACCTGCAGAGTTTTTCTTTATGGGTATGACTGGACGAGATTCACTGATGGATACTGCGCTTCGTACTCCTAAATCCGGTTATCTTTATAGAAGACTTGCAAATGCAATGCAGGATGTAAAAGTAGAGTATGATTTTACTATTCGTGATGCTAATAAAAAAATTATTCAATTTATGTATGGTGAAGACGGAATCGATGTTAGTCGTTCTATTGCAGGTAAACTCGATATTAAAGGAATTATTGCTGATGTTGTCGGCGAGAAATAGAATAGTTGGTGATTATTATGAATGAAATATTCAAAGAATATGAAGACAAACTTACTCCAAAAATTTTGGAAGAAGTCAAAGAAAATCTCCCGCCTAAAGCTAGTAAGTCTGTTGTGAAAAAGATTTTAGAAGCAGTTTATGCTGAATATTTAGAATCTCGTGCAGATCCTGGAGAAAGTGTCGGTTTAGTTGCATCTGAATCAATTGGAGAGCAGGGTACTCAGATGACATTGAATACATTCCACCTAGCAGGAGTTGCAGAAATGAACGTAACTGTTGGTCTTCCTAGAATTATTGAGATTCTTGATGCTCGTAAAACTATTGCAACACCAATGATGGAAGTTTATCTTAAGAGTCCATTCAATAAAGGTAAAGATATTCGTAAGATTGCAATGCAAGTTAAAGATACTAAATTAGCAGATGTTACTGACGAGTTTTCTATTAACATTCGTGATATGCTTGTCGATGTTATTCTTGATCCTAAAAAAATTGATGATTTAGGTTTTACTGTTGCAAAAGTTCAAAAGCTTATTGAGAAATCTTTAAAGGATATGAATGTTAAAGCAAAAGGTAATGTTGTTACTATTAAACTTTCTGGAAAAGATGTAGGTATTAATGATGTTTACAAATTAAAGGAAAAAATCAAAAATGCTCATGTTGCAGGTGTTAAAGGTGTAACTCAAGTTCTTCCTGTTAGAAGAAAAGATGAATTTGTTATTATTACTGCAGGTTCAAATCTTAAAGATGTTTTTGGTCTTGAATTTGTTGATATAACTCGTACAACGTCTAATGATGTTTTAGCAGTTGCAACCTTTTTAGGTATTGAAGCTGCTCGTGAAACTATTATTAGAGAAGTTTTGAAAGTTATTGAAAGTCAAGGTTTGAATATTGACAAAAGACATATTATTTTAGTTGCAGATCTTATGTGTGCATCAGGTAATGTTCAAGGTATTACTAGATATGGTATTATCCGCGATAAAGCTTCAGTACTTGCTAGAGCTTCATTCGAAACTCCTATTAAACATTTAATCACTGCAGCACTTGCAGGAGAAGAAGATTTACTTACTAGTGTTGTAGAAAATGTTATGCTTAATCAGGCAATTCCTATTGGTACTGGTTTGCCAGGTTTATTAAGTAAACCAAAGAAAGCTAAGTAATAAACTAAGCAATAAAACAAGAAAATTTAAATAATAAACTAGCAAAAACTAAATAACCAGATTTATGCTACTAAAAAATAATTAATAATATAAACAAGTAAAAAAAACTAAGTAAAAACGACGTATAACGTGCGATAAATTACTAAAATTAATAACAGGTGTTTTATATGAGTGATGCGATAACAGAAATCAAAAAATTACTAAAAGAAGAAAAATTAGTATTTGGTGCTGACCGAACATTGAAGGGTCTTAGAACAGGAGGCATTGCTAAGGTTTTTTTAGCTGCTAACTGTGACATAGATACTCTTGCAGACTTTAAACATTGTTGTAAACTTGGCAATGTTGAATGTATTGAATTAGAGTATACCAACGAAGAACTGGGGGATATTTGTAAAAGACCTCACAATATTAAGGTTCTTGGTATGAGCAAATAATTAATATTTTAATTATTAATTAACTAATTGCTAAATAATGGTTAAATAATTGTAATCAATTGGATGTTTCATGACAAAAATAATTTATGATCAACAAACTATTCAGCAGTTTTCTCTATTTGAAACAATTACTCATGCTAAATGTAAAGATTGTTTCTTTGATGAAGTTCAAAATAGACTTGTTTTTATTGTTGACGGCGGTCATTTATGGAAAGCTTTAGGCAAGAAGAGTGAGAATGTTAAAAAGCTTGAAGATAAGTTTGGTAAAAAGATTAAGATTGTGGAGTATTCAAATAATCTTCTAACTTTTATTAAAAATATGGTTCAACCATTGAGAATTAATAAACTTGAAGAAGAAGAGGGGATCATTACAATCACTGAGGAAAATATGCAAACTAAGGGTCTTTTGATTGGGCGTAATGCTAAGAACTTAAGAAATCTTGAAACTAATATCCGTAGATTCTTTGATATTAAAGAAATTAAAGTTGTTTGATTAAATTAATCAATTGAATTCTAAGTTCTAATTTTGATCAAAGAAATTTCTTTTAAATACCTTCCCATTCTAAATGGAAAGTTATAGCCAAAAGTTCCGATTATCGCTGGAAACCTTTATAAAGAAAATAAAGTTTGGTTTATAATATGTTTTAAATTGACAGTTATTCAAAAATAATCAGTTTCCCCTTACAAACATAAAAATCAAATGTAAGGGGAAAATAAAAATCAACCTAAACTAACTATCCACAATCCTCAACATTAATAATCCGTGCATACTTATTATACATTTGCACTAATTCATTTTTCATGTGTTCTAATTTTGGTGTGTGGGCAAAAACAATATATGTTGGGCACTCATCTCCCATTAAAAGATCTTTTTTTTCTTTTTTAGAATTTTCATTATTAAGCAACATTCTATTAAGCTTTTTTCCAGACTCAATAATATACATTCTTAATTGTTCTACTGGTTTTTTTGAATAATCTATTAATTCTATTGCTCCAGTTATATTGGTATCTTCTAGAATTTTTATTCTTTCTTGAGATTGTACAGGGAGATTTGTTTTACTTTTATCAAATGGAACATATAATTTTATAGGTGAGAAAAAATAATTTTCTCCAATAGAATATCTATCAACTACGTTTTCTTCATAATCTTCTTCATTAATGCGCACTACAGTTCTATTACAGTCCATAGCTAGTGTTGATTTTTTGTAGGGAATTGATTTGTCAATTGCACAATAAAGATGATACATAAGTCCTGCAAAATCAATAGAATATTTTTTATTTTTTTTATCAACTTCTTTGCCTATATTCTCACAAATTTCCTCTAGTTTTTCAATAGTGGGATGTTCAAAACAAGTTACTCCAATAATATCTGTAACTAGTGGTTCTGGATGCATTGAGGAATAGTTTAATTTATTATTATCAACATTATCAGTACTCTTTTTCATTTTGCTTGATAATTTATTTTTCACAGAATTTACTATATTTACTGTAACTTCAGGTATAATTGAAGTAAGTACTAACTTAGTGCATAGCATTATTTGTTTTAAAGAAAATGGTCCGGAGATTATCTCCAAATCATCTGCTAATTTTTTTGAATTTTGTTTTTGTGTAGAATATGCCATTTTAAATTATATTTTATGAATCCTATTTTATGAATTATTTTTTATAAATTATTTTTTATAAATTATTTTTTTAATTAATATTAATACTTTTATTCATTTAACTTTCTCAGTTTCAACTTCGCCCATTAATCTTCCTAATTTATTTTTGATTGTATTAACTTTATTTGCAGAATTTGTTTTAACTAGTTCTGGAAATTTTATTATAGCATACAAATAATCTAGATAATCTGTATTTCCATTTTCTTTTAACTCCACTTTAATTCTTTTAATAAATTTTGAGATGCTTAAATCATAAGTTTCAGCATCATACTTTGAATCACATACACGCACAACATTTTTGCCTGATTTATATGCCTGTACCCAAGCACCTGATCTATTACCTAATTCATCAACATGCCATTTGTTATTTGAACCTACTAATCCAAAATGAACAACAGGGGTTTTTTTATGTATACTTTTTGAAGAATAAGCTAAGCACCATTTAGAATTTATATCTGCAGTAAGATTTTTATCAATTGTTCTATAAATTAAATTAGTTTGACTAAACAAAAATCTTCGCATAATCTCAATAGATTCATTAACTTTTTCTTCGAGTAGATCTAATTCATCTAAATTCTCAATCCAGGTTTCTTTAGAAGATTCAATTAAATATTGAGCTTTATTTTCGATAAATGTTTCTTTATCTCGACGTGCAAGTTCAGGTCTTATTTGTGCTGCTAGTAAGTCTAAATCTTCATTATTCTCATAAGGTAATTTTAATCCTGTAAAATATTCTAATTTATATTGTTCTCCATGAAGTCGCATATTCTCAGAACTAACATAATTAAACACATCACGTAATTGTTCAGTATCTTTAGTTCCAGTAGCATATTGTTTATATGCTTGTTCTCTAGATACTTGCACAGGCTCATCTACTACCTTCTCCAATACATTTCCAGATTCATCTCGTCCAGATTCAGTTTCTGTTTTTTTCTTTTTCCAAAATGCCATTTTTAGTTTTTAATTGCTAATTAATTTGTATTTGTAATTTGTATTTGTAATTTTTATGTTTAGTTCTTATATTGAAGTTGCATCCTTAAGTTTAACGAGCAAATCAGTTATTCTCTCTTTTTCATTGGTTTGTTTTTTTTGATTTGCTTCAACTAATAAAGCAGGAAATTGAATAATCTTTTTAAGATAGTTAAAATCAAGATTTGATCTTCTGCTATTTCCAAGCATTCTTTTTTTAACATCTTCAATAAAGTTTTCCACAGAATTATATCTCATATTTCTTTTTTTATCAAAACCAGAAATTGCACTTAGATATTTAATATTGATTTTATAATCTGATTCATCTAATTTTTTATCAAATACTTTTTTGACAGTAACTTTGAACCTACAGATCTTAGTTTTGTTTTCATCTGAAGGGTATCTACTAGAATGATTATCTTTTAATCCGTAAATTAATTTATTTTTTGAAAATGTATAAAATAAATCGCAATCATGAAAACCTGCTAAGTACTCTGCGTTTACATCTATTTCATTTACATCTGATTTTTCAATTAAATTGTAAAAAGATATTATCGATTTTTCAAGATTTGTTTTAACAGTTTCTAATTTATCAAGATTAGCTACATAATCTTTTGTTAAATCATAAAATAGTTTACTTTGTTCATTTTTTCCTGTAGTTTTCATAACCTCTTCAACTACATCTGTTGTTCCTCGTCGTGAATCTAATTCTGTTCCCAGCACCATTGCAAGATCATCTATGTCTTGTTTCTCTTCGTAAGTCATTCCTCTGCCTTCAAAATAATCTTTAAATGCAGATTCTGAAAAGAATTTAAATCTCGGAGCAGTAATATAACCTAAAGCATCCATTAGATCATTTTCAGTTTCTAAACCTTTTGCATAAGTTTGATATTGTTGTGTTTTTTCTTCTGGTTTCATTTTTATTAAATCCCCTTTACTTTAGATTTATATTCGGCCATTGTAGATTTAGTTTCGCTTATTAACTCTGATACTAATTTTGATAATTCTTCTTGTTCTTTTTGTTTTGCTTCCAAAATAATTTTAGGAAATTGAATTATTTTTTTAATATATTTCACACAATAACTACTAGCATTATTAAATCTTAATCGTTCCTTAGCATCATCTATAAAAGCATCAAGAGATTTGTAGCGAATCCAAAACATTGATGTTCCATTATCATTGTTTGAACACAAAAAAGAGATATTAATTTTAAATTTGTTTTTACGTTTTTTCAATTTTACATAAAATTGACAAGGAATATCATTATATTCATCAGGATATTTTCCATTGTGATTTCTAATTCCAAAGGATAATATATTTTTTTTGAATGTATAATAAAAATCTCCATCTCTTAAACCATTAAGATTACCTGCGATAATTCTTTCTTTAACATCATCTTTTTCAACTGCAGAATAAAATGAAGTCATAACTTGTTCAAGACTTTCTTTAACACTATTTAAGTTTGTTAAGTTAGATGTATCAAACTTTTTTAAGTAATTTAACAAATTACTAAATTCAGAATTTTGCGGCGGTAATTTAGTATTCTGATCATCAAGTTTATTTCTCGCAGTAAGTTCTTTTTTGATTGTGTCAACTAGCAAATCAATATCTTCCTCATCAGAATAGGCCATACCTCTTTGAGTAAAATAATCCTCCAGATACTCTTGTGAAAAACATTTGAACTTAGGTTTACTAATATATTCTAGTAGATCAACCATAGATTCATCAGTTTCTAAACCTTTCGCATAAGTTTGATATTGTTGTGTTTTTTTTGCTTGATTCATTTTTTATCACAGTACATTTCATTTTGTGTTTGCATTTTCAATCGAATTAATAATTTCATTCATTTCTGATTCAATTGCTTTATTTCTAGATTCTCTTGATTCAATAATTAATTTAGGTAATTGAAACATTGATGTAAAATATTTTGCATATAATTCTTTTTGAGGCTTATGAAATTCAATTGAATGTTTAAGATCTCGTATGAATTTAGCAAGTTCATATCCTTTAGAAACTATCTTAAATTCAGAAGATACTTTACTATAGGAATTATGATGTAATCCTGCAACTCTAATTCTTATTTTGTATAAATCTTTTTTTCTCAAAAACGATTTTGTTTTTTTCTTAATAATGATATCATAACCTTGATTATCATTCCAATCAGCGTAATCATTTTCTGAACAGAATCCAAATACTAATTTATTTTTTGATAATGAATAAAATAAATCCCCCATTTCAGAATATTGAGTTAAATATTTTGAATTTATGTATGATAATTCAGGTTTGTCTTTAGACATTAATTCATAAAATCCTATAAATAACTCTTCTAATTGTTCAGAAACTGATTCTAATTTTCCAAAAGCTTTATTTAAATTATTAACATGTGAAACCATGGAGTCCTGAATTTGGTTTCTTTCAATTATTCCTTCAAGTGTTTTCCTAGTTTCTCCACCTTCTCGTCGGTCAAGTTCATCTGCTATTACTAAAGCTAGTTGTTTTGCATCATCTACTGATTCATAAGGAACATTTAGTTGATTAAAGTAATTTGATCTGTATTCATCATTATGTAATCTAAAATTATCATCATTTACATCCATCATCACAATTCTTAATTGATCTGTTGAATCATTATTTTTCGCATATTGTTGATATTGATTGATTTTTTCTTTTTTTGTAATAGTATTGTCTTCTTTCATTTTATTCAACCTTGATTTACTTTATCATCTTCTTCATTTATTTCTTTGAGTTCTGATAATAAATCATTAACTTCAGTTCTTATTCTCTTTTTGTTAGATAATCTACCTTTTGAAAGTATTCTTGGAAATTTTAATATTGTTTGAATGTATTCTTTTATGTTCTGAGCTTCAGGAGAATTTATTTGAATATTATACTTCAAGGATGAAACTAATCTTTGTAGTGTTGTATGTTTCATACCCGTTTCGGTCTGTCTATACAGTTTAGGAGTTATAATTGATACTTCAACACTATGTTTTCGAAAGAATGTTTTTTCTTTTTCAATAATTTGTACATCAAAGCCATAAGTTGTTTCAGGTTTATGAAACCAAAGGTTGTACCTCTCTCCGCAAATTCCAAATCTAACTTTATTTTTCTTTTTTCCAGGTTTTGAATAGTAATATAAATTCCCCTTAAATATTTCATCAGGTACAGTTCCAGATCTCATATAAGACACACGTATAGACTTATTTTTTAATGCATCATAAATACTCATGCAAACTTCTTTTAATTGTTCTGTTAATTGATCTAATTCATTTACTTCTTCTTTCCAAGATTCATCTCCTAGCATTACTAACTGTTCAAGTGTTTTTTTATTTATCTTGAGTTCAACTTTAGCTCTTAAGTTAGAATGTTCTCTAGCATCTATCTCGTCGGCAATGCAATAAGATAATGCATCTATATCTTCTTCTTCTGAGTAAGCTAGTCCTCTCTCCTTAAAATAATCAGAAACATACTCCTTTGAATGCCATTTAAAATCATCTTTTTGAATATAGATTAACACATCTCTTAGCGATTCAGTATGTTCTGTTTGTTTAGCATAATCTTTATACTGTTCGATTTTTTCTTTTCTTGTGAGTGCATTATCTTCATTCATTTTATTCAACCTACAACGTACCTGATGTTTCATTTAAATCATCAAGTTTTTCTTTAACATAATGATCTGCATATTTTTTTGCAACATTTATTGATTCCATTAATCCACTTGTTTGTTTTTTGATTCGGTCTTTGTTGTCTTCAAATCCTTGTTTGTACATTTCAGGGAATCTGAATAATAATTTAATATTTAATATATACTTCTTAATTTTAGAGTCATCATTTGTAAGAATTGTGCTTTTTAATTTACCTAACAGATCATCTGTAATTTGATAATCAAATTTATTACACTCGTAGTCCCGTTTAGATCCATAACTAGAAGAATGATCAGGACACCATCTGAGTTTTACAGAATAGTTTATTTTTTTTGAAAATAATTTTTGTTTTTTTGTAACAACTGCTTCTATTCCGTGATACGAATACCTAGAACTATGAGGCCAAAAACTCATCTTCGAAGAACACATTCCAAACAAAATAGAATTATTTTTTTTCAAAAAATATAAATTGGCATAGCTACAATGTTTATTTGTTGAACTTAATTCAGGCAGTTTAACCTTAAATAGAATTGCTGAGTGTTCAGGTCTTTTTTCTAATAGTTCATACATTAATTTACATACGTCTTCAATTGGTTCTTTGTAATCATCAATTTTTTTTAGAGGATCATCAATTCCTACATTAGGAGCAACCATCATATCCTCTAATTCTTTTCTTTTTATTTTTCTCTCAACAATTTCTGTTGCTTTTGGTTTGTTAGTTGAATGTTTTTTTGAATTTGAACTTGCTTTTTCTTCTCGTCTATCAATTTCTTCTGAAATAATTAAGGATAATGCATCTACATTTACGTCTTCAGAATTTTCTAATCCGCATTGCCTAAAATAATCTTTAATAAAATTATCAGAGTGCAATAAAAAGTCGTCTTTTTGAATGTAAGCTACGATCTCTCGAAGTTCATCGACTGTTTCCTTTGACTCTACAAACTCTCTGTATGACTTCTCTTTTCCATTCAAGGTTTGCATTATTCTTGTTAGTAAACTCATTTATGATCCTCTACCTTTTGCATTGATTTGAATTTAAGTAGTACGTCTTGCACTTTTTCTTTTATTCTTTCATCATTTTGTTTCATTCCTTCTTTGAATAGTTTTGGAAGTGCAAATATTTCTTCTAAGTGTTGCAAATAGCTTCCAACATCAGAAGAATTCGATTCTATTTTTAATTGAATTTTGTTTAGTAAACTGTTTACTGGCTCAAATTTACATTCAGTAATTTTATCATAGTCAGGGAAAAAAAGGTTGTAAATTCTTTTACTTTTAAATTTATTACCATTAACAGAATGATCTTTACTCCATCTCATTTTAATTTTATATTCTCCAAATAATGATTTTTTTACTTTAAATTCAACACCTGCTGAACTATAGCTTTCTCCTGGCCAGTGCAGTGTATTTCCTGAGCAATAACCAAATCTTATTGAGCTACTTTTTTTTTCAAAGAATAAATCAGATATTAAATCAGCAGAATATATCTTAAATGGAGTCTTAATTGATTTAATAATAACAATTTTTTCTTCGCTTTGCTCAAACTCTTTATACAAGGTCATAGCCAATTTTTCAATCGGATCTTTTAAAGTATAAATTCTGGATAAATCTTCAGTCCAAGGTTTTTCAGGTGTTGCAATTATTCTTTCTAATTCTTTTTTTCCTATTCTCTCGTCAATAACATCTTTTGTTTTTGTTCCTTTTTGAGAATCTAGTTTTGCAGCTATTGCTCTTGATAACAAATCCACATCTTTTTCAGTAGAATAGGGCAATCCTCTTGCTTCAAAATAATTTGTAATATAATTTGGTTCATGAAGTAAAAAATCACTTTTTTGAATATATAAAAGAGTATCACGAATAGTATCTGCATTAGCAGGATTATCTGCATATGCTTCATATTGTTCTTCTTTCGAACTTTGTTTTGGTTTTCTATTAAATAGTTTCATTTTTATCTTCATTTAACACAATAAGCATTTTGCCTATTTTTGATTCGATTTCTTTTTGTCTAACTTTTCGAAATTCAAGAACTTTTTTTGGAAGTTTTATAATTTGAGGAATATAGCTTAATTGCAAGTCTCCATATTCAACCCATCCTTTTATTCTTGATTTTGTATCTACAATAAATTTTTCAATTGTTTTAAATTCTCTATCATTCAGTCCTTTAGTTTTATTATCGCTTGCAAGCTTTACAGAACATACTCTTTTTGTATAAAATATTTTATTTATCTCACTAATTACAATTTCAAATCCGGTATATTTAGCGTCTGAATCTGGCGAGTTTTGCCAATTAGACGAATTAGAACCACCATATAATCCTATTCTTACTTTACTACCTAACTTTTCATAAAATATTTTCTCATCTAAATAGACAAGTCCGTCTTTTTCTTGACAAATTATTTTGTAAAGATCTAAATATGCAGTTCTTATTGGTTTAATAAAACTGGTTAGCTTATCAAGATCTCCTGTCCAAAGATTTGTTCCTTCATTAATCATTGTTCTAAGTGATTCTGTAGATAATGCATCATCAATTGTTTTTTCAAACCTAATTTCATTTTGTCGAGTTATTTCTTGTTCAATAACTGGAATAAATTTACAAATATCTTTATCCTGTTTATAGTCGAGTCCAAATCCTTGGAAATAAGATTTAAAATAATCTTCAGCATGATCTCTAAATCTTGGTTTTTTTATTTCATCTATCGCATACTCAAGTACTTGAGGATCATGATTCATTTCTTTAAATTTTAAATATGGATCTTTTTTTAGTTTCATTTTAATTATTCATCAGGTTTTGATTTAAATTTTTCTTCTTCTTTTTCTTTTTTAGTTTGCAGTCCAGATATTGCAGTTTTGATTCTTTTTTTATTTGCATCATTTGCTTTTATAACTAAGTCTGGAAGTCTTAACATTGAATGTAAATAATCCACATATTTTCCACTTTCTGGATGATTTGATTCTAATGAACTTTTTACTTTGTACAAAAATGAACCTAGAGACATACTTTTACAGTGTTCATCCCATTGATTATACCACCCTGTAGAAATACGAACATGATATTTTAATTTTTTATTAAAAATTCCTTTTTCTTTTAGAAAAATTTCAAATCCATAATATCCACCAGCAAATTGATCCCTAGTCAAATTCTGCCACTTTTTTTCCTCAGCTCCGACAATTCCAATTCTGATTTTCTTTCCTTTTTTCCACAATCTAAAATATCCTGGCAGATCTTCTCCATCCATTTCAGATGTTTTAACTTTTAAATTTACATCATCATAATTTTTTAATGATTTGTACAATTCTTTAAATAATTCATCTAATGGTTGATGTAATTGAATTACATTTTCCAGCAAACCCACTATTGATTTATTTCCACTACTCAAAATTGAATCTAAATTTTGTATCTTTTGCTTTTTGTGAAGCAACTTTACAGTCTCTGTTCCTTCTCGTCGATCTAATTCTTCTGCAATACAGTAAACTAATGCATCTACATCTGTTTTTGTAGAATATTCAACACCTACTTGTTTAAAGTGTCCACTAATATAATCATCTGAGTGAATTTTATATCGTTCATTATCAAGTTCACAAAAAAGATCCCTAAGAACACTAGTTGATTCTTCTTCTTTTACATATTCTGCATAACTTTTAGTTTTATTAATCATTTTTTATTCCTTTTAATATTCATAACGCATTAACATCTAGTCCTTTCAATAATCCCTCAACTTCAGTTTTCTTTTGTTGTTTGTATGCTACCATTATTTCTGGAATTTTAAACATAAATTTTAGGTATGTAACATATTCTTTTGCTCGAGGAGAATTTTGTCTTAATTCTTTTTTAATCGCATTTATAAATTCTTGCGAGGTAGTGAATGTAATGGACGATTGTTTACTACTAGGACTAAGATTTGCTACAAATATTTTTTTAAATTTTTTAATTTGGTTATGTTTTTTTATTTTGAAAATTCCTGTTCTAGATTTGACCTGTGTCTTTTGTAACCAAATACCAACTCCATAATTTTTGCCAGTATTTCTATCCACCTTAAACGTATAATCTCCCTTTCCTAAACAAATAGACAAAATTTCTCTTTTGACATATTTTTTAGGATTAAAATAAACCTTACCTCCAAAATCTTGTCCTATTAATGCAACTGGATCTATGTTTGTAATTTCAGGATTGGAATCAACAGGTGCAAACTCTACATTTTCATACAAGTTTTCAAACAACTGATTAAGTGGTTCAACTAAATTATCTAATTGCTCATATTCATTAACCCATCCTTCACAGCTTAATGATTGTTCTAGTTTCTGACGAGCAATCTTGCCTTCGACTACTTGTTTTGCTTTTATGCCATATTTTTCCTGAAGCTCAGCACCAAGGAATCTTGCAAAGTTATCTACATCTTCTGTTGATTTATACTCAACGCCAAATTGTTTAAAATAACCTTGAATATAATCTTCACTAAAATAAACAAAGTCATCTTTTTGTATTGTAGTTAATACATCTCTAACTTGCTCTTCACTCACTAGCACTTCGAGTACGGGTTTGTACTTTTCAAATTGTGAATTTTGTTCTCTAGCCATATTATTCATCCATTCCTAATTTTTTTCTTCCTATTTTTCTCTCGACAATTTCTGTTGATTTTGATCCTTGTTCTGAATCTAATCTTTTTGTAATACATAAAGATAATTTATCAATATCATCTTCACTAGTATATTCTAATCCTAATTGTTTGAAGTAACCGCGTATATAATCAGGATCATGTAATTGAAAATCTTCTTTTTGAATATCTAACAACACTATTCTTAACTCCTCATTACTAATAGCTTTCGCTACATAATTTGCATAAGATTCATCTTTTGGAATTTTTAGACCAAACATTTTTTATTTTTTTCCAGGCTCTTGAGTTAATTTTTTCATTTGATTTTTTAAGCTCTTAACTTGTTCGTTCACTTTTTGTTTTTTGTATTTATTTGAGTTAATAATATAATTAGGAAATTTTAACATAATTCCTAAATAGTCTAAAAGTTTTGATCTTGTATTGCGCAAATTTGATGCTTCGCTTTTTAGATGTTCAATATATTGATCGGCAGATCTTGAAACATATACTTTGTCTGATCCTAGAGACCAAATTTTTACTTTAATATACTCTTCTTTTGAAAACATTTTTTTCTTTTTTTTGAGTTTAATTAATAATCCAAATTTTCCATAGTCGGTTTTTTGTCCTGGCGTATTTCTATCATAACCAGTTCCAAATCCTACTTTTAATAAATCTTTAAAATAAAATAAATTTCCTAATACATTTGAATCCTTTAGTGATTTTTTAGAAATCGTATATGTTCCATATTCTAATGTAACTAATGAATTATACATTTCTGTGAATAATTGATCTAAAGGTTTTTTTAGTTTATCAAGATCATCAGTTTCAATAAATTTTTCTTCCAAAGATACAGTCATTAATTGCTCTAATGATCTTCTTCCTATTTTTTGGTTTACAACATCTAATGCTTCTGAATCTCCTCGAGAATCAAGCTCTGTAGATAAATAAATAGACAAAAGATCTAAATCTTGTTTTGTTTCGTATGGAACTGATAATTTTTCAAAGTATTCTTTTCTGTATTGCTCAGTATGTAATCTGATATTATCACCCATAACATATTCTAGTATTTCTCGTAATTGATCTGTAGTTTCAAGTTCTTTTGCGAATGTTTTATAACACTCATCTTTCTCTTGCAATTCTATTTTTTTCTTTTTAGCAAACATTTTACTTCATGCCACCTTCAACACTGTCAAATAAAGAGTCTAAACTAGTTTGCAATCCCTCATTTTTCTCAAGAATATTTTGTTGAACTTTTTTATCAAAATTAACAATTGCTTTCAAATAATCTACACAGCAGGTTTGGTTTGTATATTTTAATTCATACTTTACCTGTTCAATTAATTGTTTTATTGAACTGAATTTATACGCTTTAGAATCTGAAACAGGATATAATGCTCTACGCTTAGTATTAACAGGCATTAGAATTTTATACTTATTGTTCGAATAAGCTGAAATTATTATTCCATAAGGTCTAAAATACTGAACACCTACTCTAACTCGTTTCCAATCATAGCTTGTCGATCCAAGTCCGAATCTAACTCCATCTTCTTTTCTTTGATAAAAGAGATCACATTCAAGATCAAACTCTTTTCTATATTTATCATTCAGAAAAACAGCACATTTAGTTTCATCTTTAAATTTATCATACATTGCATTGATTGTTTTTTCAATTGGTTCAACTAATTCATCTAGTCTGTCTAATGTTTTTGTCCATCCACATTCATATTCTGCAACAATTTTGCTGTTAACTATTGGTTTTTTTGTTCTTTGTTCTTCTACTCCGTCGAGATTTGCAAAAAACGGAATTAATAAGTCATCAATTTTTTGATTGATTTTTGTTCTCCTGTCTGAAACAAGTTCTGGAAATTTTAGAAGGGTTTTAATCTGTTCAATCCGATTATTATTTGCAGAAATTTTAAGTTCATCTTTTACTGCATCAAGCATTCCTTTTGCTGAAAAAAATGTTTGTGCTTCAAAAACGCCTCTAAATTCTTTAAATGTAATTCCTTTTTCTTCTTTTTTTGCTCTATACCATTTTTTTGGTTGCTTAAATGCAAAGAATGAATTATTACTAGCTCTTACATTTCCAAAACTTACTTTTCCCTTTTTTTTAGAGTATGATGCAATACTCTTTAGTCCAGGATCATCATGCAGGTAAATATTTACAAAACAATCAGATTCATCTTTCATTAATTCATACATTCCATCAATTATTTCAGTTAATGGTTCTGCTAGCGAATCTAATTTGTCAAGTTCTTCGGGTTTCATTTTATTTAACCACGCTCCCTACATCATTAAATAGAGAATCTAATCCTTGTTGTAAACTTCCATTTCTTAGTTTGATATCTTCTGCCACCAGTTGTGTAAAATTTACTAAAACTTTCAAATAGTCTATACCTGCAGTCTCTAATTCATATTTTAGTTCATACTTTACATGTTCAATAAATTCTTTAGCAGAAGAAAAAGAATGATTATAACGGGGATTCTTATCGATTAAATCCATATTTGCTCTCTGCCCATACCTATCTGATGAACGCACCACTTGACCTAAAGGAATTCGTATAATTGTTTGATATTTATTATGATTTAATGGATTTTTTGTTTTTTGTTTTTCTTTTAAAACCATGATTCCCCTATACTTAACATTAGTATGATCTCTAGAATTATTGGACCAAGTATTAGAATCAATCCCCATTCCAAATCTTATTCCATTTTGTCTTCTCGCATAGAGTAATTTATCTTTATAGAACAAGTCGTCGTTAAATTCTAATTTTCTCTTGAATTTATCGCCTAAATAAACTATACATTCAGGTTCATCCTTGAGCATAGCATACATTTCAGCTATTGCTTGTTCTATTGGTTCTACTAATTTATCTAGTCTATCTAGTGTTTTTGTCCATCCACATTCATGTCCAGCAACAAGTTGACTATTTACTTCTACAGGTTTAAATTTTTGAACAAAATCTCCATTAAGTTTTGAGAAAAAAGGAATTAGTTTCGCATCGATAGAATTATTTACTATTTTTCTACGAGATTCAACTAATTTAGGAAACTTCAACAATGTTTTAATTTGTGCTATTCTAGTTGATTTTCCTCCAAACTTTAGTTCGTGTTTTACTCCTTGAATAAATTCATCCACATTATTAAATACATAAGTTCCAGATAGACCTCTAAAATTACTAACTGAAATTCCTGATTTAATTTTATTTGGTCTAAAAAACAATCTATTTTTTATTTTTATAAATGCTTTTATTTCTCTATTTGAATGAGTTCTGAACTGTCCAAAACTAACTTCATTACCTATTTTAAAATACTTTGCAGGATGACCAATGCCAACACGACTACAATAATCACTAAGATCAATACTACAATCAGGTTCATTTTTCATCAACTCCCACATATCATTAATTACTTGAGTTAGTGGTTCGACTAGATCGTCGAGTTTTTCTAAATCTGGAGTCCAGTTTTTTGATAATTTTGATGGTTTCATTTTATTTTTCTTCTCTTAATTGGCTTATTTCTTCAAATAAGTTTGAAACTTCGTCAACAACAGTTGTTTTCTTTTTTTCTAATGAAAGTAACTCTAGCTCAGCCATTATTTTTGGAAGTTTGAACATATTTTTTAGATAATTTGAAAAAGAATGTCTATGTGCTGATTTTTTCAAATATGAATTTTTTAATTCAATAAGAAATTCATTTATTGTAGATCCTTTTGACTCATTACGCCAACGCATAGATTCTTTATGTCCTCCTCCATCTCCATGTTTTTGCGCCCATCTAATTTTCACATCATATTTAATTTTCTTTCTAAAAACAGTTTTTGGTTTTTTAGTTATCACAACATCAAAACCTGAATATTTCTGAGTGTCGACATCTGTAGGCCAAGAATAAGCTCCGGTTTTATAATCCATACAAATAATAGCACAATATCCAAATTTTATCTTATCTTTAATTTTTTTAATATATATTTTTGAACCCTCAAGTTGAAGATCATCTAACTTTTTTACGCTTACAAATTTTGAATCTCGATTAATTGAATCTATCTTATCATAAATTCCCATAAATATATTCTCGAGTTCTTTTTCGAGTCCTTCAATATCACTAAATTGTTGTTCTATTTTTTCTGTAAGAATTGCTTCATCTGTTTTTATTTCTATTCCTAGCATTTCTTTTAGAATTTGTTTACTAAGTTTATCTTCTAAATATTGAGGCACAGAATTATCTTCTACGCCTAATTTATCTTTTATAAAATAATTCAATACTTCAATATCTTCTTTTTGACGGTATTCAATTCCTAATTTTTTAAAGTAATCAGCAATAAATGTTTCATCATGATTAAAAAAATCTAGTCTATTAACATATCCAAATACATCATTTAATTCATCATCACTAGACGCAGAACTAACATAAGATCTAAACTTTTCAAATCTTACTGATTCTTTTCCTTTTTCTGTTAGTACTAGTTCCATCATTTTACTGTTCACTACCAGTTATTTGTTCAATATCATCAAATAATCTATCAACTTCATCCACAACAGAAACTTTTTCTACTGGAATTGGTTCTAGTTCTAATTTTTTAATTGTTGTGAGAATATCAAGCATTGATTTAATATAATTAGAATAACTAACTCGGGAAGGGTCTTCTTCTACAAATGATTTTTTTACTGCATCTAAAAAATCACTTATGCATTCACCTTTGTATGGTTTTCTAAAAAAATTATATTTTTCTCGACGTTTATTAAAATGTTTTTCAGCCCATCTTATCTTAACATCTAATTGATCATTTTTCTTACTTATTAAAAAGTCATAACCCTTGCATCCATTACCTAATCCTGACCAAGTGTGACCATAACGTGAATCGTTTGTACAATAACCTACAACTAAAACTTTTTTGTCTTTTTTAACAAAGAATGAACCTTCGATACGCATTGATCCAATACTATCAATCTTTTTTTTAACAAGTTTTCCACTATATTCTTCATATAGTTTATATAGTTTCGATGCGATTTCTTCTATTGGTTCTTCAAGACTTCCAAATTTCGATATTTTTTCATCTAGTTTAGTCATGTACAAAGATTCGGTTGTTTGTTTTTTTGTTAGTCCAATCATTTTATCTTCTATTTATTTTTCACTAGCATTGCTAGTTCTTATTTTTTTAATATCTGAGAACAAACTTGTTATTTCTGATTCTACTGTTTTTGCTTTTTTTTCTGTAGAATTGCATATAACTTCTGAAAAGAATTGAGGTAGTTCAAACATTCCTTTGATGTAATTAACATAATTTGATTTATGTACATCTCCATCTAAAAATGATTTTTTAACAGTGGTTAAAAATGACTCAATAGAATCTCCTGATTTAGTGATGTAAAAAAAATAATCTATTTGTTTATAACTACTGTCTGCATGTTTAGAAAACCATCTTACAGCAAATTTGTACTTGTATCCTGAACCAATTATTTTTTCTGATTTTTTAACAGTTACATCAAAACCCTTTTTATCTCGCCATCTATTTTTATCAACATCGTTAGAACATCCAAAATATATTTTATTTTGATCAACAGAATAAAAAACAGTGCGAGAACATTTATCTAAATTAACATAATTTTCTGTATTAAAATAAGAAGTTCCACTTCTATCAGAAAGCAGTTCATATACTTCAATAAACGCATCTCTTAATGGTTCTAAAAGTGAATCTAAATCCTCAATATCTCCTTCTAGTTTTTTCTTTTTTAGTTTTGGTTTTTCTTTTAATTTTTCAGAATCAATTCCTGTTCTTTCTTCGACGAGGTCTACAATTCCAGAATTTCGATCAGGATCTAATTGTTTTGCAATTAATGATGATAAAACATCAATATCTTTATGATTATCATATTCAATTCCTAGTTGTTTAAAATAATCCCCAATATACTCAGCACTATGAATCTTAAAATCGCCTTTAGAAAATTCGCTTAATTGAATTCTTAATTCGTCCTCATGTGCATTAGAAACATAATTTCTATAAGAGTCTAATTTAGATTTTACAGCTTCATCACGCATTTTCTTCACCAACCAATCTCAATTCAGCTTCATCTTTTCCAGATATTCCTGATATTGCACTTTTCAAATTAGAACTAATTCTTTTTCGTTTTGCTTGATTTGCTTTGATAATAAATTCTGGAAACCTGATTATTTGTGTTAAATATTGCAAGAATAAACCTGATTCATATTGCCATTTATCTGCTTCTGTTTCTTGTTTTACAACAGAAATTAATTCATCAACAGATTTAGTTGATTTCCTAATAATAGAAGAATATGAATAACTCGGCGTACTTCCTAATAACCTAAAATTAAAAATATATTTATTTTTCTTTTTAAACAATGATGTCTTTTTAATTATTGTTGCATTAAATCCATAAAACATACTGCATATATTTTCACCATCTTTATATTTAAACGTCGCATCATCAACCCAATGCAAATATTTACAAGTTCCAAACTCAACTTTTGATCCTTTTATTCTATAAAACAAATTTGTCTTTGTATCTCCTTCATCTAAATCTTCTTGTTTAATGTAATGAGTTCCATCTCCTTTCTTAAGAAATCCTTCGCATAATTCGATTAATGATTCTTTAAGTGGTTCTGCAAGTTCATCAAGTATTGAAAGATCACTTACTAAATCATCTGAACTAGAAAGTAATTTGTCTATTGATCTTCGTTTTATTTTTTTCTTTACAAATTCTAATGATTTTGTTTTCTCCCGACTATCCAACTCATATGCTAAACATTCTGCGAGTAAGTCAAGGTCGTCAATACCAGAATATAGTTCTGAAGGTAAACCTACAGATTGATAAATTCCTTTTGCATATTCAGCAGAATGAAGTCTGATATTATCTCCTTGTACTTCTAAAAGCAATTCTCTGATATTATCTGATTCAGTAATTTGCTTTGCAAATTCAGTATATAGCTCTTTCTTTTCAACACTAGTATCTTTAATTTTAATCCCTCGCCCGAATTAATTGTAAATGATAATCAATATCACAAATTAAACTAGTAAAAGTCAATTATCATAATATTCGCCCCTTTTAATCTCAACAAATAATTCTATTTCCCCCAACATCAAATAGATTAATTAGGATTATATTATTACTATTATAAGTAGGAATACCTTGCTAATTTATAAATGTTTCCATAAATTTCTTATTTAGTAGTGATGACAAAGTTTTTTATAAAGAGTTATCGAAAAAAATCCTAAAAAAGCAGCATTTTTGTCAAAATACAGTCTCCATTTATAAATAAATAATTAAAATGACTAAACAAAAAAAACCAAAACTCCATGAAAAATCACTTGTTGTCTTTCAAGGAATGAAAATAAGGAGAATATGGTATGAAGGCGAATGGTATTTTTCAGTAGTTGATGCAATACAAATTCTTACTGAGAGCCCTACACCTAGGCAATATTGGGGAAAAATAAAAATTAGAGAATTTAAAGCGCTTGAGTTGTCCCCAATTTGGGTACAACTGAAATTAAAGGCTTCTGATGAAAAATATTACAATACAGATTGCGCAAACACCAAATCTATGTTTCGAATCATCCAGTCCATCCCATCTAAAAAAGCAGAACCTTTCAAACAATGGCTTGCAAAAGTAGGTTACGAAAGAATCGAGGAAATTCAAAATCCTGAGTTAGCTCAAAAACGAATGAAAGAACTTTACAAATCTAAAGGATATTCTGATGATTGGATTGAAAAAAGAGTCAGGGGCATCATAGTAAGAGATGAACTTACAGATGAGTGGAAGAAGAGAAATGTTAAAGAAAATAGAGACTATGCCATCCTTACAGCAGAAATAAGCAAAGAAACTTTTGGAATGACTCCTAGTGAATACAAAAAATTTAAGGGGTTAAAAAAAGAAAATCTAAGAGATCACATGAATGATTTAGAACTTATATTTTCAATGTTAGGAGAAAGGGTATCAACAGAAATTACCCGAAGTAAGAATGCTCAATGCTTTGAAGAATGCGAAGATGCAGCAAAACAAGGAGGAAGTGTGGCTGGCAAAGCAAGAAAAGATGCAGAAAAAAGAATAGGTAAACCCATATCAACAAACGAAAATTACAAACAAGTGTCAGAAGAAAGAAAGAAAAAAAGGTTAAAATAGCTGCTTACCAGAAAGAACTAATTCTAAAAAAAACCAAACCTAAAATTCCTACCAAAACTCCAAAAATCATAGAAATTTTCACAATTCTTACAAAACTTAAGAAAAAGAAGTCAAAAGGATACAATTTGATAATATTATCTTCGACTGGATCAAATAACCAACTATCTCCTTCAAAAAATAAGTAATGAAATTCATTAAAAGTATTATCAAACTGAGTTGACCCAATAAATCCAAGTAACACAATTAAAAAAACCACTAATCCTCCTAATAAACAAATCCAACCTAGTACTTTAAATCCTTCAATCCCATAAATATACAACAACAATCCTAAAAATATTAAAAACAAAAACACAGAAAGCATTAACACACAATCCAAAGCACCAACTAAATTTTTTACATCTACTAAATGAGATTTTTCACGTGCATTAAAAAAATTTAATGATTCAAAGTCATCAATTAATAAATCAGACCTAAAATAATCAAGCAAATCAGAATTAACAGCATTAATCTCAGAACCACTATAACCATTTTCAGAAAAATAATCATAAACTCCAAAATTTTCAAAGCTTTCTAAATAAAATTTATCATCAAACATAACATATTTTCCAGAACCTAACATAACAATAAGCGGAATAAGAATAACGAGAACAAAAATAATAAAATAATAAAACCCTTTTTTCCAAGTTTTCTCAAACATATTTTCATGTAAACAAAATATACTATTTAGATTTTTGCATTTAAACAAATGTATTACGCAAGTTTTATAAATAAGCAAGCCAACCCTAATCATCAGAGGTGACTTAAATAAGCCTCTGTGCTTATTCTATCTAAAATGGATGAATCTAATAATAATTCAAAAAAACTAGATACTCAGAAATTAAAACAAAAAATTTCTGAACTTGAAAAAAAAGTAGCTTTGCTAGAACAAGATAAATCTAAAGTGCGAATTGAATTAAAGTTTAAAAATGCACTTCTTCAAGCTCAATCAAATACTTCTTTAGAAGGTATGCTCGTTGTAGACGAAAAAGGAAAAACATTATTGTATAATCATCGTTTTACAGAAATGTGGTCAATACCTCAAAATATTTTAAAAACAAAAAATGATGATCAAATGGTTTCTTATGTTTTAGATCAACTATCAACTCCTGAAGATTTTGTTTCCAAAATTCAATATTTGAATAGTCATCCTGAAGAAAAAAGCCATGATGAAATTGAATTTAAAGATGGAAAAATATTTCATAGATATTCAACACCTCTAAAAATTCATGACGAAAATTACTTAGGTAGAGTGTGGTATTTTAGAGATGTTACTGACTTAAAAAAAACACAAAAAAAGTTAAAAGAAAGTGTTGAAAGTTTTGAAACTATTGTACAATCAAATTTGGACGGAATAGTAATTTTAAGTGAAGACGATACAGTTTTATTTGCAAATAAAGAAGCCACAACTATTTTCAAAAGTCCTGTAAATGAATTTATTGGGGGGAAAATTAATCTCGACAAAAAATCTGCCAGAGTAGAATATCCTATTAAATATGATGGAGAAAAAACAAATGATTATGAGGTCACGATCAATAAAACTAATTGGAAAGGAATCCCTGCTCATCTTATTACCTTTAGAAATATTACTCTAAGAAAAGAAACAGAACGTGAATTAATAACAAGTGAAGAAAAATTTCGTTCATTATTTGAAAATTCTAAGCAAGCAGTATATATTAGTTCTCGAGAGGGTAAAATTAAAGATTTAAATTCTGCAGGTCTTGAATTATTTGGGTATTTGCCAGAAGAAGTTAAAAAAATACATGCTAAAGATTTATATGAACAACCTAATGATCGTAAAAAAATAATTAAACTTATGGAAGAAAAAGAATTTATTCAAGATCATGAAGTTATGATGAAAAAGAAAAATGGTGAATTGATTGATGTTCTTCTAACAAGCAATGTTAAGCGAGATGAATCTGGAAAGGTTATTCAATATCAAGGAATAATTCATGATATATCAGAAAGAAAAAAAATGGAAGAAAAAATTATTCAAGCTCAAAAGATGGATTCTATTGGTAATCTTGCAGGAGGTATTGCTCATGATTTTAATAATATGTTAACAGGAATCATAGGTTACGCAGAACTTTTAAAAAATTTAGAAACTGATGAAAAAAAACATAGATTTTTGGATAATTTGATAGGTTCTGCAAATCGATCTTCTGAACTAACAAAAAAACTTCTTGGTTTTGGAAGACGCGGAAAAAATATTGTTAAACCAGTAAATATTAATGAAATTATTAATGAAGTTTATTCTATACTCGAGTATACTGTTGATAAAAAAATAGAATTAAAAACTTATTTAGATGAATTAATTAATGATATAGATGGAGATCCTTCTCAAATTAATCAAGTTATTATGAATCTTTGTGTTAATGCTGCAGAATCAATGTCTGAGGGCGGAAAATTAGAAATACGAACATCTAATTTTTACATGGATGAAAAATTTTGTAAAAAATATCCTAAATGTAATCAGGGAAATTATGTTTTGTTAGAAGTTAAAGATTCAGGTTGTGGCATGGATAATAACACATTAAAAAAAATATTCGAACCTTTCTTCACAACTAAAAAAGCAGGAGATATTATAGGAACAGGCCTGGGTCTGGCTACAACATATGGAATTATTCAAAATCATAAAGGAATAATCGATGTTAGTTCAAAAAAAGGAAAAGGATCTGTTTTTAAAATTTACTTACCTGCAGGGCATGTTAAAATTAAAGAACTAGAAAAAACAGACATAGAATCAGTAGAAAAAAACCAAGGACTCATACTGATTATTGAAGATGAATCTTTTGTTAATGAATATATAACTGAAGTTTTAGAGCATAAAGGATATTCAACATTAAAAGCGTTAGATGGAACTCAAGGAGTAGATCTATATGAACAAAATCATAATAATATTGATGGCGTTATTTTAGATATGAAACTGCCTGGACTTAATGGAAAAGAAGTTTACATCAAAATAAAAGAAATTAATCCTTATGTAAAAGTTTTGTTAACCTCAGGATATAGCAAAGATGGTCATGCTCAAGAAATATTAAATCTTGGTGTCAAAGATTTTATTCAAAAACCATTTGGACCTAAACTACTTTTAGAAAAAATATATGACCTACTAACAACAAAGGGTTAAAAAATAAATAGTTAGAATAAATAATTAAAATAAATAGTTAAATAATAAATCTAAAAAAATAATAATACTTTAAAAAAGCCAGCATTAAAAAACTCTAAATTTATATTTTCTTATTCTGTTTCAAATATTGGAATGCACTTCTTGCAGCTATTGCACCTTCTGAAGCTGCAGTTACAATCTGATCAAATCCTGCACTTCCCGTCGAGATATCTCCTGCTGAATAAACTCCTGCAATATTTGTTTGCATTTTTTCATTTACAACAATCCTTCCTCTTTTGGAAACATCAACGCCTAAACTTTTTGCAAAGTTAGTCAAAGGAATTCCTCCAATTTCAATAAATACTCCATCAACTTCAATATTTTTGCCTGTATCAAGATCGATTGAAGTAACCATTTTTTCTCCATTAACTTTTGCAAGATTTGATTTTCTGATAATTTCAATATTAGGATCATTTTCTACATCGTCTTCTCGTGCAGGTTCTGTTGTTAAATGATCTCTACGAATTATCATATATACTTTAGAAGCAATTTTTGATAACATTTGTGCAGCCATTGCTGCTGCGTCTCCGCCACCAACTACTGCAACAGTTCTATCTTTATAGAAAAATCCATCACAAGTTGCACAATGCGATACTCCGCGACCTTCAAATTCTTTTTCTCCAGGAATATCTAATTTTCTTCTAACAGTTCCTAATGCAACAAGTAAACTTTTTCCTAAATAAGATCCTCCTCCGCACATTACTTTGAATAATTCTCCTTCTTTTACAACTTCTTGAATTTCATCCATAATTATTGGAACTTCAAATTTTTCTACATGCGCTCTAAACTTTTGCATAATATCAATTCCAGATCCTATCAATCCAGGCCAGTTTTGTATATCGCTTGCAGTTGATGCAAGTCCTCCTGGCTCTTTTCCAATTATTGCAACATTCATCTTATATCTTGCAGCATAGATTGCACAAGTCATACCCGCAGCACCTGCGCCTAAAATAAGAATATCATAAACTTTATCATTATTTGAATTTTCAGTCATAAAATCACCTTTGTATATAATAATCAATTAATATAATTTATATGAAAGAATTTCAACCAATATATAATATTTTCTGTGTGCTTATAACTCTAATAAAAATTTTGCAGTTGAGTTGGATGGTTTTTCAATTTGATTGGAGACTTTTGCGGTTTTTTCCACTGAAAGTTTATTAAGGAGTAAAAGCAGAAAATATTGTATGAAAAAAAGAAAACCAACAGCATTAGCAACTAACAATTACAACAACTTAATTTAGATCTTAAGTCCATTCTCAATAAAGGTTTATACAAAGCATATAAAGCAGTTGATAATCTTAAAGTTCAAACTTATTGGCAAATTGGTGAAAGAATTGTTAGAGAAGAGTTGAAATATGAGGATAGAGCAGGATACGGAAAAAAATTAATAAAACATTTAGCTACAGATTTGAAGATATCGAGAGCATTGCTTTTTGAAGTGATACAATTTTATAAAGTATATCCAATAGTCCATACACTGTGTGGACAATTGAGTTGGTCGCACTATAAACTCCTAATAAAATTAAATGTAGAAATTAGACAATTCTACGAAAAATTCACAGTGTACAATTCATGGAGTGTTCGTCAACTAAAACAAAAGATTAAAAATGAGGAACACTTAAACAAAACATCATACAAAAATACTCCTTCAAAAAGAACTATTTCTCTTCCAAAACCTGAAGATATATTCAAAGAATCATACAATTGGTCTTTTCTTAAACTAACATCGAATCATACAGAAAAAGAACTAGAATCTGAGTTAATTAATAACATTCAAAAAACTTTGCTAGAATTCGGTCATGGTTTTTCTTTTTCAGCTAGACAACAAAAGATTTTAATTGCAGGTCAATGGCACAAGGTAGATTTAGTTTTTTATAACAGGTTTCTTAGATGCCCAATCCTTATAGAACTTAAAACTGAAAAATTCAAAAGAGATCATGTCGCTCAAATGAATCAATACTTAAACTATTTCAAAGAAAATGATTTGATCGAAGGTGAACGAACTCCCATAGGAATTATTATTTGTAAAGAAAAGAATCATGAAGAAGTACATTATGCACTAGGCGATTTAAAAAAAGATATTTTTGTTGCAGAATATAAAACTTACCTACCTAATGAAAAAGAACTCATAAAAAAACTAAAGAAAATAAAACAATAACTGTTCTAATTCAAACCATTCTTACCCAAGTAACCAATAGACATTCCTTGATATGCTCCAAATAATTGATTTCCTGAAACAGTCCCAAAATCAACCTCTCGTTTCTTTTTTACATACCCTCTGTGTTTTCCCATTTTAAGTAAAGCTGCAGTTACAGGAATCCAGGTTGGCGCAGGAGTAAGATATGCCCCCAACCTCAGAGTTTCATAAAGTAAGGCTCTCCTAAATCTTTTTCCTTTTGGAGCTTCTGGTTGAGCTTGATATACTTTTACTGCAAGCATAACTGGTAAGTTTGCAATACCAATTTCTTTTGCCATTCTTTTGAACTTTGCTTTTTTTGATTGCGATTCTGATTGATCTACAACATCATCAACAGCAGCATCACCAACACTAACTTCAGCATTTCGTCTACGTCTAAACCATATCCATCGTCCATTAAGTTTCGCTGTTAAATTCATTTTGTTTTATTGTTCTTTTTCTTGTTTTTCTATTTGTGATAATAATTTGTAACCTTTTTGTATTGCTGTGTCCATCGCACCAAATAAAAATTCAGGGCTAGTATTAACTCTGCCAACCCCGCATACAAAACTTTTTGTATCAATACTAGGATATTTTTCATTTAATGATTCGCCTACAGTAGGACATAAATGTGCAATACAAAGCATTGGTTTGTATAATTCTAAAGCGCATCCTTGCTCATTGTGATATGCGCAATGATTTTTTTTATTCTTAGGTGTGTGTCTGGCATTAGCCAATTCTTCTTTATGTAAATCAGGCCATTGATCAATAGACTGATATCTTTCAAAATGATTATAATCACAACATCCTCTACCTCGATGATACTCCTCTTCTGTTACGCATTGTTTACAAATATTTTTAGTTAGTTTTCCTAACATTTCTTCTAATTGAATTGTTCTGAGCGCATATCCTAAATTAAACTTATTTATTTGATCACTTTCTGAATTTTTTAGATATCTTCTTAAGGAATAATTGATTAATTTTTTTGTGACTTCTTTTTGTTTATTTTTAGTAGGAATTATTTTAAAATCAAAATCAGAGTGTTTTTTTCTTTCTAAAATTTTTTTAACATTAACCTGTTCAAACGGATTTTCTGGCAAATCTAATTTAATTACCTTCAATTTATACCAAAGTTCACTCTGATAAAAATAGTTTAGTTTTTTGACGAAATCATTTCTTGTTTTACTTGTTAATTTACCATCTTTTTTTAATTCATGTTTAAAAGATTCTGAATGAGATAATTTAGCTTCTTTGAAAGATTGAATGACCTCTTCGCGTGTTCCAAATAATGTTTTCAAACATCTTTGTTTGTGTTTTTCTTGATCTTGACTTACAACTGCTTGAAAAAATGATTCTGATTTTTGAATAAACTCTCCAAGTTCCTTTTCAGTTTTTACGTGTTCAGCTCGTTCTTTAATCAACTCATAATCTTCAGAATTTTTGCATAATGGGACTAAATCAAAATATTTAATAACTGATTCTGCCATTTGTGAAACATAATTATTCTCAGCAGAAACAATAAACTCTTCTGCAACAATATCTAAAAAACTTTCATAATCCGTGCAATCAACACATAACTCAGACCAATCAACACTCAAAGCATCACTAAACTCAGTAATAACTTTATCACTAATTTCACGTCGAACATCGTCACCAAGAGAATCAAACCTACTTCCAACATCATCTACTTTATTTTCAATTGTTTGTGCTTTTGCTGTTTGTTGAGTCATTTTATTATTTTAATTATTTATTTCATCTAATGCAGCATATCCTGTTTCAACTACGTAATCCATTGCATTCAACATTTCTCTTGAATCATATGTATTGCTCCTCATATCATTAAGTTTTTTCAAAAAATTATTTACTTTAGGTGATTGGTATTTTTTATTTGCACGATAACGAATTTTATCACACACGTAAGATATGCATAATATTGACTTAAATAATTCTAATGAACATCCATTTTTAGTGTAATAAGAACAAGGAGTTGATTTTCTTGATAGTTTTTTCCCCACTACTGCAAATTCATCTTTTTGAGCATCGAGCATTTGAATTGAAATAATACCATCATTAAAATAATTACTTTCGCAACAACCAACGTTTTTTGTATATCCTCTTAAACAATTAACACAAAATTCTTTACTAACCACTCCCATCATTTCTTCTAATTGCGCAGTTCTAAATGCATAACCTAAAAGATTTTGATCTAAGGTTAACACAGCCAACTCTTTTTTTCTAAAAAGTTTTGACTTTTTTGTACTCATTTCTCGTCTAACCACATAATTAATTAGTTTTTTAGCAACTTGTTTCTTTTTTTCATATGTTGGAATTATTTTAAAATTAAATAAAGAATTTATTCTTTTTGCTAAATGATTTTTCACATTTAATTCAATTAAGTTCGAATCAAATACATCACCAGGTCTTATTGTTAAAGCAATACCTAATCTTTCTTCATTAACACGAACTATTGAAGCTCTAATATATTCCCTATCATCATCAGATAATTTATCATTTGAAGGAAGCACACTATGTGAGTTAGGATGAATTTCTTTAACAATTCTCTTTATTTCATTATACGGTTTAGAAATTATTTTTTTTGCAGTTTCTTCAAAATCCTGCAGTTTAGTTTTTATTAAATCACTCAAAAATAATTCTGAATTTTTCATAAAAGTCTCAAATTCATTTTCTGTTTTTACAGTCTTTGAAAGTTCAACAACACAGGCATAATCTGAAGATTCAACACATTCAGGAACAGAATCAAAATATTTTATTAATGACTCTGCCATTTGTGAGTAATGAGTTTGTTCACTAAAATTAATCATTTCACTACTAACAACATCTAAAAATATTTCATAATCACCACAACCTACATCAAGCTCAGACCAATCAACACCCAAAGCACCGCTAAACTGAGAGATAACATCATCAATAACTCCACGTCGAGATTCATCATCAAGAGCATCAAACCTACTTCCAACATCATCTACTTTGTTTTCAATTGTTTGTGCTTTTGCTGTTTGTGGTTGTGTCATTTTATCAGTTTTAGTTTATTAATTATTTTGTTATTTTTTTTCTAATTCTATTTTATCCAACTCATTGTAAATCCTTGCTCGGTTATATCTTTGAAGCATTACTGGATAGATATTAATTGCTAAATTAATTAATGTTCCATATGCTGCAATTTTAAATGATCCTGTTTGAATAAATCCTGCAGCGAGTGCCGCCATTATTATTACAGCAGGAGTATGTATTGATTCAAATATTCTTGTAATAGGTTCGTATTGTCTCAATCCTTCTTCTTTTGTTTTTGCGTTTCTGATTGGATGTATGTTAAATAATTTAGAAACATATTCTCCTCCTGTAGGCACTATTTTTTTAAAATAATGAACTCCTAACCCTTCATAGATTCGTCCATCTTTCCAACGCTCAATCGATTTTGGTCGAAAATATTTTTCAGCATATTTAGATGAGGATGATTTAATTTTTTGACGCAACTTAGTTTTACTAACATCATTAATATTTTCAGGTTCATCTACTAACGACTCTAACGGAGAACATTCTCCAATATTGCTAACTACATATTTTTGTTGTGCTTTTACTATTTGCGTCATTTTAATTTTTTAATTTATTTTAATTTTAATCTACATTACTTGCAATCATATATTCATCATCATTTCTTTCAGGATAATCATTTCTTTGATGACATCCTCGACTTTCTTTTCGCCATAATGCAGACTCTGCAATTATTTTTGCAGTTAATGCAAGATTTCTTAATTCAATTATTTCATGAGTTGGAAAAAAATTATAATAAATATCTGTAGATACATCGACTAGTGCAGTTAATGTTGCTACTGCTAACTTTAATCTTTGTTCATTTCTATCTATGCCACAAAGATTTGTCATTACTGTTCTTGTTGTATCCCAAAACTGGTTCATTGTTGCAACATCTGCGATTCTTTCTTTAGAAGATGCACACCATCCAGGAATTTTAACTTCAGAAAATTTTTCTTCATCATGATTTGCTAAAGCGTGTTCAATTGCAATTTTTCCATACAATGCTGCTTCTGTTAATGAGTTAGATGCTAATCTGTTTGCACCCATAAGTCCTGTATGTGCAACTTCTCCAATTGCATAAAGATCTCGTATACTTGTTTCACTATTTTCATCGACGACAATTCCTCCACACATATAATGTGCTGCAGGAACTACAGGAATTGGATCTTTAGAAATATCAATTCCTTTTTCTAAACAAGTTTTATAAATTTCCGGAAAGTTTGATTTAATATATTCTTTTGATTTACATGTTGCTTTCGTTGTTACATTAAGCCACACATGTTTTAGTCCTTTAGCTTTGATTTCAACATCAATTGCTTTTGCAACTACATCTCTTGTTGCGTGAGAACCTCGCACGTCATAATTTAATACAAAGTCTTCAAGTGAATCTTTTTCAAGAGTAAGAATACCGCCCATCTTTTCTCCTCTAAGTGCTTCTGTAATTAGAAATCTTTTTTTCGCATCTCCTTCAAGATTTGCTTCATACAATACAGATGGATGAAATTGGAAAAATTCCATATTAGCAATATCCACGTCAGCTCTATGAGCCATTGCTATGCCATCGCCAGTTGCATTTTCAGGATTACTTGTATATTGAAATACTCTTCCTGCTCCTCCTGTTGCAAGAAATGTTTTTCCTGCTTTAATTGTTACTACGCTTTTATTTTGTCTATCTAAAACATATGCGCCATAACATTTATCATCTTCATTTTGATCTTTATCTAACCATTTTTTTGTAATAAGATTGATTGCAGTATGATATTCAAGAATATTTATATTCAGATCTGCTCTAACAACTTTTGCTAATGTTTCTTCAATTGCTTTTCCAGTAAAATCTCCAACACAATAAATTCTTGGTTTTGCATGTCCCCCTTCTTGATGAAGTTCATAAGGATATTCATCATCAGGATTTTCAGTAAATTCAACACCTTGGTTAATTAAAAATTCAATTCCATCATGTGCTTTTTCTGAAAATCGTTCAACAACTTCAGCATTACATAATCCTGCACCTGCTTTTAATGTATCTTGTGCATGCGATTCAAAACTATCTTTTTCATCTTCAACTCTCGACGGATCAACTGCTGCTGCTCCACCTTGTGCATAAAAAGTATTTGAATGTTCTATTTCTGTTTTTGTAACCAAAACAACTTTCTGACCGCTATTACTTAATTCGATTGCAGCTCGTAAGCCAGCAATACCACTACCAATAATAAGATAATCTGCAGTAATAAAATTCTTTTCTTCTGTTCGTTTTTCTTTTTTAGTCATTTTTAATTTTCCAATTCTATTAATTGTCTGTAACCTAATTCTATTCGAGACTCCATAGAATCTCCATAATTACTATACCCTCTAAAGTTATCACGAACCCACTTATCAGTTCCACAAAAATACGTGACACATATTTCGCTTTTGAAAAATTTGAGTGCACAACCGTTTCCAGTTGAATGAAACTTGCAAGGACTTTTTCTGTCTTCAATTTTTTCCAAACTATTTTTATACGCTTCTTCAACTTGATACGCTTCAAAAATTATTTCAGCACTGCAAGGTGATTCATACTTTGGTCGATCTTCATTACATGGAATACGAGAATAAACATCAAATCTGCTTCTAAACTCAGAATATCGAGAGTAATCACAACATCCAACATTGCCTCTATGACATGCTGCGCACATATCTTTCAAACCCAACAAATCATGTATTTTATCTAATTGTATTGTTCTAAATACATATTTACTTAGTTCTCGTCGTGCGTCAATATCATTTTCTTTTCTTGTTAAAAAACCATATTCAATCATTACATCTAACCATTCTGCTATTGCATTTTGTTTTAATTCAGGTTCAGAAAATAGATCTGGAAAAAACAACCATTTTTTATTTTTATATTTTTCATCTTTTGGATTTTTCTTTTCCATTATTTCTGCTGCTACACTTTGTCTAAATGAGCCATAATTGTCAGAATCAACTGTTGAAAAATCTAAATCAACTTCTAAAAAGTCACTTAATAAACTTGTTAATCCTTCTGCATATTTTTTTCTAAAACCAAGATATAATTTATCATACTTTTCCTGGACTTCTTCATTAACAACAATATATCTAATAGATTTAACTTCCTCTTCTGTTTGTTTTTCTGATTTTGTTTGTGTCATTTTATTTTTTATTTTTAATTATTAATTCAATACATCATAATCTGGATGCTCTGCTTGAAGTCTACATCTTTGTGCATATGCTTCAATTATTTCAGAATACAAAATATCTGAAGGTTTATCTTTATTTTTTTCTTCAAATCGTTTTACACTTTCAGCTGATAATTCCATACCTAATGCTAAATTTAACATATCTTCAGTAGAGTAATCTTCAAGTGAAAAATCATCTAAAAAAGCATACTTTTCTTTTCCTTTATCATGAAATAAGCTTCCCATTCTTTTTCACCTCATTAATTTCTTTCATCAAAAAGTCCTTTTACTAATTTGTCAGCAAGTTCATCCATCAAACTACATGTACTCCACCTTCTTGGAATTTCTGTTAATTTGTATCCTAATTTTATACTTTCTACAACTTTTTGTTTTGCATTACTGTAAAATGCAGGTGCTTTTTTCTCAACTTTAACATCATCAGGATAAACATCTACTAAGTATTCATCTGCACAATATGTTGCAAATCCTTCATTCCAGATTCTAAATTTTTCTTTTTCAACTTTTTGAGAATGCTCTCCTCCAAGCGCATACCAGACAGCGTGTGAAAGTTCGTGTACAACTGCTCTATCTAATCCATCTAGTCTAGAACTTCCTACTGCTTGTTTGAATTTATTCATGAATAAGAAAGGAACATAGATTGTACCATTATCAAATTTAAAATCAAATTCATTTAGTGGTTTAAATTTTTCTACGGTTCCTGCCAATAACACTGCAAATTTTTGTGCTTTTTCATAATCTTTCTTTTCTTCTGCTGTTAATGATCGTCCTAATTTTTCTTCATCATCAACAATATCTTTTTGTGCAAATTCTACTACTTTATCAGATGCCCAACAAGAATAATCTTTTACTCCTTTTACGTCTAATTCAACTCCAAATTTAGCTTCTATTAACGGTTTGTAAAAATCAACTTTTTCTTGCACTAATGCAATTAGTTCATTTCTTTCTGATTGTGGAGTTGGCAAAATTACTTTTTTCGCAACAGTAATTAATTTTCTGTAATTATCAAACATTTTTTTCACCTTTTTAATTGTTTATATCGTAACCCGGTTTTGCTTGTTGCAAATATTTTTGTTCTAGTGCATACATTTTTGCTGCAAGTAAATCTGTTTTAGGAGGTTTAGTATTTCGACTACCTAATCTTCCAAATCGCATAACATCAGTTCCTAGTTCTGCACAGAATTCTGCTGCTTCTCTTAACACAGTTCTTGCTTCATCATCTAGTTCTATACCAGATAAATCTAAATCTAATTCTGAGAATTCATCACCTGTTTCGTATTCACCCATCTTTTTTTCACCTCTTTAATTATAACAAATTTTAAAAATTATTTTTTTCTTTCAGCTAATTTTTTTTCTACTGATCTGTACAATTCTTTTTTTATACAATATCCGCAATCAATTGTTCCACCTGTCAAACACATATGTCTTACAACCTCTCCAACAGCTCCATTTTCATATCTTGGAACCCAAAGTGCCAGGTGTTCTTCAATTGCAGGACAAGTTTTCTCAAATTTTCCCATTTGTTTCATTAATTCAGCTAATGCATCTTTATTCATTTTTTTTACCTCTAATATTATATGTTATTTAATAGTAAGAAAAATTACAACTATTTAAACCTTTCGCTTTTTAACCACTTAACAGTGGTGAAAATAACTAAAAAATCAAGAAAAGCCCTTTTCATTTATAAAACCTTCCAGCAGGATGGAAACATTTATATAGAATTAACAGTTTTTAATGTAATATGCTGACAACAAAAGATTTTCAAACCATAACAAATCAATATCCCTTAGATTCAACAGGATATATAAGAAAAAAATATATTGAAAAATTAATTCCTGCATTAAATAGAAAAGAAATATTAATACTAAAAGGAATAAGACGAAGTGGAAAAACCACAATTCTAAAACAATTGATTAATCACTTAATCAAAACAGGAGTAAAAAAACAGCAAATATTATATGTTAATTTTGATGACTTCAATTTTTTACCTCATTTAAACATAGATCTCCTAGAATTTATATTGAAACAACTAGATCTTAGTTCAAAATGCTATTTATTTTTGGATGAAATACAAAAAATTCCTCAATTTGAAAGTTGGCTACGAACACATTATGAACGAGAAACTAATGTTAAATTCATCATATCAGGATCAACATCATCACTTCTTTCCAAAGAACTTGGAACAGTTTTAACAGGAAGAAACTTAACTTTTGAAATATTTCCTTTCGATTATTTAGAATTTAAAGATTGTTCTAATTCAAGTTTCGAGGAATTTATAACTTATGGAGGATTCCCCGAAATTGTTCTAGAAAAAAATGTTGAAACCAAATTTAAATTATTAAGAAATTATGTTACAGATATTATTAATAAAGACATATTTGAAAAAAATAAAATTAAGGATCCTAAACAATTTATGTATTTCACACAATTTATATTCAATAATCCAGGAGTAAGACTAAGCATCAATAAATTATCTAAAGAACTCGCAATTAGTAAAGATACAGTTAAAAATTACGTGCATTACATGATAGAAAGTTATTTAATTTTTGAAGTCCCTTTTTTTTCATATTCATCAAAATCTAAATTCATAGCAAGTAATTTACCTAAATATTATGTTCTTGACAATGGTTTTTATTTAGTAAACACTACAAGAAAAGAAAAAAGCAAACAAACTGAAGCAATAATAGCTCAGAAATTTTTTAGAGAATCAAAAGAAATATTTTACTGGAAAGGTCAAAACGAAGTTGATTTTGTGATTAATAATAATGCATATAATGTAGTTTCTTCAAATGACATTCCTGATAGAGAATTTGTCGGATTAAAAGAAATTTCAAAACGTTTTAAACACGTAAAAAAATTAAATATATTGTGCAAAGAATCAAATTCATCAAAAGATGACATAAATATTTTAGAAATAGAAAATTTTCTTAGTAAATTCAATAAACTTATTTAATAAGACGTCACTATATTAACAACATTTATAAAACAAAACACTTGTAAATTTTACAAAATCTTTATATAAACGCATTTCTTTCATACCCAATATGGCTGAAGACAACAAAAAAGAGCCAAAAAGCGTATTATTCTATCCAATTGATTTTAAATACAGAATCGTTGGAGGTAAGGCAATTATCTACATTTATGGACGTACAAAAGATGGACAAAGAATTTGCATAAAAGATCCAAATTTTGAACCTTATTTCTATATTATTCCAGAACCAAACACTAACACAGATCAACTAATCAAAAAAGCAAAAGAAGCAGTTGTAGAAAAACGTGGTTTTGAAGGTAACATTGTAAGAACTGAAATGGTTGAAAAAAAATTCAAAAATCAAACAATTCAAGCAATCAAAGCATATGCCAATATTCCAAGGTCAGTTCCTCATTTAAGAAAAGAAATCAGAGGATACGAAGGAGTAGAAACAATTTTAGAATATGATATTTTATTTGCAAGAAGATACATATTAGATAAACACCTAATCCCTTTAACTCTGACAAGAGTTCAAGGTAAATTTGTTGAAGAACGAAATCGCGTTCCAGTATTTGAAATAACAAATATTGAACCTGAATCTTCAGATACATATGACGAACCAAAAATTCTCGCATTTGACATCGAAGTCTATAATCCTAGGGGTAAAGTTTCTATGCCTGAAAAATTTCCTATTGTAATGCTTTCATTATATGGAAAAAATTTTAAAAAAGTAATTACTTGGAAAAAATTCAAAACAAATCATAATTACATTGAATTTGTTGACGGTGAAGCAGAACTTATAGAGAAATTTAAAGAATATGTTGAAGAGCAAGCACCCGATTTGCTAGTCGGATATTATTCTGATGGTTTTGACTTCCCCTACATTCTAACAAGAGCTGAAAAGTATAAAATAAAATTAGACATGAATTCGGATTACAGCACAGTAAAAAAATCTGGAAGAGAATTTTCTGAAGTTATAACAACAGGAATGATTCATTTAGATATAATTAACTTCATTAGACGAGTAATTTCTAGAAAACTAAAAACAGATAGCTTAAAACTAGGAGATGTTGCAACAGAATTATTAGGGGATACAAAAGATGATGTTGACATAAATCTATTGGCACAAGCATGGGATGAAACACAACCACTCCTATCAGATTTTGCAAAATATAATCTTAAAGATTCAAAACTAACTTATGAATTAACTGAAAAAGCATTACCAAATCTTATTGAACTTGTAAAGCTCGTCGGACAACCAATTTCTGCAATTAATAAAATGTCCTTTTCTCAATATGTTGAATGGTTTTTAATGCGTTACACATCCGAATTTAATATGCTGATTCCTAACAGGCCAGGATACAATCAATTAACAGAAAGAAAAGGTGAGCGTGTTAAAGGTGCTTTTGTTTTTGAACCAAAACCTGGACTTTATCATAACATTGTTGTTTTTGATTTCAGAAGTCTATATCCTACAATCATAACTGCACATAACATTTCTCCTGAAACAATTAATTGTGATTGTTGTGAAAATGAAGTAAAACATGTTCCTATAGATAACAAAAATTTGTGGTTCTGCAAAAAGAAAAAAGGATTTTTCTCGTCAGTATTAACAGAAGTAATAACTAGAAGAATGAGGATTAAAGAAATCATAAAAACTGCTGATGAAAAAAAACAAGTTCTTCTCGATGCAAGACAAGACAGTTTAAAGATTTTGGCAAATGCATTTTATGGATATTTAGGATTTTTCGCAGCACGTTGGTATAGTAAAGATTGTGCAAGATCTGTTACTGGTTATGGTCGAGATTACATCCATAAAGTAATTAATGGTGCAAACGAAAAAGGTTTTGAAGTAATTTATTCTGATACAGACAGTATTTTTTTAAATCTTAAAGGTAAATCTAATGAAGATGCTATTAAATTTATGGAAGAAGTTAATTATGATCTTCCTGGTTTGATGGAACTTGAATATGAAGGTTTTTATCCTGCTGCTCTTTTTGTTTCTGCAAAATCAAGTGATGAAGGTGCAAAAAAGAAATATGCTCTTATCGACGAGGATGGTTACATAACTATTAAAGGTTTTGAAGCAGTCAGAAGAAATTGGTCTATTATCGCAAAAGAAGTTCAACAAAAAGTAATTAATATTCTTCTAAGAGATAATGAACCTCAAAAAGCATACGACCATGTAAAAGATGTGATCCATAAATTAAGAAAACGCGAAGTTCCTGTAAAAAAAGTTATAATAAACACTCAACTCACAAAACCAATTTCTGAATACGATAATATCGGACCTCATGTTGCAGTTGCAAAACGAATGCATGCAAAAGGAGTTGAAATTGTACCAGGAATGATTATTAGTTATGTGGTTACTGTAGGAAAAGATAAAATTAGAGATAGAGCAAAAACCCCTGATGAAATTGAAAACAATGAATATGATCCTGATTATTATATCAATCATCAAATTATTCCTGCTGTAGATAGACTTCTTAATGTATTTGGTTATTCTAAAGATGATTTAGCTGAAAAAAAAGGTCAGAAAAAGTTAGATGCTTTTTTTGGATGATATATAATTCTATTAAAGCCCCCCTATTTGAATTAACTACTATTAAGTAATTAAAAATGGAAACATTTAAATAATAGAACAACACCTAAAAAAATTAGAACTAAATAAACCAAAATGACTCAAACTAAACAATACAATCAAGAAAAACTTGAAATAATTACAATAATGAACTCCATTTATAATGAAGGAGGTAGACCTGGCATTCATGATTGGTCTAAATCCCAAGTAAACTTTGCTGCAGATTATGTTCTAAATTTACTAGATGGAAAATATGTCGATCCAGAGACACAACAAGAATTACAAGTCAGAGCAAATGCTCCACAAGATTTAATTTTTGAAAGATCAATAAATTCATTTACAGACTTCACAAGCGAAGGTATTCCCTTTTTATTTTATCAAGATAAAAAAATAGCAGATGAAAAATTAGAACAAATCGCAAAAAAAATAATAAATAACTTAAGTAAAACAAATTTTCAAAATCGAGAATATGCAAGAACTGCACTCGCAATTTTAACTGATACTCTGTTTCCAAAAAAAGTATTACTTTCTGCACAAAATAGTTGGGTTGATGACGAGAATGTTAATTATGATCCAGAAATAACAAACAACAAAATAATTCCTGAAGCAATCGAGTATGTAAAAAGAAAATCCATATTTCTAAAGTAATTTCGAAAAATTTACTGAATTAAGATTAAAAAATTATTAATGAAAAAAAATTTAAAAAATAAAAATCAATTTACTCATTCTTCATATCTGTATACCAAGCAATAACCGGCATATTGTCTTGAAGTTTGTATTGGTTTTTTGAAACAACCTTTGCATTATCGCCTTCTCCTTCTGTCTGCAAATCTTCTAATGCATCTTCTAATGTTTTTCCTAAAAGAGGCGATAATGTTTTAATATAATGATTTGTTCCACGAGTTGCATCAACAATAGTATGTTCTCCATCATTCAAATACTGAATCAGTGTCTCTTCGACAGGTAAAGTTTTTACTGCGTCAATCCAAGCATTGTAAGATTTGTTTACTGCCTCTTCATCAGATTGACTTTCTGTTTCAAAAACATGATAAACTGCTTTTTGTTTTTCAGAAAGCTTAATCATTCCATCAACTTCAGTAATTGCTCCAGATTTTACCAGCTCATATAATGGGTTTATTCTTTCTTCAAACCCTTCTTTCACTTCTACAGTCATAAATCCATGAACTATTCCGTCAGAATCTTGAAATGTTGCAGCCCAATTTGATCCAATCCCTAAAAAACCTCCTTGAAAATATGTATGCATTCTTGCAGGTTTAACAGTTTCTAATATTTGCTTAAATTCATCAACATCATGATAAATTAGTGCTTTTGTATCTAATCCATTTTGTTCTTGTACCATTTTGCTAGCCCCTCCGCCAATTCAATAATAAATTACACCCCTAAAACATATCTATTAATTAAAAAACAGCCCTTTCTTTAAAAGATTTTCGTTAAATTACCATTATAAAGTAGAAAACAATACGAGATTAAAATAAATAAGAATATTATTCAACAATTCTCTTAATCAAGTTCTCAACTTCACTAGCCAAAGTAACATCCTCTGACAAAACCTTAACCTCAACAATAGAATATTCTGGCTCAAATTCTTGCCAATGATTTATCTTTGCATCTTTGTATTGATAATTTGCAGTTCCATTTCTAAAATCTAATGGACTATTTCTACCTAAGAAAATAAAATCTTTATTGGCACCAACTTTCGTATGAAAATTATAAAACTCCCATTTTTCGCGTTCTTTTAATTCTTCTACAAAATCAATAAACAAAGGTTCGCTTTTTTTATATACTATATGCTCCATAACCACATTCAAACGAAATTAACATATAAACTTTTAGTTTATAGAAGTTATACTTTCACAAACACAAAAAAATAAAATCACAATAATTTATTAAAAAACAAATTATCCAAAACTTCATCATAAAAAAAAGACAACTCAAGCTTTTTTGCTTCAGAATAAGTAAGCCATTTACAATCTTCAACTTCATCAAAATCAAAACAAATTTCTCCTGAAAAATCTCCTAAAAATAAATGAGTTATGACTTTTCTATCATCAAGTTGCATTCCATATATTCCAAACAATGAACCAATATTAAATTCAAGTCCTGTTTCTTCATTTACTTCACGAACAGCAATTTCTTCAAAACTTTCTTCTTGATTGTCACGACGTCCTGCAGGACATCCCCAACATCCAGGAAACCTTGGCTCAGTAGATGCACGCTTACATAGAAGAATATTCTTAACACCATCAACTTCTTTAATTAATATTCCTCCTGCACTATCTATTGTTAACATAAAAAATAAAAAGATTATTAAACTATAAAAAATTAACTAAAATAATGAAACTAATCCTTATCCGCCACGGTGAAACAAATGAATGTGCACAAAAGATAATGAAAGGCAGATTAGACGTATCTCTTTCTAAACAAGGAATTAAACAAGCTAAAATTCTCGGCGAGAAATTAAAAGATGAGAAAATTGATTTTATTTATTCTAGTCCATTAAAGCGAACTATTGAAACTGCAAAAGAAGTTGCTAAGTTTCACACCCACACACAAATTAAAATCAGCAAAGATTTAATTGACTGTGGTCTTGGACTCATGGAAGGTAAAACCAAAGCAGAACTCGGAATCAAAAAAGGAGAAAGACCTCCAAAACACCTTGTTGATTCATGCGAAGGATTTGAATCTATATTTAACAGAATTGATAAATTCATAAAAAAAATAAAAAAAGAACATAATAAAGAAGATTTAATAGTAATAGTTGCTCATGGTTGCATCATGAAAGCATTCAATGCAGTAATTGAAAAAAAGAAACCAATAGATATTGCATTTATGAAACCAAGAAAACATACTGAAATAAATATTTATGAAATATAAAAAAAAGATAATAAACTAACTAACCACCTTCTCTCTCCTCCCAAAACAAAATCTTCTTCTCAAGATAATCAACCAAGTAAAAAAGCAATAAACCAGTTATTGATATCATTACTATTGCTCCAAACATCATTATTGTTTCTAAGTAATAAGATGAATTTACAATTATATATCCTATTCCTCTTGATGCGCCTGTAAATTCAGCAATTGTTGCACCAACTATTGAAAATGTTGCAGATATTTTTAATGCAGGAAATAAATAAGGTAATGCTACAGGAAGTCTAAGTTTTAAAAAACAGTTCCAACGAGATGATGACATCACGTTAAATAAATCAAGATGTTCTTGCGTTACTGCACTCAAGCCCTTTACAGTACCAATGAGTACGGGAAAATAACATATTATTGATGCCATTACTATTTTTGACCAAATTCCCGACCCAAACCACATTACAAGCAAGGGTGCTAATGCAATTACAGGTACTGCTTTAAACGCAATTGCATAAGGATAAAAAGATTTCTTCATCAATCTAGAATAAGTAAATACAACTCCACACATAAAAGCTAAAACTCCTCCTAAAATAAAACCTGATACTGCTTCAAAAAAAGTTATCATTGTGTGATCTAATAAATAAGAAAAATTATTCAAAATAGAAACAAATATTTCAAATGGATTTGGCAATATTATATTATTAATATCAAATAAATAATCTACTAGTTGCCACAAACCAATAAACAACACAAATGTTAAAGTAGGTGCTATTAATTGTTTAATTCTATTTTTTGTCGAACCCATTTTACATATTCCTGAAATTCTTTTGTTATTTTCATATCAACAGATCTTGGTCTTTTCAAATCCACAGTTACAATATCTTTTATTGATCCCGGTCTATCAGATAATATAATTATTTTATCTGAAAGAAGTATTGCTTCTGAAACAGAATGTGTAACAAATAAAACTGTCGGCCTCAACTTTCTCCAAATATTTAACAAATCAATATTGAGTTTATTTCTCATTAATTCGTCGAGTGATCCAAACGGTTCATCCATTAGTAAAACATTCGGACTCGTTATTAATGCTCGCGCTATTGCCACTCTTTGTTTCATCCCTCCTGAAAGTTCAAAAGGATAACAATCTGTAAATTCATTTAAACCAACTAACTCCACAATAGAACTGACTGATTTTTTTGCTTTTTGTACATTTTTTATTTTTTGCAATTCTAATGGAAGAAATATATTTTCTCTAACTGTTCTCCAAGGTAATAATACTGAATTTTGAAAAACTATACCTATTCTTTTTCCATTCTTTCCAACATATTCTATTTTTCCACTAGTGGGTTTAATTAAACCTGCACAAATTTTAAGTAGAGTTGTCTTCCCACAACCCGAAGGCCCAACAATACTTATGAACTCTCCTTTTTTGATTTCTAATGAAATATTATTAAGCGCACAGACTTTGTTATTTTTTCCACTGTATATTTTTTTTAATTTAGTTATTTCTATCATTCTGCTCGCCTAACATATTTCTCCAATCAATTAATTAAATTTCTGCGTGTGCTTTTTCTAGTATTTCTGTAGTAAATGCATCGCTTAAATCAAATGGATTTTTTATTACTCCTTCTTCTTCTAATCTAGCATATGTTTCTTTCAAAATCTCCTCGCTAATATATCCAATTGGTAACTCTTTTGGATTGACAGTCACTTCATTATATAGCTTTAATTTTTCAAGTTCAATTTCATAATTTAATTGATTATCTCTAGATATAATGCTTAATGTTGCTTCATCAGGATGTTCATTAGCATATTCTGTTGCTTTTATTATTGCTCTCATAAAGTTCTTTAGCATTTTAGGATTTTCTTCTAATATTTTTTCTGTTGTAAAAAAAGTATATCCATGAGTATTGATTCCATATTCATTAGGAATTATTATATTTACATCAACATTTTTTGCAGGAAGTACTACTTCTGCAGGTATTCTAAACCACCATTGCGCATCGATTTGTCCTGCAAGTAGTTGATTTAACGATACTCCAATGTCAACTTCTTCAACATCAACATTTTCTTTTCTAAATAAATTTCTTAGTACATCTGTCGATATATGTCCATAATAAAATCCTACTTTTTTTCCATCTAATTGATCCACTCGAGTAATTCCTGATTCTTTTGTGGTTATTAAAACTGGAAAATCAGAATATCTATGATAAAGTGCAAATGCTTTTACAGAATGTCCTTTCGATCTTGCAACAAGTAATGTATCTGGTCCTCCAATAAATCCTATCTCATCTTGTCCAGTTATTACCATTTTTATCGGGTTTGCTTCTGCAGATCCAAAATTATAGGTTACGTCTAATCCTTCTTCTTCAAAATATCCTTTGTCTATTGCTAAATAAAATGGACCAAATCCTCCGTCGATAAATGGAATTGGTAATCGCACAGATATTTTTTCAACAGGTTCAATTGTTTTAGCAACCTTAGAATTTTTTAATGTTGCTGCACCACTAATCGGATGAGTTGATCGACTACTACAACCCATAATAAAAATAAATAAAACTAATGTTACAATAAATAAAACTACTATTTTATTACTCAGATTATTTTTCAACTTATTTTTCGATTTATTATTAAATTTATTATTATTATTATTAAATTTCATATTACCACCAAGTCTTGCTTTACAAAAGCAATATATTAAGAATTGCTCTCCAATATTGGAAAGTAGTATAGAAAGTTTTATAAATAAGAATATAATAATAGAATATATGAAAACAGAAATATTAGAAGACATGGGTCTAACTACTGCTGAAGCCAAGATATACTTAGCATTACTCAAATCAGGAAGTACTAAATCTGGAAAAATTATTGATTCTACTAAATTACAAAGCAGTACAGTTTATCACGTATTAGGATCCTTACTTGAAAAAGGTCTTGTTTCATATGTATTACAAGGTAAAATTAAATATTTCCAAGCCACATCTCCTGAAAACTTTTTGAGTTTTTTAGACGAGAAAAAAAGAAAATTTTTAGAAATATTGCCTCAATTAAAAGAAATGGAAGATTTAAGCAAACAAAAACAAACTGCAAAAGTATATGAAGGATTTAATGGAGTACAAACCGCATTCAATGATATTTTAACAACAATGAGTAAAGATGAAGAGTATTATTTTTTCCAAATCATGAAAAAAAAATTATTAGATGATAGAATAATTATGTTTTTTAAAAATTATCACATAAAAAGAGCAGAAAAAGGAATTAAAGTTAAAGGTCTTACATTAAGAAAGAGTAAAAATCTTGTAAATAATATTTTCAAAGGAATAAAAAATACCAAAATTAGATATTTAGATGAATTTACACCTAGCGGAATTGTAATATACAACAATAAAGTAATAACTGTTGATTGGTCCAATATACCGACTGCAATAGTGATAGAAAGTGAATCGATTTCAAATTCTTACAAAAAATTCTTTTTAGAAAAGTGGAAAAAAGCAAAACAGTGATTACTAATTTAACAATCTTACAAACAATAGAATATAACCAATAAAACATCAAATCTAACTGTTTTAATCAATTTACTTTTTCAAAGGATCTCTCAAATAAATCACATAATTTCCCTCATGTCTGCTTTTAGGAAAATATTTTATTGCGGCGTCTCTTATGTGCTCAGGTGTAACATCCGAAATATTTTTAAGATATTGTTCTAAAGTTATCTTATTATCAATTTGAAATTCAATAGCATTTATACATCCAGAATTTGTTTCGAAAGTTTTAACAAAATTATAAAGACTTGTTTTTTTCACGTTTTCTAATTCAGCCACATTAACTAATTTTGTTCTTAATTTATTAAGTTCATCAAATATAATATCTATTGCTTTATTTTTATGTAGTGCTTGAATAGAACCACCCATATAAATCACTCCTTTATTCCTTGTTCCATCATAAAATGCTTGGGTGCTATACGCAAGACCATTTTTTTGACTGAGTTCTTTGAACAATTTTGAATTCGAAACTCCTCCTAATATTTTTACTAATAATCCCGTAGCATAACTATCAGTTTGATCTTTAGTTGGTCCAAATAAACTAATATTTAATTCTGCACTGCTATTATCAGGAAATTCTTTATTAAGAAGATCTAATGAATGCATATGAAGTATTTGTTGTCCTTCTATGGGTTTGTTTCTTGGAAAATTAAATTTAATATTTTTTCCAGAACTTAACATTCCAAAATATTGTTCTATTAATTCAGAAATATTTGCCGGTAGTGCTCCAACTAAAATAAGATCTGCATTAGATGGATTAAAACCTCTTGCATGAAAATTTTTGAATGTGCTCAATGATGCAGATTCTATAACTGATTCATTTCCTAAAATATTATATGCGTGCGGCGAATTTTTTCCATAAAATAAATTAACATAAGTTCTATTATCTTTAAAATTAACTTTGCTTTTATCATCTGCAATTTCTCTTAAAACTCTTTGCCTTTCTTGTTCAATATTTATTTTATTAAATGTTGGTTTAAATGCACTTTCAGAAATAAAATTAAGAAACAACGAAATATCTTCTGCAATTATTCCTCCTATAAGTTTAATATTATCCGAACCAGTAGCTGCATTATAATATCCAAAACTATCTCTAATTGATTCGGATTGTGCAGGATTAAATTGTTTAGAACCTCCAGTCATTAGAAGATGTTCAAGAAAATGAGCCATTCCTTCTTCTCCAGATTCTTCATTTAACGCTCCATGCCACACTCTAAGTCTACCTGCAATTGTTTTTGTAGGCGTATTTTGTAAAGCGACAAGTAATCCATTATCTAATTTGTAGTGTTCATGATCCATAAATTTAACCCCCTGTCCCTTAAACCAACACGAGATTATAAAAATATATATCCTAAACTACCTAAAACCCCTATTTTCGCAAGATTTTATAAATTTGAAAAATTCATCAATTGTTCATACTTTTGCCAATTCTTTATAAATATGCAAAATTATCTATAGAAAGGTTTAAAAACTTCGAAGTCTAGTATATTAATACTAATATCTAAAATTATATACAAAAAAATTATGAATTGGAAAAAAGAATCTTAACCAAAGTCAAATTTCACATTATTTAGAGGTAATTTATTAAGCAAAAAATAAACTAAAAATGGGAAAAGCAATCGATTTCTTCAACTCTACGAGCTATCTAGAACCTAAATGCCCAAATTGCGGCATCAAGATAGAGTGGGGTATAACAACTGAATTCTGTGATGAGAAAGAAACTCAAGTTTGTTCCAAGTGTAAAACTGTTCTTGAAGAGATTCATTGAAAAAATTCCAAATTAGTTGAAAAAGTATCTAAAATATCATATTCTAATTGAAAATATATACTATAAAACCAAAATTTCTCTAACTTTTCTGAAAATTCAAGTGTTTTTTTGAGGAAATACTTATTAATCAGAAACTGTAGAAAAACAATAGAAACATTTAAATAAAATTAATACTAATTAATATCTTATGATATCAATAAAATGGACATATCAAACTACAATATCGAAATCAAAAATCACGCAGTTATTAGAGCAATACAAAGAGGAATAACTCCAGATATAGTCGAAGCAACAATTAAAGGTGGCAAACTTCAAAAATTTGGAAACAACAAAATTAAATTCATAAAAAAATACAAAAAGTTCATTGTAATATGTATAGGGGAAATTGTTTGTGGAAAAATAAAAATTATAACAATAGAAACTAAAAATGAAAAAAGAAAAAAAATGTTCAGATTGTGGAACTAAAATGATAAAAGTATCTAGTAAAACTCCTGATGGAATAAGCTATAATTATTTTAAATGTTCAAAATGTGGAGAAGAAATTCTCAATATGAGCCAACTACATGAAGTTGCTGAAAAATATAGAAACATGAAAACATATCATGCAAAAATATCTAAATGGGGTTTAAGTCTTGGTTTGAGAATACCAAAAGAACTCGTTAAAAAATACAAATTTAAAGCAAACAAAGAAGTTACCATAATACCTGAAAAAGAAGGTCTGAAAATAATCACATAAAAATTAAAAATCTATTCAATCTAACATCTTAGAATAAGCTCTATAAGGTTTTGGTCCAACTACTGCTTCGCTATTTACAAATATTGTTGGAGTTCCATAAACACCCATTTTTTCTATTTCTGTTAATTGTCGTCCATGAAGTTCCACCATTTCAGAAGAACTTACACATTCGTTTATAACAGTACTATCAATACCCAAATCAATTAAAATATTATCAATTACTTCTTCATTTATGTTTTCAGGATCGATCTCAAATAATATGTCATTAAACTTAAAGAAATTTTTAGGTGATTTTCTATACATACAATTTCCATAATTAGTTAAAAAATCTGTATGTGCTTTAACAGGATAATGTGCAAATACAAAACTAACATCATGTTTCACAAGTAGTTTGTTTATTGCAGGATAAACATCTCGAGTATATGTACAACCATAACATCCAACAAATACTACTTGATCCTTCGCATCTGCGTTAAATGTCGGAAATAAATCCAAGTCAATACCATCTAAAGTTAACATTGCAGGATCTCCAACAGCACCTCCACATACAAGATCTGGTTCAGATACTTTGCTATTTTCACCTAACGGATCAAATATGCAAAATCCATCATCTTGTGGACCATTACAATTTCCATACAAATAATAATTATATCCTCCAATTCCAACATATACCATACTAACTATTGTTAAAATAATAAATACATAAGACAAAATCACAAAATTATGATAAATAAATTTTGCAAGGAATTTATTTTTAAGAAGTAATCTTCCAGTCAGTTTATACTTGATTCTTTTATCCAAATCTGTTTTGCACTTTCTAAATGTAGTTTTTCTTATTACGCAATCTAATGCTTCTTTAGCAAGAGGTCTATATCTTACTGAAAAGATAGCCATTATTGCAAAAACCACTAAAGCTGCTATACATATCATAATATAGCAAGGATTTCGAGCTCATTTATAAAATTTATTGTAGATTTTAAAGGTATTGAACCTATTCAACACAGTACAATAAGTACTGCACAATTAATACATCACATTTAATACAGTGCAATCAATACATCACAATAAATAATTTAAACTAACGCTCTAATTAATTAATTTAATATGGGAATCCAAGTTGAATTTAATCCAGATTTAGCATTAAGAAATATTAGCGAATATAAAAATAATAATCGTTCTTTAGAAGAATGTATTCCTGAAACTTTAAAGCCTGGAAAAAGTTATGAATTTCTAAAAAAAGGTCAAAGAAATTATTGGCTAGAAGGTGAAATTCCTTTACTTGAAACAAAAGGAAACAGCAATCTTTCAAGACCCAAAGCAAGCATTCAAATTATTGAAGCAACTCACTTTATGAAAGAACTAGATAAAGAACCAGATAAAACACAATATAAAAAATCAAACAATAACAATTCTGAAATTTATACTAAAGGAAAATATGTAGTGATTGAAGTTTTTGATGATTCTGATTCTAAAATTAATTTTGAAGGCTTTGAAAGAATTAAGTAATTTAATAAATCTTCTAGTAAACTTAATTCAATAAAACTATTGAAAAATTCAAAATAACTGCAAAACTCACCCATAATAAATAAGGTATAAGAACATATGCTGCTGTTTTTTCAAGTTTATGAAACCAAACTATTGTTAATAGAATAAATATCCACAATAACACTATTTCTAAAAGTGCTAGTAAAGGGTTTTGTAATCCAAAGAAAATTATGGACCATATAGAATTCAAAAAAAAGCTGAATAAAAAATATTATTGATGCATTTCTTTTTAGTTTTCTATCAAGAGGAGTTGTTTGCCAAATTAAAAAAATCGAAATTCCAATCAATACATAAAGAATTATCCACACTGGACCAAATACCCAGCCAGGAGGATTAAATATTGGTTTGCTCAAAACAGCATACCAAGTATCAACAGATGATCGAGTAAAAAAAGTTCCCATTATACCTGCTAATTGTGCAATAAAAATAGCTAAAATTAATTGAACAGTTTTTTTGGATGTGCAACCTTCATTTACAAAACAAGGAACTAAAACACTAGTTCTATTTTTATAGTCGAGATATGTTTTATTATTTCCCCATTTTTCAGTTGCACTTTTTTCTAGTTTTGGAATTCCTGTTAAGAATAATAAAATAAATGAAATAAATATTGGACTGATTAATGCTATAAGACTTTGATGAAGAGAAAGTGAACCTAATGTAAAAACATACACTCCCACCCAGATTAATATTTCTCCAAAATAATTCGGGTGTCGAGAATATTTCCACAAACCTGTTTCAATCCATTTTCCTTTGTTCGCAGGATTAATTTTAAATAAATATTTTTGAATATCTGCTAGTGATTCGATCATTATTCCTAAAATCCAAATAACTAATCCAAATAATGAAGTTACTCCAAATGTTCCGTCGATCATAAAGAAAAATAATGCAGGGACTGAAATTACTGTAACACTAATTCCTTGCAAAAACCAAAATATTCCTAATTTCCAAAAACTATTACGTAAGGTATCAAATCGTTTATCATGTTTCATCCGACGTATTCTAATAACTAAATAAGATGATAACCGAAGTGCCCAAAATAAAATCATAATAAATAATACTAATTTTGCAAATGAAACTCCTCCAACAATCAGCGCAATTATTGATAAAACAACAAACGTAAATCCATATGCAAAGTCTGTTAATTTATCTGTTTTAAAAAGAAATGAGGGAATAAATAAAACTAATTGAATAATTAGAGATATTGCAAAAAAATGAATGATCGTAAGCATATACACGTAAAACATTAACTAGGTATATAAAGTTATTCCCTTATTTCAAGAGATAAAATCCGAAAACTTTTTATTGAACAAATTATTCCTTTGAATTATGTCAACAATATTTATTATTCATGGGTCTTTTGGAAATCCTAGTGAAAACTGGTTTCCTTGGCTAAAATCAAAACTCGAAGAGTTAGGCCACGAGGTTTTTGTACCAACATTCCCAACTCCTGACGAACAATCTCTTGAAAATTGGCTAAAAGTTTTTGAACCATATAAATCAAAAATAAAAGAAGACACAATCTTTGTAGGTCATAGTCTTGGTCCTGCATTCATCCTCTCAATTCTCGAAAAAATAAATACTAAAATTAAATCTGCTTTTTTTGTTTCAGGATTTATTTCAAAAATTGCAAATCCTGATTTTGAAGAAATTAACAAAACTTTTGTTGAAAAAGAATTTGATTGGAAAAAAATTAAACAAAATTGTAATAAATTCACAATTTTTCATTCAGATAATGATCCTTATGTTCCAATTGAAAAAGTTAAAGAATTAATTCTAAAATTAGATCCTAAAAATGTAGATTTTTTTATTGTTCCAAAAGCAGGTCACTTTAACAAAGAGTCTGGTTTTACTGATTTTGAAAGTTTATTGAAAGAAGTAAAAAAGATTATTTGATTTAACAATATGTGACTAACTACTATTGCTCATTCTTATGATACAAATTCAAAAATACAACAGTATTTTCCTCTACAAAATAAACATAAGCCAATCTAAATGGTTTTACATATACTTCTCTCGTCCCTCTTCTAGAATATCGCATAGGTTTTCCTAACTCAGGATTATTTTTTATTTTAACAAATTGCTTAATTATCCTATTCTTGATATTAGAATCATTAATCTTATCAAATATTTTCTTAAAGTTAGGATTAAAAGCTAACTTCACCATTTTTTCATCTCTTCAATTGCTTCATCAAAATCCATTTCAATGAATTCTCCTTTTTCTAATCTCTGCCAAGCTTCTTCTGTTCGTCGAGCAAATTCTAAATCCTCCTCAAGATTTTTATCAAACTCACTAGCTTTCTTTAGAATTAGTTGTTGTCCATTTTTTATAATTACCAATTTTTCACCTTCTTTTAAATCTTGCCGCATATCTGCAGGTATTACTATTTGTCCTTTTGAACTTATTTTTGTAATTGCAATATCAACCATATTATCACCAAGTAAGATTAATCTTACCAAGCATTTAAATCTTTCGATTTTGAATACAATAAATGTAAAAAAACATTCAAAAAAAGACAATAATTAAGTCGAGAAACTGCTTAATAAATCTTTCTCAAAATAATCAAAGGGATTTTCAGAAAAGTTGAAATATTTTCAGAAATTATTAACAACTCCTTGTTCTGTAAAAACATAAGGAAAAAAGCGACGCCCACCACTGCCTTCAATTTTTGACATTCCATTTTGGAATATCAAAGAATCTGCTTTGTTCATGGTCTCATTTTGCGACCTTAAATCACTATTGTTTAAGGTAACGTCAACTAAGTTGAAGGATTTTCAGAAATTAAGAAAACATTAACAAAAAATTAAAAAAAAATAAAAACAAAGAAATAAAAAAGCCTAAACCCAAACAACTTAAAACAAAAAAAGTTTATTCTCCACCGTGCAAAAACTTACTCAACAAATTTTTTAATAATTTTGGAACCAGGGGTTTTTTATCTTTTGGTTTTTTGAATCTTTCTTTTGTAAAATCATCAATTCCGCCGTATAAACTTTGTACTGCTGTCGAGTATTCAACTTTTAAGAAAATACATTCAGGATCTGAATCAATAACATCTTCTAACATGTTTTTCCAAGTTTTATTGTGTTTTCCACAACCACACATTACTGCAAGTTGATCTGGATCTGCATTATCAGGAACTGCTTTTATAACATTTTCATTTACATTTCCAAAAATAGAATATTTTACTCTTGCATCATAAATCTTTTTCATTATATTCATTCCGATTTTATCTCTTGTTTTTGCATGCTCTAAAATTTCATTTGGAGAATGCATTGTTCCGTCAATATCTATCTGATCAGGAATTTCTCCAGGACTTCCATAGCAATCACAATACCTACTGGTTTTTTTCAGTTCATAACTTTTCACCCAACGCACTAGTTCATTTTCTATTACTTGTTGTACACCCGAATTATTGTCTACAGAATAATCAATTGATTTAACTTTTTCTTTTAATTCTTGAATTATATTCATTTGTTTGTCCCCCTAAATAAATTGAATTATGATTACTACCCCTAAAATCACACAGATTATATAAAATTTACCATTTCATACTACTATAAAGTAAATAAAATCAATAAAACTTATAAATGACTACCATTTACTACAATTAATATTATTAAAGTAATAAGAGGGGCTCAATTTTATCAATGAATACGAGGTAGTAGAATGACACCTAAAAATAATGGATTTAAACAAAAAAAATACAGGAGATTAACATTAGGATTTCTAGGCGCGACAATGGTTTTTGGAGGAATGGCTGCAAATAATTTATGGAGTCTTCACACATTTGACAAATATGTAATCAAACCAATTGAAATTGCTGCAAATGTTCCTTCTGTTGCTAGTTCAAAAGATCGACCTGATGAACTTTCAATGCAGACTTCTCTTATAGAAGCAAAATCAAAACTTAATGTTTCAAGAATGAAAAATCCTGCAATTATTTGGGAAACTCCTCTTACTGAAATCGACGAGCTTGAAGAATTATTAGATAAAGCTATTGAAAGAACCGGACAAATTGGAGAATTCCAAGACGCATTTGAAAACAGAACTGTCGACGAAAATGCTCCGGAGTGGGTTAAAAAAGCTCATAAAACTCTTGATTTGAAGACTGCTCTCAAAGATTTATCAGAAGAAGAACTTGAAACAATAAACAAAATTACTCCTTCTTTAATTGAGCTTGCAGAAAGCGAGTATGGTCAAAGAATTGGTAGCGAATATGAAGCATTGAATACTGTTGTTTCTGGCGGAACTAGAATTCAAGCTAAAAATCTTAAAGAATCTCACAGATCATTGCTCGATACATTAAATGCTGCAGCAGGGTGGAGATCTATTATTAGATTCCAAGCAGATGATTACAAAGAAGCATATGCGCATGTATTCATAGGATATCTTAAAGCAAATATGGGTTATGTTGCAGATGGAATTAAGAATTTTAAAGAAGCTAAAAAACTAATGGATGAATATCCTGATGGTAAAAACTTAGCAATTTTTAGAAACACTCCTAACATGAGTCAAAAAACCATTAAAGGTTTAATCAATAGTTCAATTAGAGAACTTAATGAATTAAATAAAGATCCTAGCAAATATTCAACTGGTTGGTGGAAAAGATTGAGATACTATAATCAGTCGATCGGCGGTCAAACAAATCCTAGTATTCAAGATATGTCTGAAGTAATTCAAAGTAGATATTATACTAGAATGTTTTGGGCAGGAATTTTAGCAGGAATTTGTTTCCTTGGAGCAGGAAGATATGGAAAGCGATGGCGTAATGCTAAAAAATATGAAGTAAAACACGAAGAATATGACATTTGATCCAGATAAAACAAAAGTATTAAAGATTGCAATAGGCGCATACGAGTGGACTGTTGGATTTGGTAGAATTCTTTATTACGGAATAGCGCCTCTTAGAGATAAAACTTCTAAACAAGATGCTCAGAAAAAAATGCATAATTTTATTGAGGGAATCGAAATCAATTTCAAGCCTAAGTATAATGATCCTCTAAGTTTAAGAATTCGTGAAAAAAAGGCGCTTCTAAGCTTAATTGATATGCACAAAACAGTTTATGGAAATAAAAAAAAGAATGAATTAGAAGGAATACAGGAAATGCTAGCAGGAATAGAAACTGAAATAACAAAACTTAAAGATAAAACTGAAAACAAAAACAACAATAAAGACAATAAAGACAATAACAACAATAAAAACAATAACAACAATAACAACAATAAAAAAAGTCTTGAAGATAAATTAAATTCAATGGGAGATCATTATATTCCCTTAGAAAAAATTCCTCACAGTCAAGCACCTCTTCTTTGGAAAACTGCTCTTGAGTATGACCTTAAAGGAATTATTCCTGGACCTCATGAAAAACTTACTCAATTTATTTTCAGAGGAAATACCTTGCTTTATGCACACAAACAACTTAAAAAAAATCGAAAAGAACTAAAATTTACTGTTAATAATAAAGAATTTAGTTATGAATTAGATTTAGAACCTAATTCAATACCTAAGTTTATTCGTCAAAAAGATTTAGAAAAAGCAAACAAAAAAATTCCTTATTACATGGATTTAACTTGGGTTGCAGCATACATAAAAAATCCAAAAGATTTAATGGTTCCTGCACTAGGAATTACATTCACACTTCCTGATTATAATGGTATTAATTTTATACAAATGCGTGATGAATATAAAAACGAAAAACAATTTTTTAATGTTCTTGCTCACGAAATGGTTCACGCAGGTACTGTTTACTTAGAAACACGTAAGCAATATGTTGAAACTAAAGCATATCATGTTGGAAAAGGAAGTATGGTTCTTGGAGAGTATGCTGTTGCACTTAATGCAAGACCTCGTCTTTGGATGAATGCTATGAAATGGACTATTGAGTTTTTCTTAAGAACTACAATGCCTGATAAATGGTTGAAAATAGTTCCTAAAATAAAATCAGGAATAGACATAGTGGAAAATACTGGTTCGTTTAGAGAAACTAAAAAGTATCTTGAAAAACTTTATGGGCAAAAAGGAAATTATATTCTTGGACGATTAAATGCTGATGAAATGGAAGAATTCCGTGACACAAATGATATTCCTGGACGAATTGCTTTGAAAAAAGATCTTAAGTGGCAAATCATGAAAACAAACTTAGAAAAAATTGAATAAAAAAATTAAATGAAAAAAACATTCAATTAACATTCTTAACCACCCATCTCAACTAACACATTCAACTAACATATTCAACCAACATATTCAACCAACATCTTTTCAACACTGAATTCTTTGACAAATGGCACAATATTTGCTGCATTCTCGAGAATATAAATCGTTGAATCATCATTCAATATTTCTTTTAATTGTTTTTGATTTTCAAATATTTTATGTGCATCTCTAATATTTTTCGAATTTAGATTGTTAAGAAGAGCCGCACTCATCTTATGTCCAAATCTCATTAATGATTCGTATTGTTGCACATATTTTATTGTTGCAAAATTTGGATTAAGCACTCCTGTTTCAATTGGCAATTTAGTGAGTTTAGCTTCTGATTCAATCCAATTTAAATCATTACCCCCATAACCTCTCATATTAATTAAGTTGACAATTTTATTATTTTTTTGAAATAACATAGCATCAACTAAATCTAATCTTCCTTCTTTATTAAATCTCCAACTCAATTTCATTGTACGTTGATAAATTCTTGATAAAAACATATGATCATAAACTCTAGTTATTCTTACTCTTGAACTCCCAGACATACCTACATAATCGTGTTTGCCATCTTCAAAATTCAATGATTTAACATCTTTTAAATCTAAATTATTAGAACTTCCTGATTGATGTTTTACTTTTTGAAAATTTCGTTTAATTTTAGTTTCTATTTTTTCGATTCTAGCATAATATTTACTTATAGGATTTACTTTAAAAAATTCCAACATACTAATTAAAGGTTTAATTTTGGGAACTACTTCACCAAATTCACCATTCTTAACTAAAGTTTCTAATTCAGTTAATATTCCATTTATTTTCCTCCTACTTTGCATAGGTATTTTTGCCATAATAAAAAGAATCTACATTAAAATTATAAAACTTATGTTATTAATTCGGTTTAACGCAGAAAGTTTTTTATATGATTATTTATTGTACCATGGATATGACTAATTACGCAGCTAAAGCAGCCAACAGAGTCGCGCTTAATCGTAGTTTACTTTCGGTTGCTTTTGGAATTTTATTTTTAATGATTACTCTAAAAGAAGAATTATTACTTCAAAAAATTTTATCATTTCAACTTGTTCTTAGTATTCCTTTATTTATTACTTCAATTATGGCTTATTCTAAAATCGGCTACCGTCCAAGAGTAAGAAGATGGAATAATATTGGCTGGATTACATTTCTATTAGGTTATACTTTTTTAATTAATATTATTGGAATTATAGTGGGTAAATTATCTGGCAAAGGAATTGCATTGCTTTTATTCGGAGTAAGTTGGATTCTTGCAACTATTTATTCTGCTGTTGATATTAGTTATGATAAAAAAACAATTAATGAACGTCTTGTAAAAGAAGGATTATTTATTTTGATTCAGGTTCTCGGCGGAGTTTTGGTAGTTTTAGGATTTTATTAGATATTTTTTCTTAACCACTCTAAAATGCTCGCAATTATTTATATATTACATTTTTAATTTATTAATAAATCAAACAAAAAAGATAAAGGGTTTTGAGAAAATCATTAAATGGGTGACATATTAAATGGGTGAATTAAAGAAAGTACTAAGTTTTCCAGTTATTTTACTAATAACAATCAACTCAATCATGGGTACAGGTATTTTTTTCTTGCCCGCACTTGGAGCTCAAAAAGCAGGTCCTGCATCTATTCTTTCTTGGCTTTTTTTATCATTTATTGCTATTTATTTTTCCATGGTTTTTGCAGAACTTTGTTCTATGTTTCCAAAAGCAGGAGGAGTTTATGAGTTTTGCAAACAAGCATTTGGACGATTCCCTTCTTTTTTAGTTGGTTGGATTACAATTGTTGCTGGAAATGTTACTATTGCAATGCTTATTGTTGGTGCTATTCAATATATTTTACCCGGAGAATTTTATGCACTAAAACTATCAATATGTTTAATGTTTGTATTTTTATTTAATTATATAGCTTACAAAGGTATGAAAACTAGTGCTTTTATGTTAGTTACTTTTGCAATTATTACTGTTGGAACTTTAACTGCTTTGATTCTTCCTAATCTCGTAGCAACTCGTTCAGAAAACTTTATTCCATTTTTTGTTTTTCCAACGTCTATGATTGTTCTAACTATTTTCTTTATTGCTGAAACTTTTTTTGGTTGGGAAACTGCAACATTCTTAGCAGAAGAAACTAAAAATCCTGAAACAGTTATGCCAAAAGCACTTATTGGTGGAACTGTTATTATTGCAATAATTTGTTTGCTGTTTGTTGTCTCCTCGATTGGAGCGATTAATTGGACTGTATTTGGTTCTTCTCTAACTCCTTTATCAGATTTAGGCGCTCTTCATTTTGGAAGCATAGGAAAAGATGTTTTTACTATTCTTGTTTATCTATCTATTATTGGTTCTGTTGCTGGATGGATTGTTTCAGCACCAAGACTTATTATGGCACTTACTCGAGATAAGCTTTTCCCTCCTCAATTTAAAGCAATTCATCCTGTGTATCACACACCTCACAAAGCAATTATATTTCAAACAATTCTCACATCTATTTTAGTATGTGTAGGATTTAGTTCATATCAATTATTATTAGTTTTACTTTTACCTTTAGCACTAATATTATATTCTGCTGTTGCACTTAGTCTTATTATTTTAAGATATAAGCAACCAAAAACTCCTCGACCATTTAAAATGCCGTTTGGAAAAATTGGTTCTGTTTTATTGATAATTTTCAATTTTTCTCTAATTGGAATGTGGCTTTACATAGAACACGACGCATTTCACATACTAAAACTAGGATTGGCATTTATTGCTTTAGGAATCCCTATTTATTTCCTTATTGAAATGTATTATGATCCTCATGCAGTTATGATTGTTAATGATATCTTAGCACAGTTTGCTCTTTGGACAGAAAATTTATCGTTTCCAAAAAAGAGAAGAGATGAAATTCTTACAGTAATGGGAAATGTTAAAGGTAAAACTATTTTTGAATATGGTTGTAGTGTTGGTACAATTACACTTCCTCTTGCACAGGCAGTTGGTAAAAAAGGAAAAGTTATCGCTATTGACATTTCTAAAAAGAATCTTAAGATTGCTAACCGTAGACTTAGTAAAGCAGGACACACGCATGTAAAAACAATTCATCATCCTGAATATAACACTATTCATCCAAAAGTTCCTAAGGTTGATAAAATTATTAGCGTTGGTACATTAGGTTATACTAGTAATGCAGATAGAATTCTTAAGCAAATGAATAACCTATTAAAAATTAAAGGAGAGATTATATTTGTTGATTTTGATAAATTCTTTGACATCATTCCTAATATTGATTGGCTAAATACTGATGAAGTAATTTTAAAAAAATTCAAGAATGCAGGATTTGAAATTAATGTTATTCGTAAACAAGGTTTTGCTTGGCAATATGTTTACATGTTTGGTAAGAAAATAAAACATGTTAAACAAATTCAATCTCAAAAGAAAAACAACAAGGGTTCTCGTACAAAAAAGAATTAGTGCTAATTGATAATTACTAATTTTCTAACAAACATATTACTAATTTTACAAACCTAGTTTTCTATCTTGTTCTCTGATTTCTATAACTTCTGCTAAATATTCAAAGAGTTGCGGTTGTAATTTCAAAATGTCTTTTCCAGTGATAAATCCAACCATTGTCTCGCCATCCATCACTGGAAGATGTCTTATGTTATTGTCTCTCATCAAAATTATTGCTTCATAAATATCTTGTTCTGGACTTATTGCAGTTACTTTACCAGTAGTTATGTCACCAACAATAGTTTTTTCTAAATCAAGTTTATGCGATACTACTTTTCGCACAATGTCTTGTTCAGTTACAATACCAACTAATTCTCTTCCTTTCTTTACAAGAACACTTCCAACATGATGTTTTTCCATCATCTCTGCACATTCACGAACACTCGTCCGAATATCTAGTTGTATTGGTTTGCAAGTCATTGCATCGCATACTTTTATGCCTGTTTTCATAATGACCAGAAATTATTTTATAATTAATAAATATTGTTTAGAACTTATCAGTGAAAAGAAAAACAAACAAACAAACAAACAAACAAACAAACAAACAAACAAACAAACAAACAAACAAACAAACAAGTAATAAATAAAAAACAGATAATTATTTAACAAACAATCATTTTTTAGTAAATCTAACCAGCGAATCAATCGACACAGAAATTCCCAATAATCCTTCTTGTGCAGGATCAATTTCAATTTTGTCCTCAACAATTCTTGCAGATTGACCTACATATTCAATGTCAGACAGTTCGCATATTTTTTTGATCGGTATAGATACGCCAAAATCCAAAGTTATCTCTGGATCAATATCGACACAATCTCCATTTATTTTTACATGATTTGAATATTTCTCAAACTTAGTTTTAATATTTTTTGCATAATTCATTCTTCTTTACCCTCCCCGTCATACACAATAAAAAATACCATAGAATTTAATGGAACATAAATATCTTTTTTTGAATTGTTTTGTTCGTATTTTCGTTCAGTTATCTCTTTAACTCCTTGAGCACCAAGTGTTTTTCGTATTGCACGCCACGCAGGTTTGTACTGATATCCTTTTGGTCCTGCAACACAAACTTGTAATCCAATATTCGCAGCAGTAATACCAATATCAGGAAAATCTTCTAATTTTATTTGATTTGCATCTGCATCTACCACATCAATTTTTGTTAAATATCCGTTCCCATCAGCAGTTTTTGCAACAACTACAAAATCCTCAGTTATCTCTTTTGAGCATAAAATATCATCATCAGATGATTCACCCACCACATACCCTTTAATTACAGGTTTAAGTTCTTTTAGATTAAAATTCAATAACATAATTAAAGGAAAATAACCCTCCTATTTAAAAGTTTGGTGTGGTTTACTACTAAAAAGGAAATAAAAAAGTAATATTTATAAATAATACACTCATTCCTAACACCATGACTTGGGGAGAAGGGCTAAAAAAGCTATTTGGAAAGGGTAAACGCAGTTCTAAACCTGATTCTACTAGTTCTAAAACAGAATTAAGTAAAAAAAGCGAATTAGAAAACTTAGTTGGAAAACGAGCAAAAGGTTATTCTCCAGAAGGAATTATTGATAGGTTTAATACAATAGCAAATCATTACAAAACAAAAAGAGTCGAAGCAAAAGCAACACAAATTAAACAACATAAAAAAACTCGAAGAACTTATAATATCACTTTTGATATTTCTGGAATTCTTGAATGTGAAACAAAATACAGATTAGAAATTAATAGAAACTATGATGAGCAACTTAGCTACGAGTCTCCTACATTTAATATGCGTGTTGTGCTTAGAACCAATAGCGATGCAGTAATTGAATTCCTCTTAATTAAAAATAAGCCTAACGATTATGTAAACGTAGATGAAGTCCAATTTGACCTACGCCATCGAGATGCAGAAGCAAAAAAACTGAAAAAATATGTGCATGAAAAATACAAAAAAATTCTTACCACCATCAAAACCACTGCTCCTGATTTATTTGAAACAGCTACCGCGCCATTTATAGGTTATAGACCTCAAAATTTAGATAAAAAATTAGCAGCAATTGAAAAATTAGATTTAAAAAATGTTGTATAAAAAAATTAAAAATTATTTGAGACAAATAAAAAATGACATTCAAAAATACACTAAGGAAAATATTCAAAATGGGCGAACCAAATTCAGATGAAACTTCAAACTTAGAATTAGTCGTATCTGAACGAATTGAAACTGCAACGGAACCAAAAGAACCATTAAAAATTCCTCCACGAAAAGCTGAATACGATCCTAGTGAAATAATTAAAAGATTTAATCTCATTGCTAATGAATATAGCAATAAACATGTTAATGCTACTGCAACAGAAGATAAATCAAAACAAAAAAGTAGAACAGAATACAAAATTAAATTTAAAATCCAAGGAACTCTTAAAGATGAAACTAAATATGAATTGTTAATAAATAGATCTTATAGTAAAATAATAGAAGTGGATGAAATCGAAACAACAGTTAAGTTTAACACACCCAGCGGAGCACAAATAAAATATAACATAGAACGGTATTCAAAAAAACTAACAATCAATAATGTCGAATTTGATGAAAAAGAAAAAGATAATGAAGCTAAACTTGCAAGAAAATATGTTGAAGAAAAAACAAAAGAAGTTGAGACTTTAATAAAAAATCTTGCACCCAATCTTTATGAAACTGCAATAGAACCAAAAATAATCCCTAGACGACAAAACTTACAAAAGTTATTATTCGGTAAACCAAAACAAACTGATAATTCTATGAGGCTATAAAAAAATGACATTCAAACAAACAATCAAAAAACTTTTCGGAAAAAAAGCAACAGGTTTGGAAACATTAGCAACAGAAGTATCTGAACAAATGCAAACAATAGAAACGAAAACAGAAACAGAAACAGAAACACTTGAAGAAAAAACAAAAAACAAAAAAGAAGTTAAAATTCCTAAATCTCAACGAGTTTATACTCCTGAAGAATTCGTAACTCGATTTAATGCATTCGCAGAAAAGTATAAAACTAAACAATTTACTGCAAGTATTGAAATTAATGATGGAATTGTAAAAAAAGATCCTAGAAATTGTTATGAATTTAAAATACAAATCCAAGGAATTATGAACCATAATGAACAATATAAACTAACCATAAACAGAGATTTTAGCAGCACATGGGGACATCATAAACATTACATTTTCGAATTTGTAAATGAAAAAGGTTCAAACATAAAATTTGAATCATATCATAACTACGAATTAAAAAAGAAAATTCATGTCAATAACATGTTATTTAGCACAGAAAAAAACAGCACTAAAGAAGCCAGACAAGTTAGAAAACATACAAGAAAAATATATGATTCTATGAATAAAACAATCAATAAAGAAGCACCTGGATTTTTTAATTTTGTTCGTTATAGTAACATTGGTCCTAGAAAACAAGTTGTTGATGAATTAATTTAAGTTAACAAAAAAATAAAACAATAAAAACCCCTGCAACAACAATAACCAAAAACAATAAACTAAAATGTTAGCTCGATTGAAACTTAGAAAAATATTGAATAAATCCTTAGCAAATCAAGAAAATAGTAAACCAAAACATTCTAAAAACCTTGAAGAAATTTGCAAAAGAGAAGATAGTTACACTCCTGAAGATATAATTAAAAGATTTAACAAAATTGCAGCCCATTACAAATCAAAAAGTGTCAAAGCCAAATCTAAACAAATTAAAAAATATACATATAACGAAGCCCCTAAACAAAATTATGAAATTGAATTTGTAATTAAAGGAAAACTTAAAGATAAAACAAAATACCAAATAGATATTGAAAGAAAATATGATAAAAGATTTGAAATTCTTTATCCCCGTACAAAAATCAATATTAACATAATAACTAATAATAAAACAAAAATCTCATTTTACGCCGATGAAGAAAAACCAATATCAGATATAATAATCGATGATTCTGAATTTGAAATAAAACGAGTAGAAACAGATAAAGAGATAAAAAAAATCTATAATTTTGCAAGCAAAAAGTATTCTGAAATTATATCCCTAATAAACGATACTGCTCCGGACTTATTCGAAACCGCAATTAAACCAAAAATATCTAGATTTTCCTATAACAAAATAAAATTAGAAGCAATAAAAAAATTAGAAATTAAATAACTAAAACTAATTAAAACAAAACAAAACTAAAACAAAAAAATATTCAAACACGAGGTAAACAAAATGCATTCAGCAGTATATTTTAATGAAAAAGATCAAGCATATGCAGGTTATTCTGGTTGTCCAGATACATTAACAAAAAATATTCCAAAAGGACACAAATTAGATGAAATATTTCCAAGTCCTAACATGGCTGAAAAATATATTACAGATAGAGGATTTACAAGAGACCCTGATGTATATAAAAAATAAACCAACATCAAACAAATAATAAACCAAATGACACTCGTACAAACTCTCAAATCAAAATTAGGTATTGGTCCTGAAGCTATGCTAAAAAAAGCAATGCAAAAATCAGCAAATCTCTATTCTACTATAAAAAATAAATATACTCCTGATGAATATGTTAAAAAATATGAATCAATCTCAGAAAAATATGTACAACAAGGAATTAAAGGAACAGTTTCAGGAATCGAATATGATCGACATAAATTTCAAATAATTTCGACAATAATTCTTGATTTGCCAAACGAATCAAAATATGAATTTAAAGTAGTGCGAATACAAAACAGCGAAAATCGATGCAAATATATCGATACGAAAAGTCATAAATTAATTAATGCAAAAGGAACAATAATTGATTACTGCGAAAGTTCATTTATAGACCTCTGGTATCTTAATAATAAAATAATTAATTCTAAGAATGCAAAAAATTTTAAAAAATTAAGAAAGAAAATGTTAACTCTAATTAAAGAATATAATGCAAAATTAAAAAAAGAAGCACCCGATCTTTACAAACTTGTAAATGATGTTCAAGTTATTGTAGATAAACAAAAATTAATTAATACAGAAAAAATTGTTGATTTAAAAACAAAAAATAAAGAATCTGAAAAAAAATCTGAAAGAAAAAAAAAGCTAATTGATTTATCCGATGTGATCTCTAATTTCTAATGCAATGCATCTAATCCTCGTCGTTGAGAAATTATTTTTGCACAATATTTTGTCCCTAGTATAGGTATTGCAGTTTCCATCAAAGGATATTTTTCTGCATTTTTTGCAAAGAACACATCATATTCAAAAAGTTTTGCTTGATTAAATGCACGAGATGAAGATATATTTCCTTTTAGCGCCGCACTAAATTCTCCATCAGTTAAAGTTACATCAATAATCTTTAAATCATCTTTATTTCCCATAGGGCAATAAACTCTTGCCAACCCCATATAGTTAGGCTCTCCATCAAAAACAAATCCTTTCCACATTACAAGTTCTATATCTTCACTTATTGATTGTTCGCTTAAATCATAAAACTCAAGAATTTGTTTAAATTCAAGAGTCCCTTTTGAAACTGCTTCTACTAAGTTTTTTTCATCTTTCGCAAGATCAAAATTATAAACTCTTTTGTTTAGAACACACTTAAATTTAGGATCCATATTAATAGTTTTATTTTCTAATGCAGATCTTATTGAAACTAAATCACCCAGTATTGACTCTACTTCGCACTTTCCAGGATATATTTTCTTTTGCTCTAATGAATTTAACAAGTCTCTTTGAGATGATTGTATATCATGTATAAATCGTATTTTCTGTTCAATCCCAACCATAATATTAAGAAATACAGGAATGATTTTTAAAGATTGTTATAGTTTAAAATATAATCTAAAAACTAAAGAATGAATTAATTAAAAATGAAAAATTAAAAGAATTAAATTAGTTATCATTCAAAAACTACGCTATCTCTTGCAATAATTGCTTGAAGTGTTTGAACAACAACCTGTTCTAAATGTTCCCACATCTGATGATAACCTACAGGAGGAATTTCTTGATTTTGTTCTTTCAAGTGTGCAAAAATTTGTTTCAAAACAGGCATAAGGTGATCAACTAAATTTTTCAAATCATGTCTTGGATGTTCCATTTCAAGTATTTTCAATGCATTTAGTAAGTGTCCTTTTTCATGCCTTAATTTTTTCTCAACTGTCTCTAAATATTCTTTAGTAAGTTCGTCATCATGAGCTATCACTCTTACTTTTTCTTCGAATTTAGAATTACTTTTCAAAGTATCAGTTACTGCATGAACATATGCGAGCTCCATATTTTTAATAATCATGTTGGCAGCTTCTTTTTTCAAAACCCTTTTCTTATCTTCAACCTTGTCAACTGCATCTTCTACTGCATGATGTCGTCTATCTCTAACTTTAAATCCTTTTGGTTCGTCTCTATCACTCATTTTTTACCACCCTTTTTCTTTTTATCTTCATCATCACTAGGCGGAACATATCTTTTTAGATGTTTAAATTGTTTCATGTATTTATCAGGATCTGCAATTCCTGTTGCTAAACTATCTAAGTGCCCTGCAACATCTTCAGGATTAGTTAATTTTTCTAAGTCTATCTCCAAACCACTTTCTTGGAATTTAGTTTTCAAATGGTCTCTTAATTCTTTATCTCCTGCATGCCAGTCTGCCATTGCTTCAACTTGTATGTGTTGTTTAGTTACTTGTTCATATCTTCCTCTTAATTGATATGCACTATTAATCATGTATTGAGCATTTGCTTCTTGTGTTGATAATTCTTTTACCCACTCATCTAATCCTTTACCCATGGTTTGTTTAACTGAAGATGCAAGAATGTGTTTTCCATCAGGTCCAACTTTTGCATCAGCTTTTCCTGTTAGTTTTTCAAGAATTATTTTTTCATGTTCGCCGTAAATTTTTTGACCTAATTTTTTTGCTTGTTCACCATTTAGGTTAAAATCTTTTACATTTCCAAATTCGTCTTTTGCAACATCGCCTGAGCGCATAAAATCAGAATAAGCATACATTGTTCTAAGTGCAACATTATCTGCATCTTTACCAATGCCCTCTTTTAATTGTTTATGATAATCCTTATACTTTGACATTTGATCGCCTCCTTTTAATAATAATCAAAATAATTAGTGTGAATATTTAACTACTAATACTAATCTTTCTATTTCTTTTATATTTAAAGGTTTCTATAATATAATTGTAATTATATAGAGCGAGTCACCCAAGAAAAACAGATCTTTTCTACTAAATAGTGATAAATAAATAAAAAGGTTTATAAAAAGAACATACATTCCTAAACATATCTTTAGATCAGGGCAAACAAGGGCGGGACAATGAATATAATCAACAAAATAAGAAACTGGTATTTCAATAGATTATTAAAAAAAAGCTATGAACAAAGTCACGAAATTAGTTCTAAAAATGAAATTCAAAAAGACTCTAAACAAGAACCTAAAGCAGAATCTAGAATTGAAACAGAATCTAAAATTAAAACAGAATCTACAATTAAAACAGAATCTAAAATTGAAGCAAAAATAACAGAAGAAATAAACTCTAAAAAAGACACAAACGAAACTAAAACTAAAAAACAATATAGAAAAAAATTAAATTTTGATTCACTAAACCAAATAAATCTTTTCAAAAAATCATATGAATTATCATTAACAGAATTAATCGCATTATCATTAGATAAACATTCACTTCACGAAGCAATTTCTGCAATAAATGAAAACAAAACTTTAAAAAAAAAAGATACAGGTAAAAAAAATTACAATTACATAAATAAAATTCTTTTAGAAGAAATCGAACGACAATTCACAGAAGATTACAGACCATTTGTAGAATTAGTACTAAATTCAATTGATGCAAAACCAAAAACATTCAAAGGAAACTATGTTGTTAACGTCAAGACCAACAATAATTCACTGGTTTTTTCGGATACTGGCGAATCAATGAGCTTAACACACATGCTAAAAAGTTTTATTATTCCATTTAGTTCAAATAAAGATGAACTTGATAATATAGGACGATTCGGAGTTGGTTTTTTTGCAAATCTCGCATATTGTTTAAAAAATCCTAATAAAACTAAACTTATCGTCGATACAAAAAATCAATCAGATTCGTACAGATTAACATTTAGTGCAACTTCTAATTCTATTGATAGCATAAAAATCAATATTGAAAAATTAAATAAACTAACTCAAGGCACAACCATTAAAATTGAAAAATGTGAAATTGACAAACATGAATTAAACAACTATTTAAACAAGTATTTAAATTATTTTGATCCTACTAGAGCAATAATAAAAATAAACAACAATCAAATTAATCAAAACCCTGATGGAAAAACATATTCAGAACATGAAAAATTTAAGTGGAAAAAGGAATTAATTGAACAAAAAGTAAGAGCGACAATAAAAACAAATAATTGCGATTGGAAAAATAAAAAATTAAAATTATATTCTCAAGGCATATTTATATTAGAGCATGAGTCATCAAGTATTAACGCAGAATTAAAATTTGACTTCCCTTCATCTATTGAAATCGTAGAAGGGAGAGATGAATTTAAAATTAATTCAAATTATGAATCTGCTATTCAAAAACTTTACAATATTTTATTAACCCATGCCAATGAAAATCAAAGTGATGAAAACATATTATCAATTTTGAGAGAACTCGTGCCAGGAATTAAAAAACATTTAGATATCACACCCAATAATATTGATGAACTTACTAAAGCATTATTTCCTAAAAGAACATATATTATGGACGATAATTGGACATCTATTCAAGAAGGAGATTATTCTAATGCTATTAACTTTTTTGGAGATAAAATTAAATCTGAAATTTTTAAACCTATAACTTATGAAGCTAAAAAAATGTGGCAAACAAGACTTCCAAGATTAAAAGAGCTCATGGACGATAAAACTGAAACATTAAACTTTGCTAAATCTCAACAACTAGTTGAATTCATGCAAAAACAAGAACTTGAGTTCAATAACATTTCAGCATTAGACACTAATACAAATTATGTCCTAGTAAATATTATGACAAAAGGAGGCAACACCCCATTCATAAAAAGCAATGGAACTATTTACATTAACGCATCTCATAAATTTTTCCAAACACCTGATGATTTTATTTCGCATTACGGTGTGAAGTCAACATATGAACGAACAAAAGGAATAAACGAAAAAGACTTAGAATCTAACATAATATTTGCAAGATAATAAATTTTTAATAAAAAAGTTTTAATAAAAAAATATTAATAAAAAAATGAAAACAACAGTTAATCTTTCGGATTTAGTAATGCTTCAAATGATGGGTTACTTAGACGACTATTTTAAAATAATAAACAATGGAGAAAACCCCTCTGAGTTCATAAAAACTATTCAAAAAAGAAGTTCTGTTCCTGAATTATTTGGAAATCTAATTAAAAAAACCATTAGAACACAATTCGGCCAAAAAAATACAACCCTAAGAGAGCTTGGACAAAATGCAAAAGATTCATATGGTAATAGTAAAGAAAAAAAAAGAATTGAATTTTCAACATCTAATGGTGCAGGAAATTTTCAGTTATCTGTTAGAGATTATGGCAGAGGAATGAGTACAAAAGAAATTATTGAAAAACTACTCATCCCCTATAATTCGGGAAAAGATACAGATCCTCACACTATTGGTGAACATGGAATTGGGTGGTATTCAATTTTAGATTTTGCAGATTCAGTCGAAGTTATTTCAGGCAATGGAAAAACATCAAGATGTGTTGTTAAAACAGATGGCACTGGTGATCGAAGTAATTGGAAAGCATTTATTGAAACATTAGATGAAAAATTTAAAGGAACAGAAATCAAGGCATATACAAAATCAGAAAGAATAAAAAAACATGAAATTGAAAGTAGCATTATCAAACATTTAGGATTTATTGATTCTACTAACGTTGATATAATATATAACAAAAGAAAAATAAATAATCTCGATACAAATTATTCAAAAGTTAGTTCGACATCCATATCTAACCAGGGTGTTGAAAGCAATCTTGATTTAATGGTTAAAACAACAACAAAAAGTTATGGAAGTTCTTCAATAAACCTAACCCAAGACGGATTATTTGTTAAGAAAGAAGAAGTTCCATTCAACATAATGGCAATTCATTATGATTTAATGAGAGAAATTATGCGCGAAAGTAGAGAATTTTGGGTTGACTTACCAAAAAATATTGGTTTAACAAAAGGAAGAAATAATATTATATCCAAAGATAAGCACCTTTTCTACGAGGCAATGTTTCCTGCATTCGAGCAATACATTGTCGAATTTGTTTTAAATGATAAAGAGCTTGTTCGAAAAATAGATTCACAACTTTCAAGATTAATTAATGAGTTATTCGATAATACTTATTTAGACCATAAACAAGATCAATTAGAAAAAATTATTTCTAAACAAATTAATTCATCTGCTAATTCAAATCAATATAATCAAAACAATGATTCAACAAATGATAATAAACTAATTAACTCAAACAACGAAGATGAATCAAGTCAAAATAGAATTTATGAAATTCACGGCATTGATTGTTTCGAAGGACTTAAACAAAAAGCATTTAGTGATGATAAAACCAAATTATTAGAGGCTGCTGCAAAGAAATATTTAGATGATATGAGTGAATTTGCTAAAAATATTTTTGAAAAAAAATTTATTAATGCAAATAAATACTTAACTACAATAAATAGTGCTAATAAAACTGATACTGGAAATAATAATGAAAATGATTATAAAAATGATA
>Ga0209045_1000207_pt1 | contig 73922 bp, 69 predicted proteins | sample SaaInlLV_10m_DNA_4_FD_184664 | JGI IMG/M metagenome (GOLD analysis project Ga0209045, IMG submission 184664) | Marine microbial communities from expanding oxygen minimum zones in the Saanich Inlet - Saanich Inlet SI072_LV_200m_DNA (SPAdes) (version 2) | ecosystem: Environmental > Aquatic >...
AGAATTTGTGAGACCTCGCAAATTTTTAATTTGCTAGGTATGCAGGGCGTTCGTCGTGATTTTTTTGACCATAGGTCAAAATGAGTCTCCGCCTTTGCTCAGATTTCTAAGGATTTCATATTAGCCTCAAAAAAAACAAATTTTATATACTAACAAAATAAAAACAATATAAATACATGATTTAATTAACAATATTTAAACAAACAATAACTGACCAATTTATAAAAGAGGTGTTAAAGTGGCTGAAAAAAATATGAATATGATTATTATTTCTGCAGTTACATGCATTATAATTGCAAGCATCATGTTTATCGGACTATCTAATTCTGAAGAAGATTTCAATGACGAGACTCTTGCAGGACTAGGTATTGCATATGGAGACTTTGCATGTCAAAAAAATGCAGACTGTACTAAACAAGACGTGAAGGCTGCTACTACCAGGATGGGAATCAAATACTCTGAAAACAATTTTAGATGTGCTAAAAAATTTTGCTTTGTAAAAAATGGGCGCAGATATGTACCCATTATAAGACTTGAAAATTCAAACGATAACTATTGCTTAAATGGTTATTCTGAAGAAGATATAAATTTTGGAAAAGCCGCAGACTGGTGCGGAAACAATGGAGAATATATCTGCAAGAAAAATAACAAATACGCAAGTGATCCCTCTGAATTTGAAACAAAAACAGGCGAATCCGCGTGCGGTTCAAATCTAAAATACATTGGCGAAGGCAAAATAAGCACTACAGGATATGCATATTGTTGTGCTCAAAAAGATTTCTGTTACGCTAATGTAGATTGCAAAAGCTTTGAAGAATGTAATAATAATCACTGTGAACCTAAAAAAGACATGTGCAACACTAATGCTGACTGTAACTCTTGGGACAAAGCAGAATGCATAAACAACAAATGCACACCACAAGAAGCAATAAATTCAGACAATTGCTTATATGGTTATTCTGAAGAAGATCCATATTTTGGAGACGCTGAGGATTGGTGCGGAAACAATGGAGAATATATCTGCAAGAAAAATAACAAAAACGCAATTAACCCCTCTGAATTTGAAACAAAAACAGGCGAATCCGCGTGCGGTCCAAATCTAAAATACCTTGAAGAAGGCAAAATAAGCACTACAGGACATGCATATTGTTGTGGTTAAATAATATTTAATTTTAATTAATTTTTTCTTTTTTATCTTTTTAAAATTTATTAAACAACATAACAAAATATAAACTCAAAATGGTCCTAGAACACATATTCCCTGAAAATTGGTTAGAAAAAAAAGCAATGTTTGCTTTTATTTTAGGTATTGGTTATTCTCTTATTGGAATTATTTTTGCAAAATTATTATTTCCTCAAGATCCTGCATTGGTTGCTGTTGCATTTACTTCCCTTCTTCTTTTACCTGAACTAAATAAACTCATAATTCGTGAAGAGAGAGTAGAAGAAAAAGAAAAAAAGTTTAAGTTTAAAAATTTGTTTAAAGATAATAAAAATTTGACTAAAATTTATGTTTGCTTATTTATCGGAATTATGATAACTTATTCTGCAGGTGCAATTATTCTACCTTCATTTCAATCCAATAAATTATTTAGAGAACAATTAGAAATTAGAGGTTTTGATGACGATACAGATACAGAAGAAACAATCACTGGTCTAGCCATATTTTCAAATAAATTAAATTTCACAGGAGATCTTTTTGAACATATTCTAAAAAATAATTTTAAAGTTTTAATAGCAATTTTTCTTATTGCTTTGCTTACAGGCGATGGAGCTATATTCCTCATCACATGGAATGCATCTGTTTGGGGAACAATTTTTGGAATCACTGCTAAGAACGCTGGATCGTTTACCGGAACAAATCCTTGGATTTATTTTGGATTAATTCTTTTAATTGTACTGCCCCATGTCATTATTGAATCTCTTGCATATATTTTTGCAGCCATTTCTGGAAGTGTTATTTCTAAAGATGTTATTTTAGAAAAATTTGAGTCAAAACGGTTCAAAGAAGTTTTTATTTACAACATAAACTTAATTCTTATTGCATTAATAGTTCTTCTAATTGGTGCAGGTATTGAAACATGGGTATTAGATAATGTGCATTTATATCAAGATATTATTCTAAAAAGTTTTGGAATCATTATCTGAATAGAAAATAATTTATATGCCTATTAATTCTAAACAATCATGACACAACAACAAAGAATACGCCAACCCATTGTCTCCGGTCAATTTTATGAAGAGGATTTTGAACTTCTTGTCGACCAAATTAAGGATTGTTTTACAAATAAATTTGGTCCTGGAGAATTTCCTTTAAATGAAAGATCTAAACACGTCAAGGCAATTATTGTTCCTCATGCAGGGTTTATGTGTTCTGGAGCATGTGCTGCGTGGGCTTACAAAGAAATGGGGGAATCTGAATTTCCAGATACATTCATAATTTTAGGTACTAATCATCAATCCACAACAACTTCTACTTGTGATTTAGATTGGGAAACTCCTCTTGGTGTTGTCAGATCTGATAAAGAAATAATTCAAGAATTAGAATCTGAAGGGATGTTAATTTCAAACCGAGATCATCAATTTGAACATTCTATTGAAACTCAATTACCTTTTCTTCAATTTGTTTCAAAAGATTATCTTAAAGATTTAAAGATTGTTCCAATATTAGTAGGTAATAATTATGACGATTATACAGAACTAATTACAAAGATCTTAAAAAAACTTGAGAAAAAAGTTATATTTATTGTTTCAGGAGATTTTACACATTTTGGATCTAATTATAGTTATAATCCATTCAACACAAACATCAAAAATAACCTCACTGCATTAGATAAAAGTATTATTAACCCCTTACTAAAGCTCGACACAAATGCATTTCTGAAGGAAATAAATAAAACCCAAGCTACTGTTTGTGGTAAATATCCTATTGCTGCATTAATAGATATTCTAAACATATTTGATTCAAATACTCCAGGGAAACTAATGAATGTGCAACTTCTTCAATACTATAATAGCGGAGATATTTTTGGAGATTATTCTAGTGCTGTGGGTTATGCTGCAATTAAGTTTGAATATAAGTAATTAAATAATTAAATAATTGAAAAATAATAATAAAAATCGAATAACTCAAATTAAATAATTCAAATTAAATAATAAAAATTAGATAATACAAATTAAATAAGCAATAAACTTATTTTTTCTTTTTGATAAATTTAGAATTAGTTTTCTTCTTTCCTCCAATATCTGCAGATAAACCTTTAAAGTGTTTTTCTACTCCAGATTTGGATAATTTTTTATTTTTAGAACGTTTAGCTTTCTCTTGACTTATTTCCATTGCAACTTTTTTCATTTCTTTTGTTATTATGTCATCAATTTCTTGTTCTGATTTTTGTTTATCTTCATGCTCTGATGCAGTAGTTAATTTTTTGCTTCCAAATAATCTTGAAAAGAATCCGCGTTTTTTAGTAACTACAGTAGAATTTGGTGTTGAAACCACATTTTCTTTTTGATCAATCCCTTTTTCTGATCTTGCAGATTTATCTAATTCAACATTTTGTTTTGATTCAATCTGTTTATTTTGTTCAACAGATTTTTTTTGTTTTAGTTCAATTTCTTTTTTAACAACAGTAGATTTAGCAGACTTATTTTTAAAATCAGAAATACCTATTTTATTAATTTTTTTGTCGTCAAGTTGTTTACTCATACGATTAGTTATTTCTTCAGATATTTGCTCTACAGATTGTTGTTGTGCTAATTCATACAAAATAGAATTTATTTTTTCATCATCACTAGATGTGTCAATTTTACTTTTTGTTCTTATGGTGACGTGTCCTCTTTCTTGTTCTTCTTGTTTTTTTAAATCTCTATCATCAACAATATGTTGTATTGCTTGTTGTATTGTTTGCTGCATTTCTTGATGAGCAGATAATTGTTTTTGTGTTGTAACCGGACCTGTTGAAATAGTGGTTTGAGTTACTGGTTGAGCAACCGAAACTTGTTTGTTTACTTGTTTGTTTTTATGAAATATATTTTTACATTTACAGGCTATATTAGCAAACATCCCCTTTCTTTGATCTGATGATTTAACTTGAGTTACTTGATTTGATTGAGCTAATTGTTGACTTGGTTGAACTTGTTGACTAGATTTTTGAATTGATTTATTAACCTGTTGAGTTGGTTGAATAGAACCTGCTAGTGATTTTGAAACCACTTTATTTACTTGTTGACTTTGCTGTGACTGAATTGGTTTTCGCAGAGCTACTTTTTTTGGTTGTGTCGAACCAGACGGCATTAGTGCATAAACATCAATCAGTACAACAAACACAAGCGCGACAATTCCCAATAATATATACACCACATTATCTTTGATAAAAGATATATCAATTCCAAAAAATGCATATCTTGTTTCTGACTTTTTTTCTACAGCCGTTTCGTTTTTTGAATTATTCAATTCTCCTGCTGCTTGTCCTGTAAGTTCATTTTTTTTATCAAAATGGTTTACTTGCGTTCCTTTAGTTTCAGGAACCGTTTCCTTTGGCTTAGATAATTCTTCTGCAAGTGCTAATAATTCTTCATCAGATAATTCAGATGTTTCAGATGTATTTGAATCATCATCACTAGAACTCAAAATTGAATCCGATAACAAACTACTTGAACTACTTGAACCTGAAAATAATTTTACTTTCATTTTTGCTGCAGTTGCGAAAGTATCAAGTAAACTAATTGTTATATCTGCTTTTGAATCGTTTCCAACATCAAGATCTCCTGGTTTTACAGTTGTGATTGTATGAACTACTCCTTTTGTAAGTGATTTTAAATATATTTTTCCAATTGATACCGACATTAAATTGTATTTATAATTTCCTCCTGCAAGTACAAACGTTACATCTTCTCCTTTTTGCATTGTGAATTCTGATCCTCCATCTGTCGGAACAATTGTTTTTGATACAGTTGTTGTGGATTCAGAACTACCTCCTCCTCCGCCTCCACCAGAGCCACCACTACTTCCACTATCGTCGTCATCGTCATCATCTTCAGATTCAGTGCCTCCTGCAGAAAATGTGGAAAAGTGAGTTACATTTGCCCAAACAAAATTATCAGTTGTATTAACTCCGCTATTTCCTTCTACTTGCCAATCTCCTGATGTATCATTCAAATAATAAATTTTAAGTGATGATTCGTTTAAGTCATCATCTAAATCATCATCTGAATAATATATTTTAATCAAAGCCCAATTTAAATTAAAATCTATGTTTGATTCTGCTTCTATTCTAAAATATTTATCTAATCCTATTTCTGCAAATCCATTTGCAGTTGAGTCAGATACATTTCCAGGGTTAACATCATATTCTGCTGTTTGAACATATCCCGATAATGTACTGCTTGTAGATATTGTTAAACTAGTATTTTCAGTTGCGTTTAATTCTTGGGGAGTATTTGCAACAAAAATAGGCGTTTGTGTTGTTGAATCTTCAGGCAGAATTATTACTCTTGATGTAAATCCTGAATTTTCTAAATCATCAACACATAATACTTTCCAGGTTTTTGTACCGGTCGTGCTGATTTGAACATTTGAAAAAGTTGTGTTGGTTCCATTCACAACAGCTGCATCACTTACATAAGTTGTGCTTCCAATCATCAAACTACAATTTATTGAATCAAACCAATCTGAATAGTAAAATGTAAAATTAGTAGTGTTTCCAATAATTGCGTAATTTACAGTTGGTGAAACTAATGTGACAACTGGTGCAACATCATCATAAACTATATTCCTAGTAGAACTCAGAGCACTTAACGTACCATCACTACAACTCACACTCCACTTATGTTCATAGCTATTAGAACTAGATAAGGTGTGACTTACTGTTGCATTCTCGCCATTGGCAACTACTGTATTTAATCCAGTACTATTTCCATCTACATAAAGTGTACAAGTGAGATTTTCTGCGTTATTGTCAGTTACGTTAAAAATAAATCCTGCCGAACTTGATGTATTAAAATTATTTACTGGCGAAATTAGTTGAACTGTAGGTGCTATTCCATCTGTTATGCTTAAAGTTACATTATTTGAAATAACAGAATGCTCATTATCATCATAAGAAGTAAACATTATATATCTAGTTCCTATAAATCCACTATTAGGAGTTAAGTTTACGAGTCCAGTATTGTTATTAATTATTACAGTTAGATTTGCAGGATTAGTTGATGAAAAACTAAGAGAATCTCCGTCTAAATCTGTAAAATATTGTGATAAATTTATTGTCTCGCTTGTATCTTGTGACCAACTTTGATTAGGAATTGAACTATTTAATATAGGTGCATAATTTACAGGGTTTATTGTTAAAGTAATATTATTACTATTTTGTGTTGATACTCCATCAGTTGTATTAAATATTATTACATTCGAACCTTCAAAATTTGCATCAGGAGTTAAAGTTACCATTCCCGTTGTTTGATTTATTAAAACAGTTACATTTTCAGGTTGTGTATTTCCAAAACTCAATAAACTTTTGTCAAAAAATTGAATATGAGAACTCAAGTTCAAACTATTATTAACAACACCTTGCACTAGAGAAATATCTGGAATTGTCGACCAGACTATGGTATTATTTGTTATTGCTATTGCCAAAGAACTCCATTCACTCCAATAATCTCCATCAAAAACACGCACTGATAAAGTCCAATTTTGTCCTTGAGATAAATTTCCAGACCCGATCATAGAAATATTATTATATTCTGATTGTTCTTCTCCATTCAAATACCATTTAGTTTCATTTCTTATCCAAGTATCATTGTTTGAATCAGAATAACTCCAAGATCCAATTAGTGTTCCATTAGTTCTGTTTAAAGAATCCGAAGATAATAATGATAAATCTGCTACAGAAGGATTTGAATTTACATATATAGAATATGTTGATGAACTTCCCCATCTATTATCTAGATCTTTTGCATAAAATTTCCAACTTATTTTTGTTCCATTTACTAATCCGTTTGATTGATTAATTAATTTTGATGTTCCTAGTTCTGCAAACATTCCATATATGTCTTGCGCAGTATCATTTACCCAATCTCCTGTTGCATTCCAAGAAAATAAATATTGAGATAGTTGTGCATCTGATACTGAAATATTAAATTCTACAACTTCATTTTCTGCAGGAGTATTATCTGATGTAGATCCTGAAAAGAAACTAGGACTTGCATTATCAAGACTTTGAATTGCAAGTAAAACATCTACTCTTGCACGAGTAATTCCATTCGAATCTGTTTTTTGAAATCCTGTTTGATTTAGTACTTCTTCTATTTGATCGGGTGTTAGTGCAGATCCACTTTGTTGTTTGTTATAGTTTTGAAGTAATGCTACAACTCCTGCTGCGTGTGGTGTTGCCATACTTGTTCCATACATATTTTGGTATCCGCCACCATTTTTTGTACTGTAAATTTGTGCCCCTGATACTCCTCCTGGAGCTAGTAAATCTAATATTGCTGCACTATTAGAATAACTTGCGATTGTATCATCTTTTGCTGTTGATCCTATTGCAGTTGCACTTTGTATACATGCAGGTGAACTTATTCCTGATTTTTCTCCTTCATTTCCTGATGCGATTGCAACTAGTATTCCTGCAGATCTTGCAATGTTTATTGCACTTGCAGGTGCACCATATCCTAATTCACCATCACAATAACTACTTGTATGCCAACCACTTGTTCCAAGACTTAAACTAATTACAGAAATATTATATCTTGTCGCGTTTGCAATGCACCATTCAATTCCTGAAATCACATCGCCAAAACTTCCATCTCCGTTTGAATTTAGTGCTTTAATTGCAACTAGATTTGCTCCTGGTGCGACTCCTCTCCAAGTATCATTTTCTCCTGCAATTATTCCTCCGCAATGTGTTCCATGTCCATTGTCATCCATTGGATCTGAATCATCATTTACATAATCATAACCACTAATAACTTTTGCACCCCACGATCCTCCTAAATCAGGATGAGTATAATCAATTCCTGTATCTATTACACAGACTGTTTCTCCAACTCCTGTAACTTCTACTGAATTAAATTGTATGTCCCATACTTTTGATGCATTAATCAAAGGAACAGATTCATCAAGAGAAATACTTACTATTGGATCTATCATTATTTTATCAATTTGGTTATTATCTTTTAATTTTTCTAAACCTTCTCGTGTTATTTTTCCAGATATACTATTAATTAATGTGTGATTACGTTTAACATATAAATCAGTTTCCGACGATGATTCATCATCAAAAAATCCAACCACTGCACCAGTAATTAAACCAAATCCTGATTTTTTTTGTTTTTTTTGTTTAGGAATTAATTTCTGATCTTCAGATAATTCATTTACATTCCCTGTATTTATTTCAGATAAAAATTCTTGTTGATTTTCTTGAATTACTTCTTGTCTTTCTTCTATTTGATCTTCATACTTTTCTACTGCTTTTTCAGTTACTTCTTTTTGAATTTCTTTTTGGAAATTTTTTTGAATCTCTTCTTGGATAGCTTCTTTGAAGGGAAGAACATCTTTAATCGCAGGCAAAGCAGATTCTTCAAACTTTTCAATCTCTTCTAGTTCATTAATTTCATCAGTTTCGTCAGTCAATTCAGAATTTATTAGTTCAGATTTAAAATCACCAGAATCATAAACACCCTCTAGATCATCATCTCGATCATCAATATTTTCATAATTTAAGTCATCGATAAGTTCTAATTCAATTTGATCTTTAATTTCATTCTCAATTCTTGCAAAATCAGATTCATCCATATCTGCTAACACATCTTCAGAAATTTCTTCAAATGAATCGAGTTCTGGAACATTATTATCTGACAAAACTATGATTACATCAACTAATTCTTGACTTTCAAGTTGTTGTTCTACTTCAGGATCAATCTCTGCTCCAAACACAACTAACGAAGAAATAGAAAAAATAAAGAGTAATATAACTAGAACTAGTATTAAGCCTATTGAATTTCTACCTCTTTTACCCATATTTAGTCACTTATAGACATTATTTAGTAATCTAAAATCAAATTTGAAATTAAATTTTATAAGTTTTTACGAGCTAACTATTACTTATTATCAATTTATTATCTATTTATTTACATTTAAAAATTAAATAGTATAAAAATATTTCGTAATATTTATATAAATTAGCAATTTTTCATCAATTGGTGATTTAATATGCTTGATAAAAAAGATTTAACAAAAATTAAAAATTCTATTGATAAATATGATAAACAAAGAGAACTAGTTACTGCAAAAAGTCGCGAAATTGTAAGAATGTCTAAAAAAGTTATTTATGATATCCATCGTGACAATCTTATTTCTGCAAAAAAAAGCATTGATGCTATGAATAAAGAACTAAAAAAACTCAAAATTCTCGCTAACGCGCCTAAATTAGTATATGTTGGATCTTACAAAGTTGCAATTCAAGAGTATGTAGAAGCAGTTTGTTTTTTTGAATATGTAAAAAACAAAAAAATACCAACAAATACAAAACTCAAACTAGAACCTGATCATTATCTTCTTGGTTTAATTGATCTTACAGGAGAACTTGTAAGAAAAGCAATTAATGAAGCTATCAAAGAAAACTACACTATTGCTATAGACATAAAATTATTTGTGACTGAACTTTATGGAGAGCTTATGCAATTTGATTTTGCAAATGGCGAATTAAGAAAAAAGTTTGACTCAATCAAATATGATCTTAAAAAACTAGAAGATTTAGTATTAAATCTAAAAATGAGTAATAAGATTTAAAAAGAAAAAAGAAAAAAAAATATTAAATAAACAAATATTTTTCAAAAAAACTTAACTCCCCCTCATGACCGTCCAATTAAGCTCAAACAATTATGCAGATTGGTATGCTCAATTAACAAAGCTTGAGCTATTCGCAGATATTCTTCCAATTTTATTCTGGGTAATAATTGCATTGATTGCATTAATGTTTTTTCAACATTGGTACGGTAAAAAAAAGATAGAGCCTTTTTCTGGTGGGAAAATTTCAGATTTTCATACATTAATCATATCAACTCTAAATAAAATCTATGCTGCACATCATAAAAAAGGTTTGGAATTAAAAAAAGTTTATCCAAAACTAGAAGATATTAAAGCAGCAACTCACAAAATTTATGGTATTAATTCGTGGATTATAGAACCTAACAATTCTAAAGAAATAAGAAAAGGAAACATTGGAAAAATTCTTGTTCAACTTGATTACATCTGGCTTCATGAAGATAGAATAGGTGTTGCAGCAATTATTGCTGCATGGTGGTTTAATATTTATCTTTATACTCTAAAAAATGAATCAGTAAAACCTTTAACATACAAAATTAATATATCCAAACTAGGAAGTATTAGAAGAATTTGCAATGACACACTTAAATTTGCAGGATTAGGTTATTTAATTAATATAAAATCAAAACATAATGTCGACTTTGTACACAGCCTACATAAAAAAAGCCAAATAGAACAAGATCATCGACGTATTGCACACATTGAAGAACAAGATATACAGGCAGCACAAGAAGCCACAGAAAAAATAATAAATCTAAAAGGAAAAAAAGATATTCATAAAATTGCACTGTTTCGTATAGATCATATTAAAGATCTTATTAAATATGGAAAAAAAGAAGTTGAATTATTAAAAGAAGATTTGAAAAAAAGAACAGATCTTAAACAAAAACAAGCAGACCTTGCAGATCTAGAACACGTTATTGGGTTGCTCAAGGAAATTGTAGTTTGGATTGAAAAATATATTCATTTAGCTCATACAGATAAACAACTTGAAGAAAAACTAAGTGTAAAACTTAAACAATTTGAAACAGTTATTTTAGAGGCGACTAGATTATTTAACAATCTTGATAAAATTCTAGAAAAGGAATAAAAAAATATCAAAATCAAAAAAAAATATAAAACGAGGCAAAAATGACTTCAAAAAATCAAAACACACTCATTAAAAAATTCGTAAACTCAAAAAAACCTGAACTCACTAAACTTCTTGCAGATCTTATTTCCGCAAAAACAGTTAATCCTCCTGGTGATGAATATTTAGCAGTAAATATGATAAAAAAGTTCTTCAAAAAAAACAAAATTGATTACAAAGAGTATGCTAAAGTAAAAACCCGTCCAAACATTTTAGGTTATGTTAATGGAAACAATAAAGAAACTAACAAAAAACAAAAAAGCAAAAAACCAACAACATTGCTTCTCGCACTTCACACAGATGTTGTTCCTGCAGGTGATGGTTGGACAACTAATCCATTCAAAGCAATGATTAAAGGAAACAAAATGTATGGTCGAGGAACTACAGACAATAAAGGTCCTCTTGCAGCATCGCTTATCTGTGCAGAATTCATAAACAAATACAAAAAAGAATTAAATCTGAACGGAAACCTGATCATTGCAGGTATCCCTGATGAAGAAACAGGAGGAACTGCTGATGGAATTGGATTTTTACTAAAAAAGAAAGTTCTAAAAGCAGACATTGCATTGGTTCCAGATATTGCAAACAATATGAAAAAAATTGATATTGCAGAAAAAGGAGTTTTAAACCTTAAAATTACATCAACAGGTAAACAAGCACACGGTGCACGACCTGATCTTGGAATTAATGCTATTCTTTTAATAAATAAATTAATTTCAAAACTGGAAAATCACACGCTCAAACACAAAACGCACAAGTTCCTAAGCAAACCAACAATAAATTTTGGAATTATTAAAGCAGGTTCTGCTCCAAATATCGTTCCATCAAAATGTGAGCTTACTCTAAATATAAGATTTATTCCAGGTCAAACAAGTCAAGGAATTGTAAAAGAAATAAAATCTATTGCAAATAAAATCGCAAAAAATAAATTTAAAATAGAAATTACTGCAGATCTTAAACCACATGAGGTTTCTCCAAATAATCCTCTAGCAAAAAGTATAAAAAAAATTGTTGATAAAGAACTTAAAACAAAACCGAATACAAAAAACTTTCCAGCAAAAATTACAGGGCTCAATGGTGCAACATTTGCTAAAATGCTTCATCACGCAGGAGTTCCGTCTGTTGGGTGGGGTTTTGGAGATAGTGATCAAGCTCATGCTGCAAATGAACATATAAAGCTAAACGAAATGTTTAAATTCACAGAAATTTTGATCAAGATTTGTTGTGAAATATTAACAAAATAATATAGACTTTAAAAAAAAAGGGAAAAAACAATAACAAAAATAACAGGTGATTCAAATAGATTTCAACGATTTCGAACTTAATTGGCTTGGTCATGCAGGCTTTGTAATTTATGATAAACGCTCAGGATATAGAACTTACATAGATCCATTCCAAATTCCAAACAACGCAAAACTTGCAGATTTTATTCTTATCACTCACAGTCATTATGATCATCTTTCAATAGAAGACATAAAAAAGATTTCAAAACCTGAAACTATTATTATTGCTCCTGTTGATTGTCAAAGTAAATTTCAAGGTAAAATAGAGGCAAGAGACATAAAAATAATTACGCCAGGACAAGTAATTGATTTTTACAAAGAAGGATTAAATGTAACTGCAATTAAATCATACAACACAGATAAACAATTTCATCCTGTTGGTAATGACTGGGTTGGATACATTCTAAAAATTCAAGACAAAATTATTTATCATGCGGGTGATGCAGATATTATTCCTGAAATGACAAACCTCCGTGACATAGACGTAGCTCTTGTTCCAGTTAGTGGTAAGTTTGTTATGGATCCGCAAGAAGCTGCAACCGCAGTTAATCAATTCAGACCAAAGCTTGCTATTCCTATGCATTATGGATCTATCGTTGGAACACAAGATGACGCAATAAAGTTTAAAGAACTTGCACAAGTACCTGTTGAAATTCTAGAAAAACAAAGTTAAGAATTTAATCAAATAATTTAAATTTAATCTTTAAAATTTTATTTTTTATTTTTCTTAAACCGTTTCAAAAATTCTTTCTTAAATTCATTAAACTCTCCTTTAGAAATTGCCAATCTAATTTTTTTCATTAACTGCAAAATAAAATAAACATTATGATAACTTAAATATCTATGATGTGTCCACTCGCTACTTCTACTTAAGTGATGTAGGTATGCTCTAGTAAAATTCCTACATACATAACAATCACATTCTGGATCTATCGGCCCAAAATCTTCTCTGTATTTTCCACGATCAAGTTTTATCATCCCATCATTTGTAAATAAATGACAGTGACGTGCATTTTGTGTTGGATAAATACTGTCAAAACAATCAACTCCCCTACTTACTGCTTCTACTAAATCTGCAGGAGATCCAACTCCCATTAAATATCTTGGTTTTTTCTCGTCTAGAAATGGTACTTGCCATTCGATTGCTTTATACATTTCTTCACTACTTTCTCCAAGAGCCAAACCACCCATTGCATTTCCATCAAAGTCTAATGAATTGATATCTTTTGCACTTTGTTCGCGCAAATCCTTAAATAATCCTCCTTGTGCAATTCCAAAGACCATTTGTTTTTTTCCATATATGCTTTTCCCACCATGTACTTTTTTACAACGCTGTGCCCATTCATATGTTCGTTTTAGTGATTCTGCAATCGAATCATAATCTCCTTTTACAGCAGGCATATGATCAAGACACATTGCAACATCAGATCCCCATTCGCGCTGCATATGCATAGCATCTTCTGGGCGTAAAAAATGAGTTCTATTTGAAAATGGATCTTTGAACTTAACTCCCTCATCTGTTATTTCTTCCATTATTGTTTTTCTTTGAATTTGAAATCCACCTGAATCTGTAAACATTACTCCCTTAAAATTCATAAATTTGTGTATTCCTTTTGCTTTTTTAATCAACTCACGACCTGGTCGAAGATAAAGAATATATGAATTAGAAATACATGCGTCTCCACCCATTTCTTTTATTTCCATTGGTGAAATATGTTTTACTGTTAGTTTTGTTGCAACAGGCATAAAAAAAGGTGTTTGTGTTGTACCATGATCAGTTTCTAGTTCACCAAGTCTAGCAATTCCATTTTCTGTTTTTTCTGTTTTTATTATTTTAAATGTCATTTTAATTCTAAATTAACCTCTGCATCATAACTTGGAACATTTGTTCCATTTTTTCGCATTTTATATCTTATTATTAATAATTTAGTCTAAATGATTTAAGCAAAATTTATAAAGATTGGGATTTGAGTAAGTCCCTAATGAAAAAATCTGTAACCGTTAAAAAACAGCCTAAAAGCAGCATTAGTAGTAGTTCTAAGAATCTAATAGTTGGCAAATCAAATAAAAAACTAGACAAAAAATTAATGTACAAAATTCTTGGTTTTGGTGCATTAGGAGGAGTTATTGGTTTGGTTCTTGTAACTTTATTTCTTCTTGCAAATCAATATGTTGTAATTCCTAATTTTATTGCGTTTCTTTGCGGAGGAGTTTTTGCAGGTGCAATAATTTCAAAAGATAATAAAATTTGGCATTCATTAATTGCAGGAGTAGTATCTTCAATTTCTCATACTTTGTTAAGTCTTATTAACCTCACAGCAATATTTCCACTTATTGCAGGATTTAGTTTAAGTTCAAATCAAATATTAATTGCATTCATTGCAATATTTATTGCAACTATTCTAATATATCCTATTGGAGCAATAATAGGTTATGGTATTGTTTATTTTATTAATAAAAAAATCTAATCAAAAAAAAAGAATAAAAAATAAAAAAATTAAATTAAAAAACAATTATCAGGTGATTTTATGAAAAGAACACATACATGTGGAGATCTTACAAAAGAAGATATAGGGCAATTTGTTTGCCTTCAAGGTTGGGTTCAATCTCCAAGAGATCATGGCGGAATTATTTTTATTGATCTTAGAGATCGTTATGGTTTAACTCAAGTTGTTTTTAATCCAGAAGATACAACTCTTTTTGAACAAGCGGAATCTCTTAGACGAGAATGGGTTATTGAAGTTCATGGAGAAATTGTTTCTAGAAAAGAAGGAATGATTAATCCAAACATGCCAACAGGTGAAGTTGAAGTTGAAATTAAAGAATTAAGAATTTTAAACAAATCTGAAGTTCCACCTATTGAAATTGATGATCGAAAAACTTCGACTGATGAAATTCGTATGAAATATAGATATCTTGATTTAAGAATTCCTCAAAATCAAAACAAGATTATTCTTAGACATAATGTCGCACTTGCAATTAGAAAGTTTCTTTCAGAAAAGAAGTTTATTGAAGTTGAAACTCCTCTTTTAGTTAGATCTACTCCAGAGGGTGCAAGAGATTATATTGTTCCTAGCAGAGTTAATCCTGGACGTTTTTATGCTCTACCTCAAAGTCCTCAGCTATATAAACAACTTTTAATGGTTTCAGGCATGGATAGATATTTTCAACTTCCAAGATGTTTAAGAGACGAGGATCTTAGATCTGATCGTCAACCAGAACATACTCAAATCGATATTGAAATGAGTTTTCCTGAACTAAAAGATTTATGGACTTTAGGAGAAGGTGTTGCTAAAACTGCTTTCAAAGAAGCATTAAATATGGACATTGAAACTCCATTTCCTAGAATTAACTACAGTGATTCAATTGATAAATATGGAATTGACAAACCAGATATTCGTTTTGAATTATTTTTAACAGATATCACAGATATTGCAAAAGAATCTGACTTTGGTGTTTTCAAAACAGTTATTGAATCTGGCGGAGTTGTTAAATGTGTTAATCCTGTTCAAGAATTTAGTCGAAATCAAATTGATGATTATCTTGAATTTGCTCAAAAACAAGGCGCTAAAGGAATGATTTGGATGCGTGTTACTGAGAATGGTCTCGAGGGTAATATTTCTAAGTTCTTTAATGAAGATTTACAAAAAAAACTCATTGAAAGAATTAATGCAAAACCTGGAAGTGTTATTTTTGCTGTTGCTGATTCAGTCAAAAAAACAAATTATGTTATGGCAAGAGTTAGACTTAAACTCGGCGAGGATTTGAAATTATATGATCCTGGAGAATTTAAATTTTGTTGGATTCAAAATTTCCCATTATTTGATTGGAATGAAGATGATGAACGTTGGGAACCTGCGCATCACATGTTTTGTATGCCATTTGAAGAACACCTGCATTTTTTAGAAACAGATCCTGGAAAAATACATTGCACTCAATTTGATATGGTATTAAATGGTGTTGAACTTGCATCTGGAAGTATTCGTATTCACAACCCAGACATCCAAGCTAGAATTATGAAGGTTATTGGTTTGAGTCAAGAACAACTCGAGGAGAAATTTGGTTTCTTACTTGAAGCATTTAGATATGGTGCTCCACCTCATGGTGGTTTTGCAATTGGTTTTGATAGATTAGTTGCATTAATGTGTGGCACTAATGATATTAGAGAAGTTATTGCTTTCCCTAAAAACAAAAATGCTCAGTGTACAATGGATGGTTCTCCTGGAACTGTAGGAGATCTTCAACTCAAAGAAAATAACATTAAGCTTAACGTGATAAATAAAGATAAAAAAGAAGAAAAATAATATTTAATCAAAACTTTTTCATTTTTATTAATTTTTTTATTTTTGTAATTTTTACTTAGCGTATTTCTCAATAAAATCCTTAATACAATCTTCCAACTTTTCTACAGTCAACGCTGGAAACTGATGTATCAATTCAATTTTGTCTGCATAAAATCTTCCTTCGAATAATTTAAATGGAAAGCTGCGTCCTCCTCGACCAATTCCATACATTGGTTGCGCATAAGTAAATTTTATTTTTCCCTTAGAACTTTCCCATCCTAAATAATAATTACTATCGCTCTCAGGATTAGGATCGTATAATATTCCAATCACACGTCTACGCTTAAGAAATTTAGCTAATTTATCATCATTATGCACATCTAACAATAATTCCCTTAGAGCATTATCTTCAGGGGAATTACTATCCGAAATACTATATTCATTTGGATTATTTTGATTCTTTAGCTGTTCATAATTTTCAAGAATGCTATGAATTCCATCCATTATTTCTTCAGTTTTATTTGTCATTTTTCATCTTCTGTATATCTTCTTTGAGTTTTTCTTTGAAATATTTGAACTCTTGAGTTAACTGTTTTTCAGCATCCTCTATTCCTGCATATGTTTTGATACTAAAAATATCAAGATCATCTTCTGCCTTCGTCCAATGATAAGTCTTATTTCTTATACTCTCTTCAAAAAAATAATTTAACTTTGAACATAAATCAGTTGTAATGCTTATTCGTTCTAGTTGTTCTGTACTTAGATCCTGCTCATTTTGAAGAACATCAAATATCAAATCTGCTATGACCTTACCGTATTGAGGAAAAACCCAGATATTTGAAAATCCTAAATCATTATTTTCTTTCATGTCACAAACTAACTGCTTATATCCACCCATAACTCTATTATACAAATCATTGCCTTTTTCTTCACTCAATTCTTTACTCATTTTATTTCCTCCAACACCTCTTCGCTATCATATAGTAATCACCACTCAGCATATAAACATTATTTCCCCCTACATACGGAATAATTAAAAAAATTTATAAATCACAACACAATACCTCTAAATATGAATTTGAAAATCTTAGAATCTGTAGGTTTTACAAAAGGCGAAATAAAGGTCTACCTTTCTCTTTTAGAGCTTGGAGAAACAACAACAGGTTCAATTATTAAATCATCTCAAATAACTGGCTCAAAGGTGTATGAAATTCTTGAACGTCTAATACAAAAGGGTTTAGTCTCATATATTATTCGTGAAAAAACAAAGTATTTCCAAACAGCGCCTCCAAAAAGATTAATGGATTACATCAACAAAAAACAAACAGAACTTGCTGATCAAAAAAATCAAATCGAGTCAATTATTCCTAAACTTGAATCTATACAAAAATCAACACAGAAAACTCAATCATCTCAAATTTTTGAAGGCTATGCAGGAGTAAGAACTGTATTCAATCTTATTCTCGACTCATTAAAACCTGGTGAGACTTATCAAGTTTTTACATTAGGAGATGAACTAAAAAACGACAGAGTTGTAATGTTCCTTCAAAATCACCATCAAAGACGTATTCAAAAAAAGATAAAAGTTCAATTAATTGCAAATACAAAAGAAAAGAAATTATTACAAAAACATTTAAAATACAAAGGTATGAATATAAAGTATTGCAAAGATCCAGTACCTGTCGGAGTATTTATTTTTAAAGATCATGTTGCTACATTTACATTTAAGCAAAAACCTACTGCATTTCTCATTAAAAGTAGTCAAATAGCAAAATCATATAAAGATTTTTTTACAAATCTTTGGAAAACAATTAAGTAAAAATGGATACAAAATCCAAAAAAATAGCACAAACTATTTAAACAATCAAATATTAAAAAAAAGCAATATAAATTGATAAAAATGAACATAGACCCAAACTTAATCAAAAAAATTGCATCTGTTTCTCGTCTTAATCTAACTGATAAAGAAACAGAAAAATTCACAAGTGATCTTCAAAATATTCTTGATGCTTTTAAAAAACTTGATGAAGTTGATGTTTCAAATATTCCAACAGCAATTCATCCTATTGATGTAAAAAATATCACAAGAGATGATATCCCTAAAAAATGTTTATCTAATGAAGAAGCATTAGAAAATACAACTTTGAAAAAAGATGGATTCTTTAAAGGTCCTAGATCAGTTTAGTAAAATTATAATTAGAAACAATAAATAAAAAAAATATAGAATTATTAAGAGGTGCTCAAAAATATTAAAAATTGATTTACACATCCACAGTATTCACAGCGGTCATGCGTATGGAACTATTTATGACATCATAAACAATGCAAGCAAAAAAAAGCTAAAAATGATTGCAATTACAGATCATGGTCCATCAATGATTGGTTCTGCATGCAAGATCCATTTTGCCGTCGGGAAAAGAGCGCCAAAAGATCATAAAGGTATGAAGATTCTTTGGGGTTGCGAAGCTAACATTCTAAACGCAAAAGGAGATATTGATTTAGATGAACAACTAATTAAAAAATTAGATTTTATTTTAGTTGGAATTCACAAAAAAACTCCTTTTAAAAATTTAGGCAAGACTAAAAATACAAAAGCTTTGATTAATTGTTTCAAAAAATATCCTATTCACGCATTTGCTCATCCGACAACATTTTATTTCGAATATGATCTTAAAAAAGTTTGTCAGGCTGCTTGCGATAATAATATTTTACTCGAACTTAATTCTGCTTCATTAAATAGGTTAGATACAAATCATCCAAAAGAAAATTTAGAGCGTCTAAAAACAATGGCCAATATTGCAAAAAAGAATAACAAAAAATTAATTGTAAACTCAGATGCGCATTTTCTTAATGAAATTGGCGACGACAAACTACTAAAAAAATATATGAAATTACTAAACATTACAAAAAAAGACATAATAAATAATTATCCTAAAGAATTAGATAAATTCATAGAAGAAAAAAACAAGCTAAATTAAAAAAAAAGAAAATCAAAACTAAAATGAAAATATCTGAACATATATCAAAAGTGAGATCTGGAGAAATAGATATATTAGATCATACTCATAAAATTTTAGATCAAACTAAAAAAATCAATAAAGAATACAATTATTTCAATACTTTATCTGAAGATCTTGCGATTTCTCTTGCAAAGCAATTAAAAAACTCAGATTTAGAAAAACTCAGGCTTCCTGGCGTTCCAATTTCTATTAAAGATGCAATTTGCGTCAAAGGTGTTGAAACTACTGCAGGTTCTAAAATATTAAAAGGTTATAAACCTTTAATGCACGCAACAACAGTTCAAAAATCAATAGACCAAGGAGCGCTACCAATTGGTAAAACTGCTCAAGATGCTTTTGGTTTTGGTTCTTTTAGTGTTAATGTAGGAATTGGTTTTAAAATTCCAAAAAACCCTTTTGATAAAGAACGTACTTGCGGGGGAAGTAGTGGAGGAAGTGCAGGATTTAGTCAAAAAACAAAATTCGCTCATGCATCATTAGGTGAATCTACAGGAGGTTCTATCGTCGAGCCTGCAAGTTTTTGTGGAATTTATGGACTTTGTCCAACATATGGGCGAGTTAGTAGATATGGTCTTTTAGATTATGGAAATTCTCTTGATAAAATTGGTCCTATGAGCAAACACATAGAAGATTGTGCAATTATGCTTGAAACGATTTCAGGTTATGATGAAAATGATTCTACATCATCAAAAGTTCCTACAGAAAAATACACTGATTATCTTAACAAAGATGTTAAAAAATTAAAAGTTGGAATTATTAAAGAAGCTTTTGGTGAAGGAGTTGATGAATCTGTTTCAAAAAATGTTTGGAATTATGTAAAAAAACTCGAATCTCAAGGAGTAGAGTATGAAGAAATATCACTTGAACTTCCATTAAAGTATGGTATTGAAACTTATTATATTATTGCTTGCTGCGAAGCGTCTACTAATCTTGCAAAGTATTGCGGCATGAGATATGGGCAGACAGACAAACTTGAAGGCGGATTTAATGAGTATTTTGCAAAAGTAAGATCTGAAAATTTTAATGAAGAAACAAAACGTAGAATTATTCTTGGAACTTTTGCGCGAATGGCAGGTTACAGAGATGCATATTATATTAAAGCTTTAAAAATTAGGTCTAAAATTATTCAAGAGTACAAAAAAAAATTTAAACACTTTGATGCGCTAATAACACCGACGAGTCCAATACCCCCTCCTAAGTTTTCTGAAATTAAAGATCTTTCTCCACTTGAGCATTACAAGATTGATATTATGACAGTCTCGCCTAATCTTGCAGGGCTTCCACATCTTAATGTTCCTATAACTAGCAAACATAGCTCAGAGATTAATCCTGATCTTCCTATTGGCGCTATGCTAACCACAGATCATTTCAAAGAAGGAACTTTAATTCAATTAGGTAAAGAGTAAATAAAATTAGCAAGTGAATTAATCCAAACAAATGAAAATTTAATCAAAACAAATCTTAAATATAACCAAAATTGCTGCAAAAAGAAATTAATTATGTAAGTATATTATTCTATATCAAAAAAAGCCAAAGACTTTTTTTATCTTCTCTTGTGTTGTATCTGCTTTTTGTTTACAAAACTTTCCAACACTACACTCATCGCATTTTTTATTATTGCAACCTTCACTTCCAATAAGCCATAATGCTTTATCAAACAATAACCAATTTTTTCCTGCTTGGCTACATGCTTCATTCCAGATCACTCTTACTCGATGTATATTTTTACTTTCTTCTCGATCAAGCACACCTAATATATAACTCAACCTCATATCGTGAACATCTACTGGCTGCATTATTTCATTTATATCCCAATATTCATAACCTAATGTATTAACCATTGATCTAAAAAATAATCCTCCTGTTTTTTCGCCCATTCCCCTAAATTCTTTTATTCGTTTTAAAACGACATTTGCTTCTTCAGCATCAAACATGTTTCTAGGGTCTCCGTTATATTTATTTAATAACAATTCAGAATTTTTTTGCCATCTTATTGCTGCAACATTAGGATATCTTGGTTTCAAATAATTAGCAAGTATTTCTGCCAGTTCATCTTTGTCGAATTTAACTAACTGTTTAGGATCAAAATATGTTTTATTTTTTTTCCAAAGTTCTTGTGCTCCTGCATAAAGCAATTTGCTTTTTGTTCCATGATCTATATTCGTAACAAAGAATAAAAATAAACTTTTTTGTTTGTCTCCCGATTTTAATGGTATGTTTTCTTCTATATTTACCAAATTAGTAAATAAACCTTCACGGCGATCATACGAGTCTAAAACCACTTCTACGATTTTTTTTGCTCGATTTATGTCCATAATATAGCATTTAAGACGTTTAACTATATATTTATTTGTCACCACCGCGCATAAATTGTTGACAACTGCAAAGTAGCAATACAAAGAAAGATTTATAAACTGACCCCACAATACAAGTAATGAAAAACCATGAACTTAAAAAATAATAACACTCAAAGAAAGCTTGATTTTTATGGAATTGACTTTGTTTCAGCACAGAGTTTTTTTGGTGCAAACATAATATCAAAACAAAAAAAATCTAGCATATTATTTCTTGATGCATCTCATACAGATATTATCCCTCAAAAACTTAACAATTCAAAACAAGACTCCTCCCTCATTAGTTCACACGAAATTTCAGATGAATTGTCAGCATCATTTACAAAACAAATTATTTTTGCTGCAAAAAGAAACGACATGTTAATAGTTCCTCTTAAAAATCCGCACTACCCAACTCCCAATCAACTAAAAAGACCTCACCGAATTAATCAAAGTTTTTTTGAAGGAATTATTGATGTTATGAATTATGAATATAAAAGTAAAATTATTAGCAAAATATCTAGTTTGTTCACTCAAAATTGCACAATCTTTGTTCCACCTTCATTCATTGAAATTGTATCGTTAGAATACCCCGGTAACATAGACGAATGCGAGTCTAATCAAACTAAAATAAATAATCAACAATATCTTGAAGAACATACGTCCATAACAAATTTTAATCCCCATATGCCTGATGAACAATTATTAACTAGCATTTATTATTTTATTAAAAAAGTAGAAATGCCTCAAAGTACAATTTTAGATCCAACATCTTGTCTCCAATCATACGAAGAAATATTTTATGACTTAGGATATGATATTGATTGGAATTCAGATAATAACTTTCCAAATTTATTAAAAAAAATTTATTCAAATCCTGCAGCATATGGTTCATTAAAAGATGCACACAAGCCTGATGTTTCGAATATTATGCCAGTTAAAAGAAAACAACGAAAAAAGTTAAGAAAAATAATCAACACTCTTCAAGATTTTAATGAATTTGCTACAGAAAATTATGTTGACAGATTTGAAGATGAATATATAACAAGTACTCGAATAAAAAAAATAGCACCAGAATACAATCAGATAGAATTAAATCAAATAATAAACTAAAAAGTAAAAATTGAATTAAGCAGCTTTTTCTCTTAATTCTCTTGCATCTCTGATCTTCTTTTTTTGTTTAGATATATCTGATTTAAGCATTCCATCCCACTCATCAGCATCATGTTCAAATCGTTCTATTCTTTTTTCTGATTCTGATTTACTTTTATTGGTAAAATCTGCATAAGACATAACAGATCCCGCAAGCTCTATTGCTTCACTATCTAAATGTTTACAAGCAATTACTAATTTATCGACTAAACTATAAGTTTCGTCTTCTATTAATCTAAGTTCATGTGCTTCGTGAACACCAAGAACTGACGCACCATTAGTTTTTTTCCAAAGTTTTTTGAATCGTTTTTCTTCTCTTTGAAGTTGTTTTGCTACAACATTTAATGAATGAAGAGAATCATTAAATTTATGATCAATTGATTTTAATTCATCCCTTAAATTTTTTCTCTCATTTTTGAAAAGTTTAAAACCCCATACCATAAAAATCACCTCTTTATAATCACAATATACCTAATCAACTTAATCTAATATATAAAATTTCCCTAAAAAATCTTCAAGTAAAAAACACACTCCTTTCAAATGATAATGTTCCATATTTTTTCAAAAACATTTAAAAACATCCTCTCTCCTAATGTTTAATATGAATTTTACTTCAGATATTGTTATAGGTCTTGAAATACATCTTCAACTTAATACTAAAACCAAATTATTTTGTAGTTGTTCGACAAAACCAATCAAAGATGAATCTCCTAACTCAAGAACTTGTCCAACTTGTTTAGGACATCCAGGATCTAAACCAATTCTTAATAAAGCCGCAATTGATTTTGCACTTAAATTAGCACTTGCATTAAATTGTAAAATCACTCCTCAATTAATTTTTTCTCGTAAAAGCTATTTTTATCCAGATCTTGCTAAAAATTATCAAATTACTCAATACGAAATTCCTCTTGGAGAGAACGGATACATAATTCTTCCTAACAAAAAGAAAGTGAGAATTAACAGAGTTCATATGGAAGAAGATCCTGCCGCATTAGTTCATAAAGGATCTATGCAAACTTCACCTTATGTTTTAGCAGATTACAATCGTTCTGGAAATCCCTTGTGTGAAATTGTAACTGAACCTGATTTAGAGTCTCCTGAAGAAGCAAGAGAATTTTTGAATTCATTAATTGCAATTGTTAATTATTTAAACATCTTTGACTCAAATCATTGCATTATAAAAGCTGATGCAAATATTTCCATTAAAGAAAGTGGATATGTTAGATCTGAAGTAAAAAATATTTCAGGATTTAAAGAAATTGAACGCGCTTTATTTTATGAAGTTGAACGTCAAAAATTGGCAATAAAAAAAAATGAAGTGTTTGTACAAGATACTAGAGCATGGGATACAAACACAAGATCCACATCCAGATTGAGAACTAAAGAAACTGAAGCTGATTACGGCTATATTCTCGACCCTGATCTCGTCGTAACAGACATAACTCAAGATCAAATATCTAAAATTAAATCAGATCTTCCTCAATTACCGACTCAAAAAGCTGAAAAGTTCATAAAACAAGGTTTAAAAGAAGAAGATGCACATATTCTTGCTCAAGAAAAATCATTAGCACATCTTTTTGAAAAAGTTTCTATAAGTATTGATCCTATTCTTGCGGCAAAGTGGTTAAGACATGAACTTAGTAAATTTCTTAATTTAAAAAATAAAACTTTTAGTGAAATAGATATTGATGAAACTCACATTATTGAATTGTTAAATCTGGTTGCTGAAAATAAAATTACTGATTTAACTGCAAGAGATTTACTAGAAAAATTAATAGATAAACCATTTTCTCCTCAAGCATATGTTATCGCAAATAATTTACAGGCAGTATCTGATGAAGGGGAGTTAACTAAGCTTTGTAAAGATGCAATAAAACAAAATCCTCAAGCAGTTGAAGATTTTAAAGCAGGTAATTCTAAATCATTTAATTTTCTTGTTGGAAAAATAATGGCTACGACGAAAGGTAAAGCAAGTCCTGCGGAAGTGAGTAAAATAATTAAAGAACTAATAGACAAAAACTAAATTAGATCTAATTCTTATTATTAATAATATATCAAAACCTTAATTAAAATAAACAAAATTAGAATGAACAAACTTATTAAACAAAATTATTAAACCAAATTATAAATCTTCACTGACTGCTAAAACATCTTCCCAAACTTTTTCTTTATCAAGATCTTTTATTGGAACCCATTTAATTTCTTCTATTCCTTCTCCTTGTTTTAGTTCTTGTTCAGGATCATCAAGACTACATTCAAAAACAGCTAAATTGTAATTTTTTCCATCTTCTTGTATTTCAAAAGCTCCAAATTGTTGTATTATTCTCGGAGTTAATGATACTTGTTCTTCTACTGCAGAAATAGCCACTACTTCAGGATCATCTTCAGAACTAAACTCTTTTCCAGGTAATTCAAATAAACTACTTTTTGTTTTCTTTACTAGCAAAAGAGTATTTCCTTTAGAGATTAAACATCTTGCGCTATGTATAGTATCCATCTAATAACCCAAAATAATGCAGTATTTAAAAATTTAACTGAAAAAAACGTTATAAATTGTGCAATGACCACCCTAATCTAAAAAAAAGATAAAAACAAGTAAATCTAACTCAAACAAGATGTAATATAAAATCGAGTATATAGTATAGATAATTTTATAAAAACTGATTTTCCATAACTGCAACTTATGGTTAAAGAAAACTTAATTTATCACGGCGTTATTCACAAACCAAAAGGCAATAAAAATTATGTTGCAGAAGTGAATTTTAAACAAGGAATTATAGGAGAAGGTCCTACTTGGCAAGCTGCTAAAACTGCTGCTTGTAAAAGTCTAAAAGAAGTCATTGATGAAAATCTAGAAATTGGTGAACCAATTCCTAAAGCACGACCCCTAATGACAATGGATGACGTTGCTAAGCACTTTTTTGGTAATTTTCCAAAAAATAAAGAACTTTCAAAACAAGGTTCTGAAAGATATACCTTTACACCAACAAATCAAAGAGTCATAGTTGATTTTTACAAAGTAGAAAGTACAAAAAATAACAGTAAATCATTTGTATTTGGAATATACTAATTTTTTAAATTGATTCTTTTTATATTTTTTTAAAAGTTTATTTTAAGAATATAGCTTGTTGAAAATATCATAAATTTATAACAGAATCTGCTTCTTTTTCTAACTTTTTTTCAAAATCTGCTACTTTTTCACCTTCATCTTTTTCAAGATCAAGAACTTCCATTATTAGTTTAATTTTTTTAGATTCTTTTTCTAAATCAAATATTTGTTCTGATGAATTAGCTCGACTAAACTGACCTACATGTTCTTCAATTAATTTTTGTTCTATTTCTTCTGCAGTACCTGCAACAACATTTATTTCTTGAAACTCTTTAGATGTTAATTTACTTGAATTCTTCAAAATAATCAATGCGCTTTTATCATATATTTCTTTATAGATTTTTTTCCAATCAATTTCTGTTGTTTTCCCTTCTCTTAATTGACCAAACAATCTTAGTGTTACAACTGAATTATAGAATTGTTTAGTTCTTATTGTAGTTGTAATAAGTTCTTCACATTCTTGAGCTGTTTTCATATCACAATTTAAAGAAATACATTCCATATTACATACAACTATTGGTTGATAGGTTATAAGTCCATTTTCATAAATATAAAAACCCCCTCTTTTTAATTTTTCAATCTCTGAAAAACTATTGGGAAAAATAGGACCAGGATAAACTAAATTTTTATACTCGCCTACATCTTTGTGTTCTACTATATGGACGTGTCCACCTGCATAATAATCAAAGTTCTTCGGAAGTAATGAAACAGGCGCGCTTTCCATCTTTTCTAGTTCTTTAGGTTTTAATTCATCAAGTGCTGTATGAAATAAAAAGATTTTAAAGCCGTCATCTGTTTCTAAATTATCTTTAACTAATTTTGAATAATGTCTTTTTTCTAACATTCCTCTTTTTCCAATCATTCCAGTGAGTTTTACACCTGTCTTTGGGTCTTGTGTGAATTTTAATTTGAGTTTATCGTCAATAATATCCCCAACACACACATTAACTAAAAGACCTGCTTCTTCTAATACATCAAGAATTGTTTTCCCACTAGGACTAAAATCATGACTTCCTGCGACTGTATAAACAGGTATTCCTCTATCTTTTAATTTACGAAGTAAACGAACAACTCCTTTAAGTTCAATAATTCCCGGAAAGCTATTATTAAACAAATCTCCGCTAATTAACAAAAAATCAATCTTTTTTTGAATACAAACATCTATTGCTTTTTCAAAAGACTGAAAGTTTAAATCTCTTAATTTTGCATCTCTCCACCCACCAATATGACAATCTGCCATGTGTGCAAAACATAAATTATTTTGTTTAATAGAATTTAATTCGATATTATCTACACCTATATTATCTGCGCCAATATTATCTAAATCAATATCATCTACATTAATAGATTCATTATTCATCTTAATTTAACTCCTGAAAAATTCGATTGAGATTTTATTTCTACATTCATTTGATTAGGATTAGTTTCATTATCTTCATTATTTTTATTAATTCCCTTATTTTCATTAGCTTCATTATTTTCATTAGTTCCACTATTTTCATTATGTTCATTAGCTTTATTAGCTTCATTATTTTTATGTCGGTTCTTATGTTCATCTACTATCTTTTCAAAAAGAGGTACTTTAATAGGAATTGCAAATCTAGTAAAATTACTTGTAATTAGTGCTTCTCCTCGATCAAGTGATGCGATATTTCTATCATCAGTAGATAAATCCTGAGATGCACTATCCATTATTGCTTGTCTTTCTGCTTTCATTTCCAAACCTAGCACAATTTTAGTATTCATATTTGCTAGTATTTGTCTAGGGATTAATGAAGGTAATTGAGTTATCGCAAGCAATCCAATTTTAAATTTTCTTCCTTCTCTTGCAATTCTTGCAAATATATTTGACCCTTTTTCCAACACTTCTTTTCCAAGTACTCTTGGTGCTTCTTCCAAAACAACTGAAATCACTGGTTTTTCAGAAAGTTTGCCTTGAGATTTATATCTTTGATATCTATTAAAAAGTTCTGAGGAAATCAAACTTCCTATTAGTAATTCTATTGAACCTGCAAAATTTGATGTGTCAACAACAACTGTTTTTCCTTGTTCTAATTCAGATATTATGTTTGCTACAGTAGATTCTCCTCCATTAAATTTAAACACTCCTTCTGCTTCTAAATGATCTCCATCGAATTTAATATCTAATATAGATAATAATCTTCTTTTGAGAACTCCTATTGTTGCTTCTAAATAATCTACATTAAGAGATTTTTCTAAAATAACTGACTCAATCCATTTTTCTTTATAGTGTTTATGATAACTATTCATAGCTTGTATTTGAGCATCAGAAAATGATACAACTCCGCTAAAATGTATTGGTTTTAGTACATTTAAATTAATCGCCAAGGTTTTAGTTCCAGGAGGTGGATTTTTAGGAGTATAATATATTACTCTACCATCAATTGCTGCAGAGTGATCCTTTAATCCAGCGCCATTTCGTCCATAATATTCGTCATGAGGGTCTAATACCAACACCCCGCAATAGTCGACAGAAACAATACTCCAAAGCATTACTTTCACCATATTTGATTTTCCACGACCTGTTGTTGCAGGCACTAATATGTGGTGAGGAAATACATCTTTTCCATTTAAGTAAATTGGAAAATCTAATATTTGATTTCCACTACGCAAATTTCCTAAAAACAAAGGATTATTTGGACGGGTAATAAAATCTAAATCATCTTTAGTAATAGCACGTACATCAGAAAAAAAATCAGGTAGTAATTTACAAGAGGTTATATTTTTAGATTCTATAGTTATTAGAGGTTTCATTAACGCAAGCACATAATTTCTTAGATTTTCATCAAATATTTTAAATTCTGCATCTTGTTCTAATCTTAATCCTGAAATTAGTTCTAAATTAGTTTGAGATATTTGACTACCATATAATAATTCATAGACTTGAAGTATTGTTTTTTGACTATTTTGCTTGTTTTCTGAAACTAATAACTCACCTAATTGTATTTGTTCTTTACTCTTGCGTCTAACGCATAATTTACCAAATTCTCCACCAATTATCTTTCCTTTTACTAAGTTCATAATTATTTCATAAAATAGAAGGGGATATTTAAATATTTATTTGCTGGGGTTTATTCCTGCTTGGGTTTCTTTAAAATCTGAAAGATTTCTAAGAGTTAGAAATGAGTTACATTTCAAACTAATACCCCTGAGCTCTAATCCAAGAAAATATCGAGGATAGCAATTCTAGGATTTTCGCTTTGTTTGTTAAACAAATACAAAAGTTGTTTAAATATCATTTAGTGAATATATGAATAGATGAGTAGAATTTGTTTTAAAAAATAGAAAAAAAATAAAAAAAAGAGAAGAATTATTTCTTCTTTTTAGCAGGTTTTTTCTTTGCTACTTTTTTCTTAGCAACCTTCTTTTTAGCAGGTTTTTTCTTAGCTACTTTTTTCTTAGCAACCTTCTTTTTAGCAGGTTTTTTCTTTGCTACTTTTTTCTTAGCAGGTTTCTTCTTAGCTACTTTCTTTTTCTTAGCTACTTTTTTCTTAGCAGGTTTCTTCTTAGCTACTTTCTTTTTCTTAGCTTTTTTCTTCTTTCCGCCTCTTACCATCTTAGCACAAGAAATATCTCCATGCTTATCAACGAAATATAGGAAACCAGACTGTTTCTTAATTCCTACTTTTGCTACTTTCTTAGGTTTTGCTTTACTCTTGGTTTTCCCTCGAGCCATTTTAGCGCAGCTAACATCTCCATCCTTATCGACGAAGTAGAGAAGTCCAGCTTGCTTTTTAATTCCAACTTTTGCTACTTTTGTTGCCATTTTTTAATGACCTCCATATTTTAAAATATTGAGTTTTGATTATCGCCTCGTACAAAGAGTCGTTTCGAGTTAATTCAAAACCCCCCATGAGAACTTATCCCTATAAATTTTGAAAATTTACAAATGTTAAATTTGTATAATGTTACCCCACTATAACAGATCAGTTAAAGTTCCCAAGATGATAACACCTTCAATTCCAAACTAGTATATAAACCTTTTGTTTTTCTCGACGAAGTCTTGACGAGAAAATTAAGTGAAATTTAAAAATAAGAACAAATAACTGATAATAATATTGCAATTATTAAAATTTAAAGAAAGATCAATCAATTTCTAACTTAACTATTTGGTCTAATTCTCTCCGAGAAATAGCACATCCGTGAAGTTTAATACTCCAAAGAAAGGATTCGATGAGCATTTTTTTTGCGTCAGGCCTATTGATTAGATATTTATCCAATAATCCTTTTTCAAATGCAATTATTGCAAGTTCTATAGATCTTAATACTTTAATTCCTCTAACTTCTGCTAAAAACAAATCGAGTTGCTTTTGATCAACTTCAACTTTAGTTTTCAGTTTTTTTTCTAACATGTGCTGCAATTTAGCAGAATCTTCAATTAATAATCTAGTTGTTCTCTCATCGACAACTATTGCCAAAGATCCTAGTTTTAATGCTGCTGCAATCACTTCCATTTCCGCAGGGTGAACTATTCGAATAAGTCTAGTTTTTGCTTTGAAAATAGAATTTGCCATATTTCCTAATCGTTTACATTCTTTAGAAATAATATCTGAACCTACTAACTTAAGAGTTCCTTTGGATATTTCTCGATTTACTTGTAATGCTTCTAGTTTAAATTTCTTTGTTGTTAGAGGATAATCAATTATTTCTTCTTTAACAGCAGAAGGTATGTAGAATTCTCCTCGAAAAGAAGTTTTTAATTCTTCAAGGATCCAAAGAAGATTGGTAGTTGTAAGACTAATTATAGGTCCAGAATCAAAAACCAAAGATTTAGTAGACGACGATTCAGTAGAAGTAGCTACATCTACAACGTCTGATAAATCCAATTTAGCCATATTAGATTTACTTATTTTTGGCTTAACGATTTTCATTGTTCCCATTTTGAAAAATTAACTAATTAAATAAAGATCTTACAAAATTTATTCTCGTTTTAACATCAGAAGATACATCAAATTCATCATGAACTTTTGTTTTTCCCACATAACTCATAAGTTCCCACTGACCAATCCCTAGCATTTGAGCAGTTCTTGCTATGCTTATTCCGCCACTGTGAATACCTGATGCTTTTTTTACTTGGGATTTTTCCATAACTTTTTCTATATACATTCTAAATTTATCATCAAATGTTGAAATTAAAAAGCCTATATTTTCTATTGAATCTTGATAACCTTTAATATCATCAGATCTTAAAAATTGTTCTGCAGCATTCAACAGACTTTCCATTTGTTCAAAAAACTCAGTAGTTATTTTTTGTTCCATTAATTTAGAAACCGCATATATTATTACTGCAATAGTTATGGAATTGTGATCTTGAAATATACTTGCATCTGTTATTGTAACTTCACTTAGCTTTTTCATGTCTTTATAACGATTATCTTTCAAAAACAGTTGTGCTTTTTTTAGAACTTCAAGAATATCTTGTTTAATCAAATCTTCCATAGGCTCAATTTTGGGGCTCATGAATAAGGTTTATTGTTTTTAATTATTTAAAAGTTTCCCTCATAATAATCAAATACCCCTATAATTAAAAAATCAAATTATAATCAAAAAATATCAAATAATGACTAATAATAGATTTAGACAATGAATTAAACAATACAGTTAAACAATACAGTTAGATAAATCAAATCCTATATAATCGGATTCTACATAACTAGTAAATGCGTTATAGTAACATTATTGCTATATTTTATTTCACCCAAAACTTTAAATAGTTCTAATAATCTCTAGTAGTACTATTTACAGAGAGTTGATAAAGCGTTTTATGAGTTCAATACATTCAAATAATTCATCTACAAAAAAAATAAAAGGGGCAAGTTTATTAACACTTTAATTTAAAATTGGTGATCAAATGATTAAATTTATGAAAAAATTTGTTAACAGAATTTTTAAAAATTTCTTTAAGAAACGCAAACAGTTAAAAATAGGTCTATATGGACCTCCGAATGGCGGAAAGACAACCCTTGCAAACAAAATTTGCCAAGATTGGCTTGGGGAAGATATGGGTTTAGTTTCTAATGTTGCTCACGAAACACGAGAAATTCAAATAAAAGAGCAGATTAATATTAAAAGCGGAAACAAAGAGCTTTCTTTTTCTCTTGTTGATACTCCCGGTATTGCTACTAAAATTGATTATGAAGACTTTTTGAAAAAAGGTATCAAAGAAAAAGACGCTAAAAAAAGAGCTAAAGAAGCGACAAGAGGAGTTATTGATTCAATTAAATGGCTCGATAAAATGGATATTGTTGTTGTTGTTCTTGATTCTACAAAGGATCCATATTCGCAAGTTAATATTACAATCATAGGGAATCTTGCTGCGCGAGATATTCCTGTTTTAATTATAGGAAATAAAGTTGATCTTAAAAAGAGTAATCTTAAGAAGATTAAAAATGCATTTCCTCAATATGAAGTTGTTGGAATTTCTGCAAAGAAAGGAAATAATATCGATAAAATGTACGAAGCTATGTTTGCATTAGCAGAATAAAAAAGAGGTTTTTTAGAAAATGGGACTTACATTACAATTCATTCCTTACGTTGAGATTGAAACTCTTAGTTCAATAGGGAGAATTAGAAAAATACTTAATGCTGTTAAAGACGACAAAATTGTTTTATTAGAAGGTCGTCTCAAAAAAGAAGAAGAAGCTGAACTTATTAAAGTCACTATGGAAGAAATAAATGCTGATTTTAAAGGAATCGAACTGGCAGTTATTTATCCTGAAACAACTAGTGTTGATTTTATTAAAAAAGTTAAACATGGTGTTGTTAGTTTATTAATGGGTGATCGTAGTGGACTTACAATTATTGGTCCGGCATCTATTGTTAAAGAAATCAAAAAAGATCCTAATAAAATTCAATTATTAACTAAAGATGCAAAAATTAAGAAGAAATCTACTAAGAAAAAAAAGAAAAGAAGATAAGTTACAATTAAAAACAATAATAAAAAATCAGAAACAAAAAATAGAGGAATACCATGCCACATCAATGTGTTAGATGCAATATATTTTATGACGATGGAGCTAGTGAAATTCTCAAAGGTTGTAAATGCGGTTCTAGATTATTTTTTTATGTGCGAAAAGATGCTATTAAACGCGCTAAAGAATTAACAACAAATCTTACAGATAAAGATAAACATCAAATTGAAAAAGATGTTTTAGATCTTGTTGATATTAGCGGGGATGAAACGCCTGTAATTTTAGATTTAGAAAGCGTTAGAATACTCGGCCCAGGAAAATTTGAATTAGATTTAGTTCAATTATTTAATAAAGATTATCCTTTGATTTACAAATTAGACGAAGGAAAATATGTAATTGACCTTGCAGAAACATTCAAACGACGAGAAGAATTATCTAAAAAAGATAAATAATTAAAAATATTTTTTATTTCTAAGTAAAGTTCTAATTAATATTAATCAAAAAACACATATAATGCTAATTCCTTTTATAAACAAAAACAAAAAGTATTTAAAAGAAACCTATAAATCTAGTAAGATCATGAAAATAAACGAATTACAAGCAGGACAAGGAAAAATAGAAGTAGAATTAGCAGTTGTTGAAGTCAGTGACGTAAGAGAATTTGAAAAATTCGGAAAAACTGGTCGTGTAGCAAACGCTATTTGCAAAGATGAAACTGGACAAATCAAAATTAGTCTTTGGAATGAGCAAATCGATCAGGTTAAAATTGGCGACAGAATAAAAATTGAAAACGGCTATGTTAATGAATGGAAAGGTGAACTTCAATTATCAACAGGTAAGTTTGGAACACTTACTGTTTTAAGTGGAAGCGAACCAGTTAAAGAGAATACAGATGAAGGAGAGCATATCCTTACACAAGACGAGAAAACTGAAGAAGAAGTTGGCTTTGAATCTGGAGACAGTCCGAGTTTAGAAGAAAGTGAAACAGACGACGAAAAAAAAGAATCAGATGACGTTGACGCAGGCGGTCTTGAAGTAGAAGAAGAAAAGATATAAATATATCATCTTAACTCTTTAAACATACAATAACTACTATACTTTCGAAGTATTAATTTTTAATCACAAGGGGCAGTAGCTCAATCTGGGAGAGCACTAGTTTGCGTTTTTTTGCAAAGTGAAACTGAAGAATTTTTTCCAGGTTTGTGATCTGATGAGGCTCAAGCCAATGAATTTCAGAGATCTAGGTGTTCCGGGTTCAAATATTGGTTGTGGAAAAAGCTGCATACTTGCAAGCCATATCCTGCAACCTATTGAAAGTCCCGGCTGCCCCACTTCTTTATTTTTTTATAAAATGTAGATATAGAATTTAAACTAAAATAATAAAGTATAAACCAATTAAAATACTAATTATTTTCTTTCTCGACAAGCTCAGAAAACGCATGGTTAATTGTTTGTTCATCCCAACCTAATCCAACCAAGTGTTGTTTAATTTGAACAGGGTGATAACCTTGGTTTTTTGTTTGTAAAATAAATGTTTTTAATTGATTTAATTTTTGTCTATGTGCAGTTATTTCTACTTCTTGTTTTTTAAGTTTATGTTGATGTTGTGTATGTAAAACAAGAATAGTTACACCAACCATTACAAAAATAACCAAAAATAAATAAATTGCTAATGAGCTTAAAGTTTGAACTACTCCCGGACTTGATAAACTATGAGTCTCGTCTTGGAATCCTGTTTGTTCTAAATGAGATTGAAGTAATTTTTTTTCTGAATTTGATAAATCTTCTAAACAGCAAGATAAATCTGCATCAATAAGTTCTGCTGCAGATCCCATCATTTCTACTGCACCACAAAACTTTTGTTTAAAATCATAATTACAAGTTATATCTCCTCCAGATTGAACAAATCTAGATTCTAAAATATAATATTTATTTCCTGCTCGACCAGATAGTAATACTCCTGGAGTAAATTTGGAGATGATTTCTGAAAACGCATCAAAATTATTGAATTTAATTATAAAATCTTCATTAGAAATTCCGCTACAAAATACAGGTGCTTCATTAACAGACCAACCTGTTGTTCCTTTAACTGCGCTAAACCAGTTTTCTTGTTCACCACCAATACCAACACATAGATTCATAGAATCTACATTTTTCATAAATGGTGATGCAGATAATGCTCCACCTAATTTCACACGAGCATCGGCTAAATTTGAGACTGCTTTTCCAGTTATTGTATGATCTGATTGTAAAATAAAATAGAGTCCTGCAACTAAAAATACTATGAACGCTAGATGAATAAAGAAATTCTTTGAAGTAGTCCCCTCTTTCATAACATTTCCTCTTTTTTTATTGAACAAATTTTATTTTTATTAAACAAATTAAAAAATTATTAAACAATTAATAAACAATTATTAAAAAATTGTCAAAAAAATATTAAAAACATAACCGCATTATTTCTCTACTGCAGTTCCCAAGTTTTCAAAATCTTCTCCTGCAAAAAATAGATTTAATTTTTCATTAAGATCTTCAATTTTTACTCGTACTTGTTTTGCAGTATCTCTATTACGTAAAGTTAAAACTCCTTTCTCAAGAGTATCAAAGTCAACAGTTACACAAATAGGAGTTCCAATTTCATCCATTCGAGCATATCGACGACCTACAGATCCACTTTTATCATAAAAGCAATTGAAATTATTTTTTACAGTCGCAAACACTTCTCTTGCTTTATCTTGTAATTTATTAATTAAAGGTAGTACTGCTACTTGCACAGGTGCGATTTTAGGATTTAATTTGAGTACAGTTACTTCATTTCCTTTTTCATCTTTTCTTGTCGAATATGCATCAAACATAAAAACTAAAAATGCGCGGTCTACACCAAGACTTGGTTCTGCAACAACAAAAGGAACTACTTTTTTCTTTGTTTCCTCGTCAAAGATGCTCATATCTTTTTTACTGTGTTTCATGTGTTGTTGTAAATCAAAATCACTTCTGTCTGCTATTCCTTGTAGTTCTTTCCATCCAAATGGAAATTTATATTCTAAGTCCCAACAATCTGAACTGTAGTGAGCCATTTCATCTTTTCTGTGTTGTCTAATTCTAAAGTTTTCTTTGCACGCTCCAAGTTCTTCAAACCATTTTGTTTCTGTTACAAGCCAAAATGCGTGCCAACCATTTGTTATAATTCCTTTTTCAAGTGCAACTGAAGCTTTCATCAAAACAGGTTCTTTTTCATTCTCTTGCATTTCTGCAGAATAAACTAATAATTCATAATCTTTTATTTCGTCGACGTATGGACATTCTTTTTCTTTATCAGGATGTACAAAATATTCTATTTCCATCTGTTCAAACTCTCTCAAACGGAATAAAAAGTTTCGTGGAGCAATTTCATTTCTAAATGCTTTTCCCATTTGTGCAATTCCAAAGGGTAATTTTAAACGAGAAGTTTCTACTACATTTTTAAAATTTGCAAAAATCAATTGTGCTGTTTCTCCTCTAAGATATGCTACTGCTTTATCTCCTTCTACAGGTCCAACAAATGTTTTGAATAATAAATTAAAAACTTTACAATCTCCAAGTTCGTCACTTCCACATTTTGTACACTTAACATCTTTTTCTTTTATTAATTTATCAAAATCTTCAGATGATAATCCTTCTGCCTGAACACCTAATTGATCTTCAACAATATGATCTGCGCGCATATTTTCATTACATTTTTTACATGCAACCATCACATCTCCAAATCCACCAACATGTCCTGATGCTACCCATACCTTAGGATTACAAATTATACTACCATCAATTCCTACCATATCTTCTTTATCTTGTACATGATATTTCCACCAAGAGTTCATTATATTTCTTTTTAGTTGAGCTCCTAATGGTCCATAATCAAAGAATCCTGAAAAACCACCATAAATTTCACTGCTAGGATATACAAATCCTTTTTTCTTACAAAACACTGCCATTTCGTCTATATTTATTGCCATCGTTTACACCTATTAATTTATAATCAATTTACAACTAGTTCTATATCTCTTAGTTCTATCTCTCTTTATAGATTAAATATAACTTTTTATTTATATAGTTTATGTTAAATGAACTTAAATAAACATTAGAATTAATTATTACTTAATTAAATTAACAAATAATTTATTTAACCAACCACGCAACTTCATCTGCACCAAGTTCATACTTTTCAGCAAAATCTGCTCTTAATCCTTGATCTTTTTTCATCATAAATTGCATGTAAGGTAAAACATCTTGAATAACTCTTCGCTTTGAAGTGTGCATCATCGAAGCAAGTTTTTCTGATATTGCAATTCTTTTTTGATATTTCATTTTTGCTTGCCATAATTTCAAAAGACGCATTGTTGGTTTGTATTGTACAAATTTTTTGTATTTTTCTTTTTTTGAAAGTGCAACCCCTCCTGTCAAATACGCATTTACATAAACTAAAAATCGCCAATGCTGCCATCGTCTTATTCTTCGATTCATTATATCTGCTTTACTCATCCAATCATAAGCATTGGCCAAGTCTTCAGGTTCAGTATATTCATTAGGTAGGTTCTCGTCGAGCCATAACATTAATTGATTCAGATCTTCATCTACTTTATTCATAGCACTTAATGCTAAGTTTATATCAGTGGTTTTTAAAATTATAAGTAATGCATCTACTATTGATTGTTTTTGTAATCTCTCAGATAATTCATCTAATTCCCCTTTATTTAACCTGCCATCAGATGATAATATTTGCAAATCATTAATAGCTGCTCTAAGATCTCCTCCTGCTCGCCGAGCTAAAGCATCAATATCCTCTGGCACATATTCAATGTTTTCTAAATCTGCTATTTTTTTCAAAATAGATGAGATTGATCTATATTCTAAAATATTAAATTCTACTAATTCACAGATTTTTCTCATTGCTTTCATTTTTTGATCATAAGGATTTTCTCCAACAACTATTATGGGAAATGAACTTTTTTCAATAACTTTACTTAATTCTAATAATCCTCCTCTGTCTTTTGTTCCAGAAATTCCATCTACTTCATCAACAAGTATTAATTTTCCACGAGCAAATAAACTCATTTGTTGTGTTGCACTTCCTAGAATTGAAGAAATATGATCTTTATTTCTAAAGTCACTTGCATTTAATTCAATAATTTCCAACTCAAGATCTTTTGCTATCGCATATACTGATACTGTTTTTCCACATCCTGGCGGACCATATAGAAACATTGCTTTTTTTCCACTTGATTTTACTTTAAATTTTTCAACAAAATCTTTGAGCCGTCCAACTGCAGTATCTTGCCCTACAACATCAGAACAATTAGCAGGAATATATTTCAAAATCCAGGGTTTATCATATTTTCGCATTTTATAATATAATAAAATATAGACTTGTTTATTAATTTTAGTATTGTTCAATATAAGACTAAATCATTAAAAAAAAATGTTAAACTTATTCTAATTTCCCAAATAATAAGGCATTTCTTGTCCACAGGCTTTTGATGCTATCTGACTCCCTAAATGTCCGCATGCTTCTAAATGAATTCCTTGTACATAACCAAAAAGAAATCCTGCAGCATATGAATCTCCTGCACCAGTTGTATTAACAACCTTAACAGGATATATAGGAATTTCAAAACTTAGACCCTTGTTCAAAACCACGCTTCCTTTTTTTCCTTTTTTAAAAAGTGTGATTTCACAAAGTTTACTTAATTCTTGTACAGCTTTTTCGGGTTCCACACCAACAAGTGCTTCTGCTTCTTCTTCGGTTACAAATAAAATATCAATATAATTATTAATTAAATGATCAATATTTTTTTTCTCAACTTCAACTACATTTTCAGCAGCTAAATCAAAACTTATTTTCGCACCAACTGATTTTGCATATTCTATTGCAGCCATTACTTTATCTGGTCGAGATAATAATTCATATCCAGATGTGTGAAAGATTTTGGTAAAATTCATCTGAGAAATATCAAATCCATAAGTTTCTGCTTGGCCCATATCAACCATCATGCTTCTTTCTCCATCAGGAGTTATTAATGCATAACAAATACCGCTCCTTCCAGAGGTTATATCAAAACAATTATCAACTCCTATTGAGTTTAAATTTTTAATATAGTGTTTACCAACTAAATCAGTTCCTAAACTTCCAAATAATCCACAATGTAATCCTAAATTAGAAGCTCCGCGAATTGTATTTGCAGGTGATCCTCCCGGAACTAGAACTTTTTCTTTCTCTTCAATAAAATCTAAAAAACTGTTCAAATCAATATGTCTTTTTCTATTAAATGCTCCTTTTTTAAATCCTACATAATGAAGTTCTGCATCAGTAACTGTAATAATGCAATCAGTTACTGCATTTGCAAGACCTACTAAATCTAATATTTTTTTCATCTATATCCCTCTATCTCAACAATAGTTTAATAATACTAAGAACCTCTTTTTTGTTAACATAACCATCTACACTAATTAAAATTTAGGTATTAGAGTTTATAAGGTTTACTATATTTTATCATGTTTAATACATAAAAACACAATATAACTAAAAACAAAAAAATCAAAAAAAACTAAAACTGATATTAGACCTTTCTTTCAACATAATTAACCAATGTTCTAATATCCATTCCAGTACTTCCAATTAAAGGAGTTAAAACATTAAAATAAGATCCTACAGCATAATGTCTAAACGGCAATCCTGTTATGTGTTTTAAACTTCCTGTCCTTCTTTTCTGACCTACCACTAGATAGCCTCCTTTAAAATTGGCTACAAATGGAACAATATAAACCCCTATTTCTTTTTGAGGTATGTAAAAATAAGTTACATTTGCCATAGTTTCAAAAGTCTTAAATCCCTTGCCAATCTTTTCGACAGCTTCTTTAAGTTTTCCTACTATAAACTGCTGAGGTTTAAAATCCAAATCAGATTCAGAACCAGATCCAAATTCATCAGCCATATAATTTTTACAAGCGACTAGAATATGATTAGAATTATTACTTTTTTCAAGACCATATTGGTTTATTTCAGCTATAATTTCGCTCTTACGTTTGCGCATTTTACTAAAATCTTTTTCGATATGCTTGGATCTTGACCCTAACCACCAGAAAAAAGCTATTGATAAAGCAATAGCAACCAATAAATAATAAATACCACTTACTGTAGCCATATAATCACCTATTTTATTTTATAAATATAATGAACTAGTTTAATTACAACAAATATAACTATTTAAACATTTCTTAAACCAATCATAATATTACTAATATAAATATACAATACAAATATGCAATTCACCTAAACTTTTATAAACAATATCCTATCTCTGAACTTAAAATGTCATCAGAAACTAAAGAACAAAAACAAGAAGAAACAGAAGAAGAATTCCCTAAAAGATATGATCCTAAGGTAGAAGAACCTCATTGGCAAAAGTTTTGGGATGATAATCAAATATCTAAATTTGATCCTAAAGACACTACTAGAAAAATTTTTTCTATTGATACTCCTCCGCCTACGGTTTCAGGTAAAATGCATTTAGGTCATGCATTTGGTAATTCTCAACAAGATTTTATTGCAAGATTCAAAAGAATGAATGGATTTAATGTTCTTCAACCATTTGGTACTGATGATAATGGTCTTCCTACTCAAACTTTAATTCAAAAATTAAAACATGTTAGAGCAAAAGATCTTGGGCGAACTAAATTTAGTAAGCTTTGCATTGAAACTTTAGAAAATGAATTAAAACCTACATACTTAGCAGATTGGAAACGGTTAGGTATCAGTTGTGATTTTGATGTTAAATATTCTACTATCGATCCACACTCTAGAAAAGTTTCTCAAAAATCTTTTATTGATCTTTACAATGCAGGTCGGCAATATAGAATAGACGCGCCAGCAATGTTTTGTCCTCATTGTAAAACTGCAATTGCGCAAGTTGAATGTGAGGATAAAGATATTGCTAGTTTTTTTAATGATATTGTTTTCAAAATAACTACTGAAGATGGCAAAGAAGAGGAATTAATTATTGCAACTACACGTCCTGAACTTCTTCCTGCTTGTGTTGCAATTTTTTATCATCCTGAAGACAAAAGATTCCATCATCTAAGAGGAAAAACTGCAAAGGTTCCATTATATGATATGCAAGTTCCAATTCTAGAAGACAAACGTGCAGATCCCCAAAAAGGCACAGGTATTGTTATGTGTTGTACTTTTGGTGATCAAACAGATTGTGAATGGCAAAAAGCACACAAGTTACCAATTATTGAAGCTATTGGTAAAGACGGTAAGATGACAGAGGTTGCAGGTAAGTATCAAGGTAATAGTCCAGAAATTGCGAGAAAACTAATTATTGAAGATCTTAAAGACAGCAAACTTCTTCTAACCCAAAAACCAATCACACACGCAGTTAATGTTCACGAACGTTGTGAAACTCCTGTTGAATTTATTCAGTCTAAACAATGGTTTATAAAATATCTTGACTTAAAAGATAAAATGCTCGAGTGGGGAAATGAACTTAAATGGTTCCCACACCATATGAAAAATCGTTATGATAATTGGGTTAATTGTCTTGCGTGGGATTGGTGCATCTCAAGACAAATTTTCTTTGGAATTCCTTTTCCTGTTTGGTATTGTAAAGATTGTGATGAAGTGATTCTTGCAAAAGAAGAAGATCTTCCCGTTGATCCACTAGAACAAAAACCACCCATAGATGAATGTCCTAAATGCAAATGCAAAGAATTTATCGGCGAGAAAGACATAATAAACACTTGGGCAACTTCGTCTTTAACGCCCACTATTGTAAAAGAACTTTTCAAAGGAGAACCTTGTTATGAAAAACTAAAATCTGAACCTATGAGTTTACGTCCTCAAGGTCATGACATTATTTCATTCTGGTTATTCAATACTGTTGTTAAAAGTCAACTTCATCACAATATGCTTCCTTGGAATGATTGTTTTATTAATGGTTGGATGCTTGATCCTAAGGGTAAAAAAATGAGTAAGTCAAAAGGAAATGTCGTCGAGCCTCAAGTTATGATTGAAAAATATTGTGCAGATGCGCTTAGATTCATGGCTGCAGGTTGTAGTCTCGGAGAAGATCTTCCTTTCCCTGAAAAAGAACTTGTTGCAGGAACTAAAACACTTAATAAAATTTGGAATGCTTCAAGATTTGCATTAATGCATTTAGAAAACTTTGATCCTAATAGTATTGATAAAGAAAAAATTGAATCTAACTTAGAAGTAATCGATAAGTGGCTTATTTCAAAATTAAATAAAGTAATAAAAGCAGGAACTGATTCTTTTGAAAAACATGAATTTTCAAAGTGTCGTTCTGAAACTGATAAATTTTTTTGGCAGGTATTTTGTGATAATTATTTAGAGCTTTGTAAATATAGAATTTATTCTGAAGATATTGAACCTGAAAAAAAATTGTCTGCTCAATATACTATATACAAAGTATTACTCGCAACATTAAAATTATATTCGCCATTCTTACCACATATTACTGAAGCAATTTATCAGAGATTCTTTAAAGAATTTGAATCAGATATTTCTATTCACATTTCTAAGTGGCCTAAATTTGAAGAAAATTTGATTAATGAAACTTCTGAAAATGCAGGTGATCTTGCAGTAGATATTGTGGGCGCAATTAGAAAATACAAAAGTGAAAATCAACTTTCTCTTAAATCAGAGCTTCCAGAACTAAATATTGACAAACCTGAGTTTGAGGATAAGATTAATCTAGTAATCGCAGATATTTGTGCTGTAACCCACGCAAAAGGAGTTAAATTTGGAAAGCTTAATAAAGAACCTATCCTTACCAATGAGTTCGGCGTGGGCTTATATCTTTAAAATCTGCTATTTGAAGCTGTTTTAAACTGAGATTTAAAGATATATAATATTTAGTTGAGATATAGGAATAATTAAAAACTAGATTCTTTCATACCGATGTAATCGAAAAAATTACGATACGTGGGGCAATAATTACGAAAAAAAATGTCTTATAGAGACAACTAACTAGCTTGGAGGGCGAGCAAATGAATAAAATAAAAAATAGTATATCCACTATATTAAAAGAGTATAATGTACCTATAGAAAAAACCGTTAATGGTCTTATGAGCTTACATTTTACACCTTTGGCAGCAGATAAGTTTGAAAAAGATATTGGATCTTTAGAAAATAGAATTGCAAGTAAAACTTATTTGGATCTAAAAGAAAATAACGAATTTTGTGTTGAAAAAGTTGAGAAAAAACAGTTTGTTGTTAATATAAATCAAAAATATATTACCAACATAGATGGTCAAGATATTGATTATCAAATGACTGGCGCATTAGTTCTTGCGTTTGGAAGTCAAGGATATGCTTGTTTTGAATCAAATTATGGAGAACTTGATTTTTATAACAACACATTAGAAGTTATGAATCTTATTCAAAAAGATAGTTCTTTTATTGTTGATGACTTAGGCAAGGGCGTTTTTTTTATTGATTCAGAAGAGTGTACTGAAGAATTATTAGAAGAAGATTTAACAATTGTAGCATATGAAAATCAAAGTCATCTTCATCCAGAAGAAGTAGATTTTGATAATACCGACCAAGTATTAGCAGGACCTAGTGTTAGTAAAAAGCACGAAGAAGCTTCTAATGTTATGAATACATTTTCATACAACCCTGAAAATTAAAAGTTAAAAACAAAGAAAACATAGTTTAATTATTAAAAGAAATTTTAACTTTCAGAAATTTTTTATTTTCTTAATTTTATAAATTCAAAAATAATAATAATATCAAATTCTTTTCCATCTTGTTCCTTGATGAGTATCTTCAACAATTATTCCCAATTCTTTAAGCTTGTCACGAAGCTCGTCTGATTTTGACCAATCTTTATTTTTTCGAGCTTCTTCTCGAGCCAATATCAGTTGTTTTTCTTCAACACTAAGCTCTCCTTTTTCATGGTTCATTACTCCAAGTACGCAGTCAAAACTCATCATTACATCTCTAACCAATTCTACATCTGAAATTACCAACTTATTTTCTGCAATTAATTTGTTGATTTCATTCATAAAATTAAATATTGCCGCAAGTCCGCCACTAATATTTAAATCGTCATCCATTGATTCTTCAAAAGATTTTTTAGCAGCATCAATAAATTTAGAAACCTGCGTATTAGAATCACCGCGGAGTTTTATCTCGTCGAGTTTATCAAGAAAATTGTAAAATTTAGATAATGTTTCGGGAATTTGTTTTAGTTCATCTTCTCGAAAATCAAGTTGTTGACGATAATGTGTTCGAAGTAATTCAAATCTTATTGCTTTTGAATCATATCCTTTACTAATCAAATCATTAAGAGTATAAAAATTTCCTAAACTTTTGCTCATTTTTTCTCCATTTACTATTAAATGAGCATTATGAATCCAATAATTAACATATTTATGTCCTGATGCACATTCACTTTGCGCAATTTCATTTGTGTGATGTGGAAAAACTAAATCAACTCCTCCTGTGTGGATATCAAATGTTTCTCCAAGTATTTTTCTGCTCATCGCACTACATTCAACATGCCATCCAGGTCTACCTTTTCCAATTTCTGTGTTCCAAAAAACATCTCCATCTTCAGGAGCATATACTTTCCAAAGTGCAAAGTCTCGTGCATTTTCTTTTTCATATTCGTCTGATGAATCGAGTCTTCCATCTGCATTTTTCTTTAATTGTTCCACGTCAAGATTTGCAAGTTTCCCATATTCAGAAAATGATTCTATTTTAAAATAAATATCTCCTTTTTCTGTTTTGTAAGCATGTCCTTTTTCAAGTAAAGTTTTGATCAATTCAACCATTTCATCAATATTATCTGTTGCGCGAGGTAGGTGTTCGGGAATTTCGCAATTAAGAGTTTTCAAATCCTCCAAAAACTTTCCAGTATAAAACACAGTAAATTCTTTCAAGCTTTTTCCTTGAGCTTGAGAATCTCTTATTGTTTTGTCATCTACATCAGTTATATTCATCACATGATTCAAAGAATATCCTTTGTATTTCAAATATCTCCGAAGCAAATCTACAAAAATAGATGCGCGAAGATTTCCAATATGTACTTGATTATAAACTGTCGGTCCACAACTGTACATTGAAACCTGCCCGTCTACATTCGATTTGAACTCTTCTTTAGTTCTAGTGAGTGTATTAAATAATTTAAGAGCCATAATATAAAACAAAATTGACTTCATTTATATTATTTATTATAGAAATCAACTCCGAATAACAATTTTAAGGCCACTGAAAAGTAGCAAAAAAAAGAAAGCTTTTTAAACTCGAACGTGCACATTAAGCAAATAAAGAGGTAAAATGATCAAATTAAACATACTATAGTAGTTATATAACAAAAATTCAAATAATTATAATTCAATATTTCCTAATAAAATGATGCGATTAAAAAAAACAAACGATTACAAAGAAAAAGTAGACGAAGCCCTAGATTTTCTAAAAGGATTCGAATCTGAGTTAAATCGACAACAATCAGGAATTCATACAGAACTAAGTCCAACTAGTCAAATTGGTCCAGATGATGTGGGAAATACAGGACCAACATATAATGCTCAAAATCTTTCTGCACCTGTAGAATCAACAAAAGATATAAACGTCAGATCATTAAGAGTTAAGTCTGCTACTAAAGGTTTTATGCGCTCATCTGATGAAAAAAAAGCAAGACTATTTTCCTCGAAAACATTAAGAATTGATGAAAAATCAAAAAAAAATCTTGAAGATTGTGATGATAAAAATAATTTAGACACATCAGATCATTCTATGCTCTTTAGTTGTGCAGACAATTCGTCAGACCAATTAGATGCCAGTAATGCGTTTAGTCAAGCAACGTATAAATCACCTGACGAATCATTTATGTTAGAAAAAAAATCAAAAGATGACAAAGATAATATAATTGAAGAAATTAATAGAGGATTATATAGAATTCTTTCAAGAGACAATATGCCTCATTTTGAACTTCGTCCAGAAAAAATTAAAGTTGGTGGATATTGGAAAGATGGAAAAGAATTAACTCTCGCACACATCATTACAGAAAATATAGGTGGGAAAGTGAGATTAAATAGAGATGCATTGTTTGAATACATCAAACCTCATCTTGGTTTTGAACGTGTTCAAGTTCATCTACCTGATCTTTTAATTGATCCTAGAACTCAAGACATTGATTGGTTTTCAATTACAACCGGAGATATTGAAAAAGTAGGTCATTTGTATCTTGACTTAGCAGAATTTCTTCATGAAGTTAATCAACGTCCAGAATATCAACAAAATAAAAGAAAAATTGTTATTCCTACACACCTCACGAATTGTGAAGTTTATAGAAATTCTAAAGGAATTAAAGTTTATGCAGGAGGAATTACTAAGCGTGATGAAAGAAATGCTGCATTTCGTGCAAATACAATTCTTGATTGGTTAGAAGAAAAATTTCAAGAAAAACAAATTGATGATATTATTATAGGTCTTGAAACTGGTCCTGGTGCGATCTACAAAAAAAATAATAAAACCCCTGACAATTTAATTTATTCAATTATGAATAATCCAACTCATTTTCAGTTTCTGCTCGAAGGCAGAGAAGACTTTGCAAGATGTCTTGTAGATGTTGCTCATTTAGAATTCGATCCTGCAATAAACCACTCTTTGTTCCTTGCAATGGCAGTTGCAGAATATCATATTTCGGGAAACAGAAAAGATTCTGCAGGATTACCTATAGGAGATGAGCATTTACCTGCAACAAAAGATACTCTTTCATGTTATGATGAAATTATTACTCTTACAAAACTCGCTTCTGAAAATATTTTCTTTTGTGCTGAAATGCAACAGCGCCATTTATCACCAACAGAATACATTAATCAAGTAACTAATTTTTTAAAACAAACAACAGAACCTATAAGACTTGATGATTATAGAAATTGGAAAAAAATTGAAGCTGAAATAAAACAGCGTCCAGAATTAAAAGGAATTTACAAAGATAACTTAGATGAAAAAAGAATTGGCGAAGTAATGAGATTTGGATAAAAAAAATACAAAAGAAAATTAATCAAAAATAAAAAGCGACACGCGACAGGGAACAAAAAATGACTTATGTAATAGAAGGAAAATTAAAAGTAAGTGAAAAACCAGAAAAATATTTGAATACTTATGTTGATTTTAAAAGAATAGAAAACGTTAGAGGCGGATCTACTACAACCAAAACTACTCATCTAATCACCTCTTCTGAACGAATTGCTAACTGGCTAAATAAACGCGGCAACAATCTTGAATTGAATCAAGATTTAGAACGCGCAGTTGAGATGTGTCAACAAAGAGAAATTTCTATTTGTAAAAGTAAAATATTCAAACCAAAAAAAACATGGGAAGAATATTTAACTAAGACATTTAAAGAACAAAACAATCTAGAAACATTGAGTGGCGAACTAACAGTGTGGACTGAATTTAGATTTCCTTCACCTTGGCTTTATGTTTTTTCACATGGAGAACTAAATGAAAAATATATTTTTAATGGAACTTTATTTACTCCAGAACAATATACAAAGCATGAAGGAACAAGACACACTACAGGAATTATTCTTGATACTCCTATACTAAAATTAAGAAAATCGAAAACTACAACAAAAACTAAAACAAAAACATATACTCCATTTTCAGAAAGTGTACGTAGGAGGTAAACAAAATGACAGAACACAAAATTGAAATCTCAGGAAAACGTATTAGGAATAAACACACACATTATGAAGTAAGACCTTATGTTGGTCCAAATCAGGCAATCATAACTCTCCGAGGAGATATTCTAGATAAATTCCAACAAAAATATGGAAAATCAATGCAAGATTACAACAAATTAAAAATTACAGTTGACTTACATCGAAACAGTGAACGAGTTAAAGAATGTCAAGATGCATATTCTCCTCCAAGTCAGCTCATGGGCAGTGTTCATTCTATTGATGATATTGCAATAATAGAAAAAGATAAAAAGTAAAAAACTATCCAACGAATAAAAATAAAACAAATAAAAAACTAAAAAAATTAATGTATAACTATTTCTTTTTCTTAACTGTTTTCTTCTTCACAACTTTTTTATTTAATTTCGCAACATTACTTTGTTTACTCTCAAAAAAATCAATAGCTAACTTCAACTCTTTATGAGTTTTTGCATATTCCTGAATATCTATTCCTTGAGTATATGCTTCGCATGACTGAACCAACGCAGCAGCACCTTGTTTTGTTCCACGAGGATGTGCGTGACATCCTGCACCCATGGTGGTAATAAAATCTACTCCTCCCATCAAATCAATAAAAAGTTTAAGCAAAGTGGGATTGAGTCCTCCTGAAACTATAGGGCTACATTTTTTGACTCCTCGCCATTCATCATCGTCTAAAATTAAATGGTGTGCTAAATCTTCCTGAACAAGTCGCATAGAATCCTTGTCCCTCGAAGGAATTTTTGACCAGGATTGTTCAAAAAAATGTCCTTTTGATTTAAAACGTAAAATTTCATGAGCCGCTACTATATCTTCTCCAGGTGTTCCTGCCATTTTTCCAACACCTGCAGTTCCTGTGTGTATTCCTGAAGCACCTGCAAGACGTGCAAATTTAGATAATACTAATACTGAAAATCCCATTGGATTTTCTACTCTAGTGAATGCTCCGTGTGCAGCTCTATGAAAATGTATAAACACTTCAGGATACCGTCGACGAAGTGTTTGTACCGCCATCCACCCTGCAGTAATTCCATCTATTAAAAATGCATAACTTCCTTGTTCAAATCCTGCATCAACAATCAGTTCACAACGCTCAATCATTGTATCAAAATCAGGAGATGATACATTAAATGAATGAACCTTCTTGCGACCTGTTTCTTTTACTGCTTTATCCATTGCAAATTTCACGTGCTTTACCATTTTTTTATATGGGCAAAAATCTTGGTCTGCTTGTGGTTCATCATTTTTTACAAAGTCTCCACCGCCAGTCCAAAAATCATAACACACTTCTGCATATTCTGCAGATGTCAATCCCATTTTTGGTTTTACTATTGTTCCTAGAATTGGTCGACCATAAACATCCAAGTATTTTCGCATATCATCTAGTGTATAACTTGGGCCATCATACTGTTCTAACATTGCAGGTGGAAACCAAACATCAAGTAGCTTAAGTGCAATTACTTCTTTCATTCCTAAAACATTTCCTACAATATAAGTCAAAATATTTTGTACATTTCCTCCTCGATCAAATAGTCTCCAAGGATATGCAATCCAAACCAAATTCCGACGAAGATCAAGATCATAAACTAGTGCATTCATCTCTCGAGAAAATGCAGTTTCTGTTTTTACACGAAAATTTGTTCCAGTAGATGATTCTGCTGCAACCTCTGAAGCGGCCTGTAATATATTCGCACCTTTAAATGGAACTAAATTAAAAACGCAAAGAAGATAATCTCCCCTTGTTGGATTTCTAAGTTTCAAATTCACATATGCTTTTTGTTTTGGATTAAGCGTTTTTACAAGTTTTGAAAAATCTTGTTTTTTTTGTTTAGCCATAATAAATCCCTCCTTTTTTAAAATTTATAATTAAATGAAAAATTAAAAAAATAAAATAAAATAAAAAAACATAAAATAAAAAATAATCACTAATTAAAAAACAAATAATCAACACCTAAACTTCTATCATAACCTTCCGCTCAGCAACATCAAGCACCAAGTGAATTATTTTAGATAAATGATAAAGAAGTTTAGTTTCATAAACATCATTTGTATGCATCTGTTTATCAATCATCGCAGATATTTTATCTTTTCTTTTAAGCAACTCAAGAGCACTATCATTATCAAATTTGTAATACAGTTTGTAAAAATAATCAAAAAACTCATTAACATGTTCAAACAATTTTAAATTACGCTTGTTGATTTCTTTAGTAAATTCATAATCTTCAAAATCCATGCAAAGTCGAGTATACTCATCACCAATATTTTCTAAACTCGAAATAATATAATGCATAGCATTAGTATCTGTAAAATTTTTATAACCTTTTTTGCTAAGTAATCTAAGACAAAAATTTGCAAATTTGTTTACATTCATATCTTGATAAAGCATATTACTTAATATTTGTTTATCTTTTTTCTTTAAAGCATCAAGACTATCTTCTGCCATATTTTTCAACAATAAAAAAATTCTCCTAACCACAGTATCAAAATCCATATCTCCAGATCCCGTCATGTCTTTAATTAAACAACCTTTATCACTTTGCCGCATTATTGCCATTCCAAGTGAACTATCAACTACATTTTGAACAGCCCTAATATCTTCTGACTTTCCAAATATAATCTCAATCTCATCACATCCTTTTCTATATGCCGCAGTTATATATGCAAATATCAAGGTTTTATTAAGACCTGTAAGATCTATTTTGGCAGTTTTAATATCATATTCTTTTTCAGAAAAAAGTACCAAATTTGTTCCTTGCTCATCTATTTCTACCTCAGAGCCTGCAGATAATCCATATTTTTTAATCCATTCTGCAGGAACAGTTAATGTAAGTGCATTATTTCCCTGTTTTACTAGTTTTCGCTTCATATCAATTAGTATACACAAACAAATATATAAACATTTCGATCTAATATAATTCTATAACATTATATATATTCTATAAACAAGTTATATAACAATTCCTGCTCAAATAAATACTATCAACATAAACCAATTAGGAGGAATAATATGAATCCAGAAAAAATTATTAAAGAAACTCTAAAAGGCGCAAAATGTGACAAGGTGCAAAAATACAAAAATCTAGCCATCGTACCAATATTAACTTCAGATTTTTATGAAATGGATTGGCATAAATTTGCAGAACATAATCCGCAACACGCAATGATTTTTGGTGAATTTAAAAGAGATCCAATAAATTATTTGACATTAGAAGAAGCTCTTAAAGAAAATGTTTTAGAAATTCACGAAACTGGAAATGTTAATAATTTAGAAGTTAGAAACAAATCAGGTAAAGAAATTCTTGTTGTTAAAGGAGAATATGTAATCGGAGGTAAGCAAAATCGAATGATTACTGTTAATGCGATGCTTGATCCTAATGCAAAACGCATTCAAATTCCCGTACACTGTGTTGAGCAAGGAAGATGGTCTAGGCCTGGAACATTTCAAGCTCAAATGAGAAGAGTGAGTACTGCACCGTCAAGTTTGAGAAGTAAAACAATGAAATCATTTAGCGGACAATCAGGTCAAAATCAAACTTGGTGCGGTGTTAGTGAAGTATTAGGAGATGTTGGCGTGAGATCAAATTCATCTGATTGCGACCAAGCTTTTGAAGGACGAAAAGAAGATATCTCGGATGTTGTAAAAAAATTCACATACTTCAAAGACAAACAAGTTGGTTGTGTTGCTGCAGTTAATACTGGACAAGAAACTTATTTTTTCGTTGATATGTTTGATCAACCTAAAACAATGGAACAACAATATGAACGATTAATTACAAGCTATGCTATTGATTCATTAAGATATAATACAGATTCTGTAAAATTTAGTAAAGCAGACGGTCAAAAATTAGTAAATGAATTGATGAGTGCAGATCCTAGAGTAAGTAATTCATTAAGTCTTGGAAAAGATGTTGAATTAGAAAAAGGTCATCCTAATGAAATATATGGTGCTGCATTAGTCCATAAAGATGTAATGGTTTACTTAGGTGCTAACATTAAATTAGATTCAAACAACAACAGAACCCGAATGGATGGTCCAAATAGAAACAACAACACAAACCATGGAACTCCAAGAAATCAAGGATCTGCTTACACAACAGGGAATAGTATGTTAATTAGTCGTGGCGATCTTTTCCGTCGAAGATAAACAAAAAAATCGTAGCACTGCTTTGGCATATAGTTGAACATTCATTGTTCAATTTTTTCGAGCATTGCTCGATGTTGTCAGTAACTTGTTACTGATGTATTGCAGAAAATGACCTGATTTTTGCAAGGTCATTTTCGTTAAGTAATTTTCATAGAAAATTATAAACTGCCGCAGTGCTACTAAAAAAAGAATTTGAGGTACTAAAAAATGAAACAGAACAAAATGCCGCCTCCGCGCAAATCAGGAATTACTATCGGAGACTTCACTGTAAATTTTGTTAGAACTTGCAGAGTGCTTGAAGGAAAAGTTAATGCTCTTCCCGCAGGACTTGGAAATTTTCCAGTCTATAATAATGTAGATTTTAAATCTGCAATTCCTAGTGACTGGAATCCAGAAGGCTTTTTTATGCCAATGTATACTCAAGAAGCTTTGTGGTTAAATTTTCCAAAAAGTTTCCAAGAAAACAAGCTTCCAAGTGCTGCAATAATTGCTGCAGGAAACATTAATGCAGTTACATGTAAACAAATTCAATTAAAAAAGAATGGAACTCTTGATATGCAACTTGAAGAAACTCAAAATTATGTTGTTGTTCCTCCTCAGCCTTGGCTCGACGGATGGAAAGACAAAGATGATAAAATTTATCAGTTTGTTGCAGCGCAGATGGGTTCTGGTCAAACTGTTGAAAGCCAAATTACTGGCGAAGAAAAATTTGGAGGAATTCAAATTGCAGTTTTTGAAAGCTTAAAAAAATACCACGACGATCTAAAACCTCTACAGCGACCTAGAGAACATACGCTTGGATTAAAAAATTCATTTGAAAGTTATTCAGGTAATAGTCTAGGATCTATGCTTTATTGTTGCAATGCAAAATCTGCTACAAAAAATCTTTCTGCAAGTCCTCGATCAATGGGTCTTGGCAGAGGTGGAGAAATTAAACAAAAGATTTACCCAGATTCACACGGACTTCATGTTTGGAAGAAAAGTCCTACTGGAATTATTCAACTTTACATGGTTAATAGTGAAGACTTCAAACAAATCACTAGTCAAGCACCACCACCAACTCCAGTAACACACGAGCTTTACCAAAAACAAGGCATTCCTTGGTTTGAACTTCCCGACGTTAAAATGGGAGACACACAAGGAAGTGATATTTTCAAAGATTTAAACTCTGTAAAATATTAAATTTAAAAATTTACAATTTAAATTTTTTTATTTTGATTTTTATTAATTGTTTATTAAATTTAGAGGTGAGAGGGGAAAACAAAGTGAGATATAAATTAAGACATACTAAAAAATTAGAAAATATAGTTGATACTACAAAAAAATTATATAATACTCAACCTAAATCTAACAAAAAAAATCCCTGGACCAAGATTAAAAAAGGACAGCAGGTTTGCGCAGTCGGAATGATATGTCTTGGCAGCATGCATGGAGTAGAAGGTGCAAACATAATCGCAGAAAGGTTAGATATGAATTATTTAACATATCCTATCATAGCAATAGTAATGTATAGTGCTATCACACTTAGTATTGTAAGCTATAAAGGAATTGGAGAATATTATGAAACCAGGTATGGAAAATAGACACTACACTATATTAATAATTTTCCCACCATTTTAAAAATTTTTCTTTAGAAATAATTGGTGCTTTAAACGGGGGAATAAATGTTTCAAGAGTTATTGTTCCATCATAACCATATTTTTTTAATATTTTAATTATTTTTTCTTTACAACAAACACACAATGATCTTTTTCTAATGGATCGAGTTCTTTGAAATCTACTACAACTAATGTTTTTTCGAGTTCTTCACGTACTTCTCTAAAAACTTGACGAGGTTTTCTTGCAACATCTATGCTTCTTGATTTTACCGCATATATTCCAAAGCCCTCTTTTTTCAAATAAGTTTTACAGTTTTTCATAAATATTTCTGTTTGATTTCTTTGAGCCACGTCTTGAAATACACAATCTACTGAGCTCATTAAATGTAAATATGTTTTTGGTTGACTAGCGTCTGCAAGTATGGGCATTACATTTTTTCTATCTTCGCACAAAAACACTAACTCCCTTGTTGTACGCGGTGCAAAATCTAATGCAAATACAAATCCTTCAGGTCCTACAATATCAGATACGTGTGAAACAGTAGTTCCAGTACTAGCGCCTAAATAAAGAACAATACTTCCAGGATATATTCCAATTTGAGATACTCCTTTTACAAGTCCAGCACCCAGTTTTGATCTTTGAGGATCCCAAAGTCTATACTCCGCACCGCCATCTCTAATTAAATCTTCTCCATAAACAGACTTGCCTTTAACTAAATTCTTTGTTAAGAATTTTTTCCTTTTACCGTCGGTAAAATATATTCCTTTTAATTTATGTTCTTTAATTCTCATTTTATTTCAAATTTATAATCATTTAATATTTTTTAATAGTTAAATTTCAATAATTAAATTTTAATAATTAAATTTTAATAATTAATTTTCAAGTTTTAATTTGTCCTGAATTTCTTTTTTTAATTTATCTCCAATAAATTCTCCTTTAAAATAATCTACTTTCACAGCAATAGATATTTTATCAGCAAGCAGTCTTGCAGCTCGTGCTTTAATATCTTTTTTTGCACCAGTTACAAAAGGGTGATTAATTAGTATTCCATATTTTGGACAACGAGCACCGGTTTTTATATGTCTAAATAATGCTTTTTCTGCACCGAGAAGTTGTATTGTTGATGCAGGAAATAAACTTAATTTTTCAAGTCCTCCTGCTAAACTAACTAACTTACCTCCAATCATAGGACCACAAATTGCAAGAACATTAGGTGCTTCTTTTTTCATCAATTCATCAACATATTCTTTTTGATCTTCTTTTAATTTTCCAAGTTCAATTAATTGTTGGGCAACTCTTCGTAAAGCTAATAAATCATTATTATTTAAATCAATTCCCATTGATAATTCTATATTTAATTCTCTAAGTAATTCTTCTTTTGATTTTTTAAGAAGAATTTCTGCAAATTTTTCATGATCTGAAATAGTTCGTTCAAATTCAGGATTATAAAGTCCATACCATTCTCGAAGACGTTTGCCTAAATTGTTCATTATTTTATCTAGTTCGTCTATTTGATTCATTGCTTGTACAATTAATGCATCTTTTTTTACATCTTCAGATATTTTCTTTTTTACTAATCGAAGTGTTTTTGATTTTATTTCATTCAAAAACTTTTTTTCGCGAAAGTACGCAAGTATTTTAAGAGGGACATAAGATTTTCCATTTGATTTTCCAAGCCCATATCCTGTTGAATTTCCAACTATTTTACCATCATATTTTTCAGCAAGTTGTTTTTCTTCATCAATAAGCTTGCCATTTTCGAGTTTTAGAATTCTAGAATAATCATCTTCAGAAAATAACAACTTATCTTCTACTTCAAACTGGTCATTAAATACCCATACCCCCAGTATATTTGCATAAATATAGTTCATATTTCTCAAAACCACACTACTATTTTTAAAACTTTTGCTCCTCAACACTAATTAGACTCTTAATATACATATTATCCATCATTTTTTGATAAATATCTGCATTTAGTTCATCTAAACCAAGCAATTCTAACACATCAATCACAACTCTTTCAAACTCATCAATTTTCGAAGCATCATTTGTTAATGCCTCTACTTCAACAATCATTCCCAAAAAATCTATTTTATTGAGTTCAATCTTAAGACCTTTAAATGAATAAGTCAATCGTTCTGTTTTTATTCGAGAGCACTTATCAAATCCTTTAGTCTTCAAATCTAAAATTAAATCATTAAGATTGCATAAACTCTCTTGAGTTTCGGTTTCTTCTCGTGCAACATCATTATAATCTCCAGACTTATGTGTAACAACAAAAAAATCCTTGCCTTCAAAAACTCGAATTCTTAAAAAATAAGGTTCTCTAAATAAATAAGATACCATATTTTTAGAATCAACAAAAATAGCATTTGAATCTAACCACTTTTTTACTCTCTCAAATTCTGCTTCATTTGTTAATAAACTTCGTTTTTCAATTTCATAAGTCATAAAATCAATAAAAAAAGGTTTAATATATAAAATAAACTCTTAGAACACTTAAAAACCAAAAATACTGATTTTCTATCTCCCAGTAACAAGAAAACTTTTTAAACATATCGTCATGAAATATAATAAATCCAACTATAAAATGGCTGAAATCAAAGAAATCAGGATTCATGGCAGGGGTGGTCAAGGTGCAGTTACTTATGCTCAACTACTTGCAATTTCATCTTTCTATGAGGGTTTTGAAACTCAAGCATTTCCAAAATTTGGTGTTGAGCGCAGAGGTGCTCCTGTTGAAGCATACTGCAGAATATCCAAAAAAACAATTAATTTAAGATCTCAAGTTTATAATCCTGAAATTATAGTAGTTCTTGATTCTTCTTTATTAGAATCTATTGATATTTGCAAAGGTATGCAAAGTGGAGGAATTTTAATTGTTAACACTTCTAAAAAACTTCCAAACGAATATCATACTCACAAAGTTTTTACAGTAGATGCATCTCATATCGCACTTGAAATTTTCAAAAAAGATATTGTTAATACTGCAATGCTTGGAGCATATGCATCTGTTACAAAAGAACTTTCATTAAAGTCAATTTTCAAAGCATTAGAAGAAAGATTTAAGCGTCGTCCAGATCTTATTGAAAAAAATAAACGCGCAGTTAGTGCAGTGTATCATTTGATTCAATAAAAAAAATCATCAAATACAAAAATGAGAAAAATAAAAAAGAAAACAACAACAAAAAGCATCAAACCTGTGAAAAAAATAAAAAGTAAACCAAAAAAGAAACAGGAACTTAAAATTAGCGTAGGTGCTGCAGTTCTTACACCTGGCTCGTCGATAAAACATAAAACAGGAGATTGGAGATCTATGTATCCCGATTGGGATAAAAAAAAATGCACTCAGTGCATGGCTTGTTGGATGTATTGTCCTGATGATTCAATTCCTGTAAAAAATAAAAAACGTATTGAAACAGATCTTGATTTTTGCAAAGGTTGCGGTATTTGTGCCAAAGAATGTATTTTTGGAGCAATCGAAATGAAAAAAGAAAAAAAATAAAAAAATGAGGAATGAATAAATGCCAAGAAAAGTTATTGAAGCATCAACTGCAGTGGCAGAGGCTGTAAAATTTTGTAAACCTGCAGTTATTCCTATGTATCCAATTACTCCTCAGACCCATATAGTTGAAAGAATTTCAGAATTCATAAACGACGGGGATTTAGATTCTGAAATGATTCATGTTGAAAGTGAACATTCTGCCCTTAGTGCTGCTATTGGATCATCTGCAACAGGAGTAAGAACATACACTGCGACCGCTTCTCAAGGTTTAGCATTAATGCATGAAGTTTTGTTTGTCGCTTCAGGTATGCGACTCCCTATTGTTATGAATGTTGCAAACCGCGCTTTGTCTGCTCCAATTAATATTTGGAATGATCATTCAGATTCCATGGCTGCACGAGATTCCAGTTGGATTCAACTTTATGTTGAGTCTGCTCAAGAAGCTTTTGATACAACTATTCAAGCATTTAAAATTGCAGAAAATAAAAAAGTTCTTCTTCCAATCATGGTTTGCCTTGATGGTTTTACTTTAAGTCATGTTTATGAACCTGTGGACTTGCCTCAACAAAGTAAAGTTAATGGTTATCTTCCAAAATATAAACCCTCAAACATTCTCGACGTGAAAAAACCAGTTTCGTTAGGACCTATTGGTTATCCTGATTCATTTATGCATTTCAAAAAAGCTCAACAAGATGCTATGGACAATGCACTTAAAATTATAAAAAAATCAAATTCAGAATTCAAAACTAGATTTAAAAGAAGTTATGGTAATGGTTTGATCGAAACATACAATTTAAAGGGTGCTAAATTTGCAATTGTTTGTGCAGGTTCTATTTGTGGCACTACAAGAGTGGCAGTTGATGAGCTTAGAAAGCAAGGCATAAAAGTAGGTTTAATAAAAATAAAATGCTTTAGACCATTTCCTAAAGAAGATATTATTGCAGCATGTAAAAAATTAACAGGAGTTGCAGTTATTGATCGAGCAGTATCATTTGGTTTTGAAGGACCTATGTTTACAGATTTAAAAGCTGCAATTTTCAATGAAAAAAAGAAACCTTTAATACATTCATTTATTGCAGGTCTTGGTGGTCGTGACGTCACAAAAAATGATATGCTAACTATATTCAAAAAAATCTCAAAAACTAAAAAACCAATTACAGAGTGGTTATTAGATTAAACAAATCAAATTATTTGATAAACAAAAAAAATCATCAAATACAAAAATAAGAAAAATTAAGTGATTAAAAAAGAAAACAGATATGACAGGTGATTTTCAGTGACAGTCCATCATGTAATAACCCAAAGAAATTTAAAAACAATTTGCCCATATTGCAAACAGGATCTTCCGTCAGGAATTTGGGGCAATAGCTTCCCATCAACACAAGATTACAAAACAATAGAGTGCAAATGTGGCAAAAAAATACAAGTCAATAAAGAATCTATTGAAACAAAAATTAAACATTTCCAGACTAAAGAATTAATGTAAAAAAAATTACTGCAGTGGTATATTATTTGAACAGGCACTGATCAATTTGTTCGAGCGTAGCTCGATGGTGTCAGTAACTTGTTACTGATGTGCTACGTAAGAACTGCCGATTTATGTAGGCAGTTCGTCGAGATGTCATACGCCACAGGCGATGATTGATTACCTCAGTAATTTATTTTAAAAAAAAAAAGTTAACAAAAAAAAATGAGTCCACAAAAAGAAAAACTAATAAACGCAATTCCTGAAAAAGAATATTTTGCCCAAGGACATACTGCATGTGCGGGTTGTGCAACACCAATTATCATGAGACATGCCTTAAAAGCAGCAGGTAAAAACACAGTAGTTGTAAATGCTACAGGTTGTTTAGAAGTTTTCTCAAGTCCATATCCTACAACGTCTTGGAGAGTTCCTTGGATTCACGCAGCTTTTGAAAATGCAGCAGCAGTGGGTTCTGGTGTAGAGCGCGCATTAAAAAAATTAAATAAAAAAGATACTAATATTTTAATCGTGGGCGGCGATGGAAGTACGTTTGATATTGGTTTTCAAGCACTTTCTGGAGCTGCAGAAAGAGGTCATAATTTTTGTTATATTTGTTATGATAATGAAGCTTATATGAATTGTTTAAGTTTAGATAGTTTAATAATGACTAAACAGGGCCTTAAGCGAATAACTGAAATTAAAAAAGGCGATGTCGTTTATGCATTCAATCAAAAAAATCACACATTAGTTTTGAAAAAATGCACAGGTGTTTTTGATAATGGAATTAAACCAGTTTATGAGTTGTCTACATTACACCATTCTATTAAAGCAACAAGTAATCATCCATTCTTAACACTTAAAAGACAAGGAAGAGGTAAAGAAAGTTTTTTTGCATGGAAACAATTAGGTCAACTAAAAAAAGACGATGAGATAGTTGTATTAAATAAATTAAATTTGGGAAAAAGTTATGAATTTAAAAAATTAAAATATTCTAAAAAAGGAGATTACAAAGTAAACAAAATAAATGAACTTAAAATACCTAAAAAAAGTACGCCTGAATTAATGGAATTATTAGGTCTTTATGTAGGTGATGGCTGGACTAGAACTCATAAAGCAGAAGTAGGATTCGCATTACCTAAAAACACTAAAGGAAGTAATAAATTAAAAATTTTACATAAAAAATTATTTGGAAAAGAACTTATTCAAAAAGAAAAGATATATGTATATATTTATTCGGTTAATTTTGCTAAATTTATCGATTCATTAGGTTTTGGTAAAGGCGCAAAAAATAAACTTATTCCTGACTGGGTTTTCACTCTACCTCAAAAAGAAAAAGAAGCATTTGTAAACGGATTAATGCTTTCTGATGGATATATAATTAATAAAAGTCACAGATATGTTTCTGCAAGTTATGATTTACTCAAGACATTGAGATTATTATTACAAACAATGAATTATCGCGTTGGGAAAATTCATCAACAAACCAAAAAGAAAGGAACTCATGTTGTATATAGACAATTATTAGAAGATTCCACATATGGATATATATGTTTCAGTAAAAACAAAAAACCAAATACTAACAAATATCTCTCTCAAACAAAACAAAGAAATTTTTTAGCTGACAATAAATGGTTCAATACTGAAAAAGTAATATCAATAAAACTAATTAAACATGAGCCAACTCTTGATTTAAGAGTTGAAGGTGAACATAACTTTATTGCAGACGGTATTGTAGTTCATAACACGGGAATTCAGCGCTCAGGAGCAACCCCTAAGTTTGCATCAACTACAACAAGTCCTCTTGGTAAAAAAGTTCATGGTAAAACTGAATTTAAAAAAGATATGCCCTTCATAATGGCAGCTCACAAGGCATACGTTGCAGTAACTAATGTTGCGTTCCCTCATGATCTTATTAAAAAAATAAAAAAAGGATTAGAATTTGATGGGCCTGCATATATTCAAGTTTTTTCGCCATGTACAACAGGCTGGAAATTCCCTCCTGCAATAACTATTGAACTTGCAAAACTTGCTTTTAAAACAAGAATTTATCCTATGTATGAAATTGAGAATGGAGTTCTAAGACTTAGTCGTAAACCATCAAATCATTTTCCTGTCGAGAATTATCTTAAACTCCAAGGAAGATTTCGTGGACTCACTGAAAAAGAAGCAAGAGAAATTCAAGAATTTGTTGATGAAGAATGGGAGCGTTTAGAAAAACTTGATGAATACAAATTGAAATTGTTTTAAAAAATTAACCCTAGTTCTATTTATAATTTTTAATTATCTTCAATTCCCAAAACCTATCAGTACAACACTTAATATAATAACAACCACTCCTGCCCATTTCATTTTATTCATTTTCTCGCCCAGGTATTTGACTGAAAATATACTTGACCACACATATTGTAATGCGATAAAGGGATACAAAACAGAAAGTTCTCCAAATTTAAATGCAGTAAGAACTAATAGCATACTTATGCCATGACATCCTATTCCCAAGACTGCTTTATTTCTAATCAAATCAATAAAACGCAGCTTAAATTCATCTGCACCCATTTTCATAAGTAATGCTCCAAGTCCTGCAAAAAATGATGCAACACATATTAGCAATATAGTCCAAATAGGCGTATATAGAGGAATTATCGCAGTCATTTTAGGGTTATCCTCTTTTTTTCTTTTGATCCTAGTCCAATTAGAATTATCCCAATAATTATTCCTACAACTCCAATTATTTTGTAAATATTAATTATTTCATTCAAAAAAACGCTTGAGAAAATTATTACCCATACAAAACTTAATGAATAAAATGGAAACAACACTGAAAGCTCGCCATGTCTAAATGCAAATATTAAAAGTCCTGCACCAATCCCATACAAAAACATCCCTAATAAAAGAGGGTAATTAGTAAGGATAGAAAACAATTCTAATACAAATTTGTTCATGCCTATTTTAAGAAATAATGATGCTGTCGAAGTTATTACAGTGCTAAAAATAATTATTAATATTGCCCACCACTTTGTTTTTATCATATTACAAAAAACTGAAAATGTTAAAATACAAAAATTATAAAAATCATAAACAATTTATTTTATTTACTTCTTTAATAAAATTTCTACTACTGCAGCATATGCAGGTCTTGTAATAAACACTCCTATTGATACTCCAATAATTGTTGTTAGTGCAAATCCTTTTATGATTCCTGCTCCTGCAAAAAGTAAGGGTAACATTGCAACAACTGTTGTAAAGTATGCACCCATTATAATAAAGAATGCTCTTTTAATTCTTTCTTTCCAGCTTGATCCCTTTAATTCTCCTCTTAAAGTTTCATCTGTAATTACAATTTGATCGTCTACGCCTGTTCCTACTGCAACTATTATTCCTGCAATTGCTGCTAAGTCTAGGTTCCATTGTATTAATGCTGCAAGTCCTAAAAGTAATACTACTTCTGAAAACATAGTAAATAACATAGGCACTGCTACTTTCCATTCTCTATATCTAATGAATACTACTAATGCAACTGCACAAATTGCAAGTATTGCAATAAGAATTGCATTCTTAACAAATTCATTTCCAAGTACTGGAGATATTTCATCTGTTTTTACAATATTTAATTTAATTGGTAAACTTCCTGTAATTAAAACTGTTTGTAGTTTTTTCATACTTGCAAGTGTATCTATTACTGCTTCTTGTTGTGTTGCTCCAACTCCACTTCCACTAATTTGTATATCTGTTGCAGCTCGTCCTCTTAAGCTTGCTCCAATTTTTAGTGTGTCTACTTCAGAATCATCTAGGTATAAAACTAAATCTTCGCTTAAGTATTCTTCATTTCCCTCTCCTACAACAATATCGAGTTTTGCAGTTTCATCTGCTTGTCTTTTTGCAGACTCAGGAGATAATGCGATTGAGAATCTAAAAAAACAAACCCAAGACTCTTCATTTCCTGCTTGTCCACATGCTCTCATTGGATCTAGTCCACTACAATCTGCAGTTCTACAAACGTGAGTTACATCTTTTCCTCCCTTAAAGACAGATGCATTACCAATTTTTGCTTCGAATTTTCCTTGTTTTGATAGAAGGTCTTTTACATCTTCTTTTTTTGCTCCTGCAATTTCAACTGCAATGTATTGATTTCCTTTTCCTAAAGGAGGAGGCAAGTCTTTTGTTTCTCTAACTACAATATCAGTTAATCCATATACATTTAATCGTTCTTTTAAATTTGAAAGTAAGATGTCCATTTCATCAACAGAAACTTTTCGTTCAGGTTGTAAAAGTACTCTTGTTCCACCACTAAGATCTAATCCTTTTCTTACATTTGTTGTTGGTGCTTGGTAAACTGATAAGCCTACATCTTTTGCTCCAATCACATTTTTTATAATAACCGGTGTTTCTATTTCTTCTATAACAATAACTTCTGATGTTAAATACATTCCAGTTTCATTTTCTACTATTTCTCCAAGAAGATTTCCTTCTTCATTATAATAGTCTTCAGGAATAAAATCTTCTGATTCAATTTGAATTGTCTCAATGGTTGACGTTTCAACTTCTGTTATTTGTGTTTCGCCAGTATTAATTTGTTCATATTCAGGTTCTACAATTAATTTGTATGTGCTTTCTGTTGTTTTAATTTGAATTGTTTTATTAGGTTCGAAACCTAACATTAAATCATAATAATCTTTTTCATTATAGATTCTTTGATTATTTAAAGATAAAATAACTTCTTTGGACATAGGTGTTGATTTTGCACTAGGATTTGATATTCCTGCCCAACTTGCAGTACTATTTGTTGCTACACTTCTTATTGCAACTCCATCTGCCATAAAGTTAGGATGTATTGCAACAATTGCTAATATAACTGCAATTACTAAAACAATAACTCTAACATTCTTGAATATGTCTTTTAATGCTTGTATAAAACTCATTTTGATCGTATCAAACTCCTAAATTAATCTTGTCTATCTCCTTTTTTCTCAATATAATATCTGAGTATTGCTGCGTTTTGAAGCCAGGTATTAATAATATCTACCAATAAACCAATTATTAATATAAGCATTATTTGTTTTAATACTTCTGATGGTGTAAAAATAAATGCAATTGTTAGTGCAGACAATGTTGTTAAATTCATAGTTAATCCTGTTTTTGCAGCACCTATAACTCTGTCAAATACACTTCCTTCTTTTCGTTTAATAACTCTAGTTGTTAATAATATATCAGTATCTACACTATAACCAATTAACATTAAAAATGCTGCAATTCCTGCAGTGCTTAATTTAATACCTATCAAATCAATTATAGCCAGAGTAATTATCATATCACTAAAAGCTGCTAAAATTACTGCCAAACTTGGAACTGCTGTTCTAAAATAAATAAATACAACAAGCCCCATAAAAATAAATGCTAAAAGTAATGCTGTTAGAATTTCTCTAAAAAAGCTTTGTCCTAAACTTGATCCTATTGTTTCAACAGTATAATCTTGTTGTTCTAAATTTAAGTGTAATTTAATTGTATTAACTAATGAGTTTGTATCTACATCTGATGCGTCTATTATAATTCCTATTTGATTTCCAGCTTCAGAAAGCGATCGGACAGCAACATCAGATCCAGGTAATAAATTAAGTAATTCTTTTTCTAACAAATCATTACTAACAGAATCAAATTGTTCATTGAATGGAACTGTTACTGTAACTCCTCCTTTCAAACTTACTCCTTTGTTTACAAATTCTCCAGTAATTGCAAAATTTGCTCCAATTATAATAAATGCTAACACTAACATAATTACAGGAATAAGAAATAATTTTTTGTATTGATATTCATAAATATGTAATATTTTATTTATAAATTTTGATTCTGATTTTACAGAATGTGCTGAGTGAGTATACTGAGATTTTCCGTTTACTTTGCCAGTTACTTTTCCTTTTAATGTTCCTTTTAATTTCCCACTAGCACCTTTAGAATCAGCTAATTTAGATGAATCATCAGAAGTTACTAAACCTGTATTGGTTTCGCCTTTGACATATCTTGCTCCTTTCTGTCGCAGTAGTTTACGTTCTCTTCTAGATACCATTTCTACTCTTTCAAAATTGGGGTTATTAATAAAGGTTTCTAATCATTTTAATTAATCAGATAAATAGATCTATATAGGGAATTAGACAAACACCTGCACATTAGAAAGCTTTAAAAACCATTTTTTAAAAGTTTTGTAATCTAAAATCAATATGAAGAATATAAACAAATATAAATGAATAAAAATGAATAGTAAATGAATAATATACACAAAATTAAAAAACAAAATATAATCTAAATTGATTAAATTCAACCAAAATATTTCACAGCAGCATCTATCAATCCATAAAACAAAGGTGCAGGTGTTTCGAGCTTACTTTTGAGTTCTGGATGTGATTGTGTTGCAATAAAATAATGATGATCTTTTAGTTCAATAAACTCAACAAGTATTCCATCTTCAGACATTCCAGATAATACTAACCCATTATCGCGCAAACAATCATGATAATCTGGATTTACTTCATATCTATGTCTATGTCTTTCCCATGCTTCTGTTGATCCATACAATGTATGCGCTAGTGTTCCTTTTGTGAGTATTGCTTTGTATGCTCCAAGTCTCATAGTCCCACCTTTGTTTTGTATTTGTATTTGTTCTGGCATTATGTCTACAACTGGTTCTGGTGTTTTTGAATTAATTTCAGTACTATTTGCATCTTTTAATCCGCATACATGTCGTGCAAATTCTGTTACTGCTAATTGTAATCCTAAACAGATTCCTAAGAACGGCAATCCTTTTTCTCTACAATATTTTATTACAGATATTTTTCCTTCTGTTCCTCTTGTTCCAAATCCTCCTGGAACAATAACTCCTGCAACACCTTTTAATAATTCTGAAACTGTTTTTTTATTTTCTTCTATTTCAGTTGTTTCTATGAATTTAAGATTTATTTTTCTTTTGAAGTGTGCACTGCAATGCATTAGTGCTTCATTTATACTGGCATAACTATCTGCAAGTTTTGTATATTTTCCACAAATTGCAATTGTGATTTCGCCGTCTGGCGAATCTAAATTATCAAGTAGCTTGCTCCATTTTCTAAGATTTGGAGGGCTATAAATATTCAATTTTTTATGTATTATTTCACAAATTCCTTCTTTTTCAAAAATAATCGGAATTTTATAAACATTATCTACATCAACACCACTTATTACTGCTTCTTTTTCTACATCACAAAATGTAGCTATTTTTTCTTTGATTTTCTCGTCTAGAAATTCAGGACATCTTCCTATAATTATATCTGGTTGGATTCCTCGTTCGCGCAATAGTTTTACACTTTGTTGTGTTGGTTTACTTTTTTGTTCATTCACTCCTGCAGGTATTGGGACATATGTTAAGTGAACATAAAGCACATTCTCCTCGCCAAGATCTTTTTTTAATTGTCTACATGCTTCAATATAAAGTTCTGTTTCTATATCTCCCACAGTTCCACCTAATTCTATTATTAGTATGTCTGCTTCTTCTTTTTTTGATACATCATAAAATTTACTTTTTATTAAATCTACAACATGAGGTACGTATTGTACAGTTCTTCCAAGATAGTCTCCTCGTCGTTCTTTTTCTCTAACTTCATTATATACCTTGCCCATTGTTAAATTTTGTTCAAATTTACAAGTAACTCCTAAGTATCTTTCATAATGGCCAAAATCCATATCTACTTCTCCACCATCATCTAAAACAAACACTTCTCCGTGTTCAATTGGATTCATTGTTCCTGGATCTACATTCAAGTATCCATCTAGTTTCATAGGCACAACTTTTAGCTTACTGCTTAGTAAGTGACCTATGCTTGCTGCTGCAATTCCTTTCCCTAGACCTGATAGAACTCCGCCTGTGACTATTATTACTTTTAGTTGTTTCTGCTTTTTTGTCATAAGCAAAAAAAATGAATTAAAGATCTATTTAAAGTTTTATAACGATTACTTGATAAGAAAAAAATACAGCTGAAAAAAAAGTAGGAATAATAAATTATATTATACTAATTTATACTAATTCAAACTACAAAATTTAAAAAAATAAACTAACACAAAATGACAAATAACAAAAATAAGAATGGCAATATCAAAAAAAAATAAAAATCTAAAAAATTAAACCAGATTTATGCAACTACTTCTACAAGCTCTACATTAAATATCAAAGTTTTTTCAGCAAGTGGATGATTCAAATCTAATGTTACTTCAGCATCAGTAAATGAAACAACCTTTGCAGGAATAACTTGTCCAGTTGGTGCTTGAAGTGTTAGAACTGCTCCTTCTTTTAGCTCAACATTTTCTGGAACCATATCTTTTGGAACTTTTTGAATTAATTTATCCATTCTATTTCCATATGCTTTTTCTGGAGGAATTTTAAGTTCTTTTTTATCTCCAGGTTCCATTCCAACAAGTCCTTCTTCAAATCCTTTGATAACTTGTCCTGCGCCTACTTCAAACTCTAAAGGATCTTTTCCTTCAGAACTATCAAATACTTCTCCATTATCAAGTGTTCCCTTGTAATGTACTTTTACTTTATCGCCAACTTTTACTGCCATTATAGCACCTCGCATTATTAATTAATATTGAAATAACCTGAAATTATAGAGTAAATATTAGAATTACCCTCTAATCACACTTAATATTCAATGCAAAAACAAATTATTTATAAAGGTTATTGTTTTAGGGACTGAGATGGTGTTTTTTAATATTTTAGAAATAATAGATATTATTGCTATGAGTTTAGTAATAGGGTTTATTTTTAAAGATATGTTTCGAGCACCTAAACATATGGGCTATGATCCTTTATCCCATTATAAATATAGAAAAAGTTCTACATCTGCAGCACTCAAAAATTTTTTCTCAGATGATTTTAAATTTGCAGTAATGGTAACTGCACCTGCAGTTATTTTTCATGAATTTGGCCATAAATTTGTCGCATTAGCAATGGGTTTTACTGCAGAATTTCACGCAGCATATGGTTGGTTGGTTTTAGGAATTGTTATGAAATTAATTAGTTCAGGTTTTGTATTCTTTGTTCCTGCTTATGTTTCTATTTATGGAGCAATGCATCCATTACAACATTCACTTATTGCTTTCGCAGGTCCATTAGTTAATCTTATTATATTCACAGCATCATGGTTATTATTAAAAAATAAACAATTTGCAAGAACACATAAAAAGTGGATTCCTGCACTACACATGACTAAAAGAATTAATCTTTTCTTATTTGTATTTAATATGATTCCTATTCCTGGATTTGATGGATCTAAAGTTTTTGGCGGTCTACTTAAATGGATTGGAATTTTATAATTGAATAATGTTATTTGGAAGATGATCGATTCCTCCAAATTCAAGTATGGAAATTGATTTGATTTTTTCTTTTATTTTAGGATCCACATAAGTAATTGACATCTCATCAATTCCACCTATACTCTCGCAATCATCTTCAATTAAAATATCAGGAATAATTCGTTCAATAACTTCTCGATAATTTTCGTTTTCTCGTCGAAAGATTAATTCACCTTTTGGGAAATTATATATTTTAATAACAGTTCTTATTTGATTTATTTCTTTAGATTTTATGCGCGATGTTAAATAAATAATATCTACGCCATCATCTTTCCAATTTTGCAATTTTTCAACCGAATTGAATATAGGAACATAATGTTCATAATCTCTTACTGATTTTTGCTTTGTTTTTACTTGTCTAATTATTTCTTCTCTAGTATGATTAATAGCATCTTTATGCATCATTATTGTTCCTTCTGTAAAAATTAATAATTTCATTTTATTAAATGTTCTTAGAAATATAAACTCGATACCCACTTTGTCTTTTAACAACATCCACGTTTCCAAATATTTCTTCCATTTTTTTAGAAAGTGTTTTACCCCCTTTTGTATGTCTTGCAACAATTTGCAAAGTACCATCAACATTCAAAAAGTTTTTAGATTCAGTTATCATATCAAAACAAAGTTGTTTGCCTGCAGATTGAGGAGGATTAAGTAATATCCCATCAAATTTTTCATCACAACTCAGCTTAGAAAATTTATCCGCACATAATGTTTCGCTAAATTTAAAATTCATACCATTTAATTTAATATTTTTGCGTGTTAGAATTATTGCTCGTTGATTCGAATCAGAAAAAATAACATTAACGTCGGGAAATAATCTTTTTAGAACTATCCCCACAACACCATATCCACAACCTAAATCAAGCACCCTTCCTGATTCTGGAATAATCATATTTTCTACTAAAACTTCTGTTCCACGATCTACTTTCGTTTTGCTAAATACTCCTGGCGCAACATAAAATTTAAATTCTGTACCTCGTAAAAAAGCTTCGATTTCATCAATATCAAATCTACTAGATTGTTTTTTAGAATAATAGTGTTCTGCTTTAGGAGACGAATTAGAATTATTTTTTGATTTAATTTGTTCTGACATTTTTAAGGCATTATTTTATACCATCTCATCAACAATCGGTCTTTTGCTTTAACAATATCTTCACCAACACCCTGTATTATTATACAGTTACTATCATAAATTATTTTTGTCGGTTCCCCTTCTTTAAAATAAACAACTGATTTATTCAAATCATCACAAGTTGTTATTTCTTTATTTCTACATCCAGGATCTTCATGAGATGTACACCCTGATTCCAACCAATATCCAAATGCTTTTGCAAGACTCGTGCTAAAGCCGCCATTTGCAACTGCAATATACTTTAAACTAGCTGTCGCATTAGAATCAAATGTTATCCATAATTTTTTCTCTGCAAAATAATCTTCATTTAATATTCCTTCAACAGGTATATGTTTTATTGATTCAGGATCATTATTAAATGCTAAGTCATAAATTGCATTTTCAAGTTGTGCTTGAGTATACCAAACACCTCCGAAGTTTACAAAACTGTATCCATTATATACATAGCCTTCTTCAGAATCAAGATCTCCTGCAATATTTTCTGAATGTAATTGATCAGGAGATTTAATAATTTGTTTATCATTCAAAACAAATCTTCCCAAAAAAAATGCTGCAAATATTAATACAAGAATTCCTAAAAGAATTACTAATTTTCTATCAGATCCTTTATTAGATGGATCTGAATCAGAAAAATTATCACAAGAGTCAAAACCATTATCTTCTAAGTCTTTTGTTGCTTTTTTAGCAATCTCTTCATGCAACTCATCTACAGATTTAGTTTTTTTCTTTGAATGTGCTACTGATTTTGATTCTTTATTTTTCATTCCATAACACCAATTAATGAGTATAAGATTCTATCTTTAACTGCGAGTATACCATACCTTGTGCCTTTTATTTCTAAACAATTATTTTCTAATTCAATACTAGTTGCATTTGCTTCTTCAAACAATACTACAGATACTGATACTGTTGCGTTTTCACAAGTAATCACAGGCATTTCAAAATACAAATCATTTTCTTGAGTAACTCCATTTTGCACATAAACATTTTTGTATTTTGCTAAAAAAGTTCCAAGCTCAAATCTTACTAATTCCAGTACATCAACTTCTTTTGAGACTGGATTAAATGAAATATACATCATTAAGTTATTTTGAAAAAAATCAACAGATTCCTTTGATAAATTAATCATTTCTATATCTCCAGGAAGATACTGAAATAATAGTTGTTCTCCACCAACATTAAGTATCCAACCTTGATTTGATCGTTTGAATTTGTAATTATTATAGTGTTCTGTGTCTTCACTATTCATATTTACTCCACCAAACATCATACCTACAATAGATATTACAAGTACTGCTCCAAATATTATTGTCCAAAGCACTTCTTTTCGCATTTTCTTCTTTTTATAATTAGTTTGTTTTCCGATTTTGTGTTTTCTAATTCTTGACATTGTATAACTAAGAATTTTTGTTTGGTTTATAATATTTTCTAAGCATTTAGAAAAAAAAGAGTGAAAAGAACATGTTCAAAACCAAAAAGTATTTAAATGAAATATTACTCAGTAATTATTAATAAGAATAAAATAGCAAACATAAGCAAAAGTATGTAAAAGTATGATTCATGTTTTTAACAAAAAATTAAAGCTAACACTTAAAAACTCTAAAAATGAAAGACCGTATTACTATTACAATAGGCAAAGAATTGCTAAAATATTTAGATCAGAAAATAAATCAAAAAATATTTGCAAATCGAAGTCATGCTCTTGAATTCCTTATTTATCAAAAGATAGAAGATGAAAAAATAACAAAAACAAAAGATAAAAATTAAACACAAAAAAAAACATAACTAAAAAAGAGACTAAAAATGAAATCTTCAAAAAAATCAAAATCAAACAACATTGCAATCAAACTTACCAATGTTTGGAAAATCTATAAAATGGGGGAAGTAGAAGTTCCTGCACTAAGAGGCTTAAGTCTCGAAATTAAAAAAGGAGAATTTGTATCAATAATGGGACCTAGTGGCTCTGGTAAATCAACATCCATGAACCTTGTTGGTTGTCTAGATATTCCAACAAAAGGACAAGTATACCTAAGTCACAAAAATATTGCTTCTATGACTGAATCTAATCTTGCACAAATTCGAGGTAAAAAAATAGGATTCATATTTCAACAATTTAATCTAATAAATACACTTTCTGCTCTTGAAAATGTTACTCTGCCTATGATTTTTCAAAAAGTTCCGCAAATAAATCGAGATCATAGAGCGACAAAACTTTTGAAAATGGTAAAATTAGGACACAGAATTTATCATAGACCTTCTGAAATGAGTGGTGGTGAACAACAAAGAGTTGCAATTGCAAGAGCGTTAGCAAATGATCCAGATATTATTCTTGCAGATGAACCTACTGGAAACCTTGATTCAAAAACAGGACAAGAAGTTATGAAAATATTAACAGATCTTAATAGACTTGAAGGAAAAACAATAATCATAGTAACTCACGACGAAGAAGTTGGTCGTTGTGCAGATCGTATGGCCATTCTTAAAGATGGTCAAATATTAGAAATTCAAAATTTGAAGAACAAACACAAAAAATGTGGTATTGGAAAAAAACAAACAAAACAACAAACAACAAAATTAATTAAAAAAAAAGAAATAAAAAAACAATCAAACAAAAAATAACAAAGAGAAAAAAAATAGAAACTAAAAGGAAAAAAAATTAAAATATAACAATCAAAAAATAAAGGTGATTCCCCATGAAAAATAAAATTACAAACAAAATAATATTTGTATTAACATTAATCGCGTTAATGATTATCTCAATGATTGCAGTTTCTGCAACAAATATTGCAGACATAGCAGACATGGGAGAATGGCCTCATCTAAAAGTTTCCCTGATTAATCAAGATCCCGATCCTGTAGAACCAGGAAGTTATGTAGAAATAAGATGGATGGTTGAAAATTTAGGAAGTCTTTCTGCAAAAAATGTAGAATTTGAAATTATCCCCCAATACCCCTTCACATTATTACCTGGAACATCAGCACTAAAAGATATTGGTTCTTTAGAAGGTGCTCAGATGGGAGATAATAAAGTTGTTCTTTATTATAAATTTAAAGTTGATGAAGATGCTGTCGAAGGCACAAGTCATTTAAAATTAAGATACAAAATTGATGATGGCAGTTGGGTTAATTTAGATGAAACTGATATTTTGGTTAGTACTGTAGATGCTGCTTTAATGGTTACATCTGTCAAAACAGATCCTAAAGTAGTAGCACCTGGTGAAGAATTTGAAATTAGTATTAAACTTAAAAACATGGCAGATTCTGTAATGGAAGATATTGATTTAGAATTAGATCTTTTTTATTCAACAATAGATCGATTAGCCGCGATTACCACTGCAGACGCATATTATGAAGCACTTCCTTTTGCACCAATTCAAAGCTCATCAAAAAGACATGTTCAAAGTTTAAAACCTAATCAAGAAACAATATTGACATACAAATTAATGGCATATCCTAATGCAGAATCTAGAGTTTACAAAGTTCCGGTTAGTCTCTCATATTACGACGAGGAAGATACAGCATATTCCAAAGAAGAGATCATAGGTGTAGTAGTGGGTGCAGAACCTGAATTAATAATTGATTTTGATAGTAGTACACTCCAACAAGCAAACACTGCAGGAACTATTAGCATCAAGTTCATAAACAAAGGTGTTAGTAATATTAAATTTTTATACGTAAAAATTCCTGATAATGCACAATTTGATGTTACATCATCTAATAGCGATTATATTGGAAATATCGATTCTGATGATTATGAAAGTACAGATTTTTCTGTGTTCTTGAATAGTTTAAATGAAAATAATGAAGTTACAGTTCCACTAGAAATTAGTTTTAAAGATGCAAATAACAAAGGATATGAACTTGAAAAGGAAATAACATTCAAAATTCATCCTCCTGATAAAACAGGTGAACAAAAAAGTAGAAGTGCTATGATTATAACATTTGTTATAATAATAATAATTATAGTCTATTTAATTTATAGAAGTTGGAGAAAAAAACAAAAACGTAAAAAGCTTGAAAAAGACAATTAAATTTTACTTTAAATTTTTTCTTTAAATTTAACATAGGTAGGTTATATTATGATTGGAGATTTTTTTATTTTAGCATTAAAAAATTTAAGAAGAAGAAAGCTAAGAAGTTGGCTTACAGTTCTAGGTATTTTTATTGGCATTACTGCAGTTGTCACTTTGATTTCTCTTTCGCAAGGTATGAGAGATAGTATTAATGAACAATTTGAAAAAATTGGTAAAAGTAGAATCATGATTGTTCCAGGAGGTGCATTTTTTGGACCCATGAGTTCATCAGCTTCGGTTGATACTCTTAGTGAACGAGAAGCAGAATTAGTAAACAAAATTCATGGGATTGAACTTGCCAGCGGAATTATTTCAGATACAGGCGTAATTGAATATAAAGATGAGTTAGAATCTTTTTCTGTTTGGGGCATGCATACAGATTCTGAAAGGACTAAATACTATAAATCAATAGGGCTTCTTGACATAGGCAAAGGACGTGAATTTAAAGCATCCGATAATCACAAAGCAATAATAGGCCATAAAATAGCCTATGAAACTTACGAAGAAGATATTCATGTAGGAAATAAAATAACAATTAATGGAATTGATTTTAATGTTATTGGAATTCAAAACGAAATTGGAACTGGAATGCATGATAGTTTAATTAGAATTCCTATTGAATCAGCAAGAGAACTTTTTGAAAAACCAAATAATATTGATGTAATTATTGCCAAAGTTGCTGATGGCGAAAACATTGATGATGTGATTGATGAAATTGAAAAAGTTTTGCGAAAGTATAGAGATGTTGATGAAGGTGAGGAAGATTTTTCAGTTCAAAGCTCTGCTCAAACAATTGAACAACTCAATGGAATTCTTGCAATGGTTCAAGGCGTAC